>Ga0080013_1000576_pt1 | contig 51603 bp, 38 predicted proteins | sample ETNvirenome_6_85_FD_69236 | JGI IMG/M metagenome (GOLD analysis project Ga0080013, IMG submission 69236) | Marine viral communities from the Pacific Ocean - ETNP_6_85 (SPADES assembly) (version 2) | ecosystem: Environmental > Aquatic > Marine > Oceanic | place: Pacific Ocean | collected 2013-06-19
TCAAGAAGAAGGGGTTGAAGCACTTCTATGTGTACAATCTGGGCAGAGGGCAAAACGCCACTGATTTCGATGAGTGGGAGAAGGAGTTGCAGGGTAGAGTGGATGACTCGAAGGGCAAGAACGCCCTATTGAAACCGGGGAATCCTATGTTTTTGACCAAAAAAGAAATGGACACGATAATAAACACCCATATTCTTGTCGCTGGTGTTTTGGACGGCTCGACTATTGAGCATAGGAGGAGCCATGAGGAGGAGAGGAATGAAGAGTTAAGCAAGGTGAGAAAGGAAGCGCACCTTACCCATGACGAGAGAGCGCACGAGTCTGGTATCAACCCGGGTATCATTGAATTCGTAATGAAGAAGTTCGCCTTCCTGAAAAGCGCCAAGGGGGCGAGATGGCTTGAGTTGGAGAAGCAGTTGAGACAAAATAGGGATTTCAAGAGTGATACTGATATTATCAGTAGTGATGTAGGACAAAGGGAGATTAATCGCACGTTTGGGGGCGAACGACTTTATCCAAGAGACCCAATAACAGGAGAGATGGCCATTATCGGCTCATCAATGGATTGTGATTACCCCGGGGCTGTTCTTGTGGACGGGGAGCACAAGACCAAGAGGACTCGTCTCGCCAAGAAGGCCACGGAGAGATGTAGGAAGTGCAATGGCACAGCGAAGATACCCGCTTTGGCGACAAACATAAAACCCACTGAGTTGCAAAAGAGAAAAGTAATCGAAAAACTGAAGAAGGAGTATGGCGAACTCTATGACCATCAAAGCAGGGTGTTGTATGACGCTGCTAGGGATGCTGGTTTCACATCCAAATGCACTCAAGAGCACTGTGATGAAGGCGAGGACACTGACTTGAAAGAAAAATGCCTCAGTTGTAAGGGTGAGGGAGAGCATGTTAATTTGGAGCCATATGTGGAGAGCATGATGGAACAAGTTGATTTCTACGGCTCAACGGCGACAGAAGCCCAGCAGGCTATGATGCAATCCCTGCAAAGGCGACAAGCCAGTATGAAAGCCGCCAAGAGGATAGACCGATACAACAGAGATGCTGTTAAACTGGTCAAGCACGGAATATTGCCTAACGGAATACCTCTCTTGTTCCACACCAATAGATTGCACGGCGAGTATATGAACGAGCATGGTCAGTTGGAAACGGGGATTCTCCATAAGCACAACCTCATGAATCTGAGGAGAGAGGCTATAATGAGGGTCAGGAGAGATAACCCCAGTAATTTGACCATGTTCACAATGCCCGGCATGAGGGAAGCCGTTAGGACGAGAATAGGGACTGCTCTATACAACCAACTGGCTGCTCTTGATATGGCAAAGCCAGACGATATTTACTGGGGCTCATACATTGATGCTATACATTCCCCTTACTTCAAAGAGTTGTGTGACTTGCTCTCCTCTCATACCGCCAACCCTCATGCCGGGCAGGAGGTTCTGAGACAGAAACTAGCCAATTTCTTGGAGCCCATCAACCACCCCCAGCGATTCGATGGGCGTCCGACCATGCGTCCTTGTGGGGTGTGTCACGGTACACGGAAAGCCAGAGATGGTGATGATTTCCACCCCTACAAACAATGCCCTGCTTGCCTGAAGACAGAATATTTGGGGGACGGTCAGACAGTAAAGCGGGCCACTGGTTTCCAGAGATATGGGGGTACAAGTGTGATGCCAGCAGTGACTAACAATCATCTCATGAGGGAGTTGAGACCATGTTGCCCTTCTTGTGGTGATGGGTCCGACCAGAGAATTGCCACCGACATAAGCAGACACCAGAACGTGTTTCAACTTCCCGGTGATGTTAGTAGGATAGCACTTCTGAAGATGTCACGCTACAATGTACTCCATGCTAACATAATAGACAAATTGCAGAAGTACCAAGCGAACCCTCATGGGGAGGACTCTAACTATTTGCTTCGTAAGATAAATGAACTCACTATAGAAATGGATGCACTAATCGCCGGAGATGAATCTGACGGGGTGTTCGGTGACAATTACCAAGAGGGTCTCAAGAAGTACAAGGCTAGTGACTCCGTTCTCTCGCAGTTCGAGATTGCGTCGGATGAACTTGCTGAAACCCCTGACAAGCCAATGAGTGAAGTCGAATGCCCCTTCTGCAAGGCAAGGGCTGCTCTACAAGAGCCGCCGATGAAAGAAATGACTGGCGACCCTTCTCTCGACGTTCCTACTCTCGGTACAACGGATAGTTTCCATGCCGGTTTTGCTGCCCAAGGGTGCCAAAATGACCCTCGGAAACAGAAAGGGGTTGAGATATATGCTGATTTGGTGTCCTATCCTGCTCTCAGTGACGAAATGAAGGAGGTAAAGCAGGAGTCTGACCTTAGGCAATCGTTCTTGAATGAGATGATGGATGTCGAGGAGTCAGGCTGGGAAGCAGTATCGCAAGTGTCGCCAGAGCAGTGGCAGCAGTGGCAAGATGAAGGTAAGAGCCCCGCTGATGAATTGAGGAAAATTGCTAAGAAGAAGACGAGAGAGAGGACAAAGCCTCCGCGCAGAAGACAGCACGTTGGTGACCTGAAACTCAATAAATACCTCTTTGAGAGAAGGAGGGGAGGCTTGCCAACCCCTGAGGAGGATTTCACTCATAAATGGGCGAGCAGGTATCTCTACGGAAACAAGGAGCAAAACCACCCTCATGGTACTCGACAGACTGATAGGGAGTTCTATACTGCTGGTGAGCGATTCATGCAGGGTATTATTGACAAGGGTGTCCTGCATGACGAGAATGGTGAATGGGACGATAGAAACCTTGACACTCTCAAGCAGTTGTTTGCCACTTACATTCTAGCACCCAACGATTTCGGCAATGTCCATTACAATCCTCTGAACCTTGGTAGCAGTGGGCCTTCAGACAAGGTCGGTCATGCGATAACGACACACGGGGAAAAGGCATTGAGAGACTGGGCTAAGAAGGTACTAGAACTGTCGGGTGACGAGACAGTCGGAAAACAAGAGAAATCTTTCCTAGAGCATAACATCCATCTACTCACTGATATGTTGTTTGTGGAGAGGGATTGGCAACAGCACTTGATAGGCAGGAGTGAATCGGAGACAGAGCAATGGCCTAGTTCTCTGTTCAATATCACTGACGATACCAAGCCCTTCATGATAGAGGAACACGTTGAGGATATTTTTGGCCGTTTGATATGGAAGTGCCAACAGCATGCTGATATCATAGGGAAGGGTCATATGAGCCCAGACCACTATGGTTTCATGCCGGTTGGTGAACACTTCCCTGACATGAATTTTTTCCTGTTCAACAATGATGTTCCTGATTGGCTGCTGAAGGCATGGCTTGCACATGATGAGGGGCTCAGCGACCCTAATCACAGATTCCACGAAGCGAGTGGAGGTCAGTTCGCCACCAAGGGGGTACCTATCGAGGAGTTGCTTGCATCCCCATTGGCTACTTGGATATGGGAGGCTACGAGAGGACAGCCTGTCACGGGGGATGACAAGTTCCCTACGAGTATTACAGCCCTTTATGAAGAGGCCGAGAGGGATGGAGTACCCGTGTACGCAGCAGACGAGGATGCTTGGCATGCCATATACAACATGCTAGAGAGGCGCTCCAAGGACCCTGAGGGCTCAGCAGAAGCGTTAGCGGCAGTAATGCCCAATATGAAAAGACAGTCTGCGAAAAACCCATGGGGGTTTGCCACTGGGTGCAACACTTGTGATGGGATGGGCAGTGTTGCTATTCAACGCTTCATAGAAGACGCCCCTAGTCACATCCACTTCTCTACACTTGACGGGGGTCGGTCTGACCTAGCCTTGGACCGGGAGGGCAGACCTATAATTGTGAATGGTAAAATCGACTATACTGATAGGAGGGTGGTAGACTTCCTCACAGAGCATGGGAGGCCTCATATGAGACAGAATTGGGAGGACCATGAGGAGTTTGACCCTGATGACCCCCATTGGATAATTAAGCCAGAAGTTTTCAAGTACATGAAAATGCAATGTCCGGGTTGTCGCGGCAAGCATGCGTGTGGCGAGTGTGATGGGAAGGGGGGCAGGCCAAAACTCCATGCTACTTTCTTCCAGCAGGGAATTGACTTAGGAAGAAGAGTTTTCGATATGTTGCGTTGGATTAGTGATGAGGCAAATCATCAATGGGGCATCAAGTTGAAGGTACCAGTTGATGCCTTTGGGTCTGTAGAGACAGTAGTCCATCCAAATGAGGCTTACATCAATGAACTCCCTGACGATGTCATAGGTGATTATATCAAGCCTAAAACGCAAATGGAGAGTATGGAGAATGTCAAGAGAGAGACTCCGGGCTATCTCTGGCATGAGGACGAGGATGGCACGATATACACCTTGGCCGACCCTTGGTATAGCCATACTGGTGGCAAGGGCGCTCCTATTTCCCATGAGAGGAAAGTACGGAAAATGGACTCTCAGGAGTTTTGGGGAGACTTCGGGGAGGGGTGGGCTGATGTAGAAGGGCCGCCCTCATCTCCCCAAAAGAACCCACTTCTTCCTGACGGTGATTCCAAAGATGTGTTTTGCCCAAAGTGCGGTACACTAGTATTCCCTGACATCAACAACAACTTCATGTGTCCGAACTCCGAGTGCATGTACGAGTCGCTCTCCGGGTCTGAATGGTGGAGTGGTAGCCCGGAGGGTTCCGCTAGGTTGTCAGCGGACCCAACATATCGACATCTGTTTCCAACATGCGCTTGGTCTGGTTGTCAACAATATGTGTCTGATGAGAATACGCCTTACTGCGGCCCTGCCAAATTGAGAATAGATAAGAAGATAGTCGCTAATGGGAGACCGAAATTCAGTCTAGTGCCCTCATCGGAAGTAGGCAACGACCACGCTGCTAGAATGGAGAGTGAGGTTATAAAGGACTCTCTTGGCAAACAGGTTCCTGCCAAGAACTATCATGGGGGCTATGAGGGCATACAATCAATGCTTGACGATGGTTTCAGGATGACCCACAGCAAACCATTCGGTACGGTAATGCATCTTGACCCTGCCAAGTATAAAGATGGGGTCGCTGATAGTTTTCAGAGCCTCATGAAGTTTCTGTGCAAGCAGCCCATATATGGGCCGGGTATGTCTAAGTGGGCAGCGATTAAGCGACTCGAGCATGCATATAGGAATACTAGAGACGATGTGCTGAAACTCAGGATGAAGTCAAGGGAACCACAGGAATGGCCTGAGTGGATTAGAAGGCCATGGGACCATCTAGATGCGTTGATGGATAAAATGACCCCCGAAGAGAGAAAACACTTCATAACTACCCATCGTACTCCCTTGACCCAGAAGGAACATGACGACTTGAGAACGAAGCCTTGGAAGGGTCTCGGGCAAATGGGGTCGGGCGGGGGTCGAATGACTAAGCAGGACTTTGAGAACGAGAAAAAGAAGATAGAGAAGGAGTTCAATGATAATGTGGAGGCCGCAAAGGATGAATGGCTGTCCAATTTCGAGCAGATTGACATGCATGTGCCTTATTTCATTCGTGATGACTTAGTTGATAGGAACGGTAACCATATACCACACACGCCATTCGATATGCAGCACATTTTCGATAACTATGATGAGGAGGGGGACTACATCGGTTCTACTACAGAGCCTTTCTCAGGTCATGCTTCCGTACCACATGATATTTCCAGACTCCAATACATACCGCATGGCTTCGATGAAAGCGAGCCCTTGCATGACAGTGTTTTTGACGTGCCTCATGATAGGTTGAGTGAGGGCACAAAGGTCCCTCCACCCAAGAACAAGAAAGGTCAGGCCAACCTCAAAGGGTATCACAAGGTTGGTTTGAAGTCCATTACGAAGAAGAAGGTGTGCCCCCGTTGCCATAACTATGTCAGTAGGCAGGATATAGAAGATAAAAAGTGCAGTAATTGTCACTCCGTATTCAATGCGCCTAATACTGATTCCTTCCATCCCGGGAGAAAGCATGGGGGTAGTGTCAATGCAGATGGATTGGATTGGCTAGGGCAGGACTTGGACAGCAGAGACAGGCTAATCGCTAGGCTCAAGAGAATTAGGGCGGGAAGGGAAGAAGGTGTGGGATTCGCTCATGACCCTTCGTTGATTGAGTGTAGAGTGTGCAACGGCACAGGCACTCATAAGGACAATCGAGGCAATGACATGGAATGTAATCAGTGTGTGGACCTTTCTCACTTGACCCCTGAGACACACCCTCATATGCGCAAGGAGGGCTACAGTCATATGTCCTTAGGCGGCGCTCCTACAAGTGGTGGCTCGAATACTTTCAATGACTGGGACGAACACTCGATAATACAATTCCACACTGCCAACTATCATATTGTCGGTGGGTTTGCGGGTATTGAAGATTCGTTCAAGCCAATTGAGCCTAGTGAATTGCAGAAAGTAATTGACATGGTGAAAGGTGCTTATGGCGGGTTGGTGTTGGACCTGAATATGAGTGAGAGTGAGCAAAAGAAGAGGTTGAGTGGAGAGAGGACAGGGGTATATGACTTCGAGAACGAGGGGAAAGCGCAATACGGTCACGATTTGTTAATGGCTTTGCTAGACTCGGAGGAGAGAATACCTACCTTGCACCCCGCCTTCTTCTCTAATAACGAGCATAGACACTCTAAGTACAACAGAGTAGTCTTCGACGGTTACAAGAGCATAGCCGAAAAGGCTAGACAACTATCATCCCGTATAGCAGGTGCTTCGGCTGGTGAGGGTGTCTTGGATTTGTTCAGAGTGACGGGTGCTACTTCTTTCACCGACTTAGGGCGTGAGAAAAAGGGCGTAGAGGGTGCGCTCCCAGACTGGGAGGAAAGTAGATTCTTGAAAAATGCCATTAAAAGGGCTCGGACGCGAAAAGGGAGGCTTGAGAGACTCACAAGGAAATTGACTCCAGACGAGATGACTGAGAGTGATGATATCGACCTCCTCTTGGGCTTCGACTTCAAGCCCGGAGTTGGCCACTCCATTGCTGTATTGAACAGGGCTAGTTCTGGAGGTAGGGTGTATAGGCTGGAAGTCAAGGAAAAGTTCTCTGATTCCGGGCAACCACAATCAGGCGCAGTGCGTGACATACGAAACACTCTTGCTTACGGCTCACCAGAGATTCGAGCACTGGTGGAGGGGAAATCTGTGCCAGAGGTTGCTGATGAAATACTCACTAGACATTTCGAGAGCCCTAATTCTAGTTGGTATGAATTGCCTAACGGCGTTCTTGGGACCGCAGGTAGCGTATTCGCTGGGGTATCAGAGAATCTGTGGCGTAGAATCCAAGGTGATTTCCGCTATGATACTGAGGAGAAGACGAAGGGTGTGGAAGATGAACTCTTATCCATGAACAGGTTGGAGAGAGATGCTATCTTCACACCAGCAACAGCACACTCCCATGCTGAGAAAGCGTTTGATGAAGGAAGAGTTGAAGACCACTCGTACCATATCTCGCGTATAAACGACGCAGTGAGTAATCCAGCCGCCAAGCCTCTTGCTCCTTACACTGAGGAGAATAGGTTGTCAGCCCAGCCGCCACAGGAAAGCCCCGCTGTCCCAAACGCGATACCAGATGAGAGTGCTGACCCTCCTGTAGAGAAAGGCGAGCCTGTCGACCTCGCTTGGGATAGTATTCTCAAGAATCTCAATATTATTCAATAAAACGATAAGTTGGTCAGTCTCACAACCGGAGAATATATGTGGCTGTGTTGTTTCGCAACCTTGAGGAAGAATCGTGGCGTCGCCAAATCTACCCCCTTTACAACCTAGCGAGACAACTGCCGATGAACTGAGAGTCTTGGGTTTAATCACCTTCGTATCTCTGCTTGTGGGGTCGACCATTGCCGTGTTCGACTCTGGTCTCTGGCTGAAGGCCGCTGACACCCAGACCAACGCATACACCTACGCAATGGCCGCTTTCACCCTACAGGGCATGTCCTTCGTACTGTACAAGTTACTGATGCAGGACTCGATGGACCACAAGGCGGGCTTCGCACGCATGGACAGGGAGAGGTCTCGTAGGATGCAGAGCATGCAGCAGCAGATGGCCAACAGGCAGATGGAACTCGAGATGAGGATGCAGGAAGCACAGTTCGCTAGACAGATGCAGATGATGGAGCACCAGCAAGAGTTGCAGAGCACAGAAGCCGACATTATGAACATGAGTGACATGCTATTAGGGGTGCCTACACCCCCTCCTCCACAGCATCCCGCCGAAGAGAAAGGTTCTATTGACTTGGGTCCCTCCGACAACCAGCCTCGAACTGCTACTGGGCAATTTGCTAAGAAGAGATGATTGGATGGGTTGGTTGTTCAAGACACCTAGTGATGATGCCACAGAGGCTACTCTGAAGGCCCTTCACTGGCAGAACACCCTAGACAACTACTACGAGTATAGTTGGGGTTGGGCTAGAACCATACTCTTCACTGTGGGTGCCATGTTCATCACATCTGCTGTGGAGAGCAATGCGGATGCTAGCCTGTGGGAGACTACTGTGGATGCTTTCGTGGGATGGGCCAAGGAGACTGTTGACGGTTGGGTGTAAGCGTGAATGGCGATTGGCGGTTCTGTACTAATGGGAGCGATAGTGTTCGGCAGAGACCTCTACAACTACATGAAGCCTCGGAAGATAGGCGTATATGGCCCCACTATGGTAGGCAAGACCACATTAGACAGGTTCATGACGACCCCGGGCGAGATGGAGGACATAGAGGAAAGGACCACTCACTCAGAGAGGCTCCTCGGGTCAGGGCATTCTCTCCCTCACCCCACCCGAAAGAGAATAAGGTACAAGGGAGAGAAGAGAGTAGTCCACTCATCGGACATAGGCGGTCAGCAGAGGTTCTGGAACCTGTGGATAGACGACATGGTCGAGAGGCAGGTCGAAATAGTGATATTCATGATGGACCACAGGGCTCAGGCTGGGAACGGCGCCGATACCATCGACGCAGTGGGAGGTCTGGAGTATCTCGTAGACGCCTTAATCGACAGGAGATGGAAGTATCGAAGTCTCAAGAGTCGATGGAGAGGACAGAAGTACACTCCCAAGCAAGTTTGGATTGTAGCAAACAAGGCAGACCTTTGGTGGGACCAGAAGGCGAACATACTCTGGCAGTCACAGAGATTGAGGGAGCACCCCATATTCAACCCGTACCGACCCGCAATGGTGAAACTGCAGAAGGCAGGAATACCTTGCAGGGTGAGTATGATGGCCACGAAGATAGGCTGGAATGTCGAGCAGACATTGGTTGAAATGCTAACATGGTGAAAATATGGTAATGAGCCCCTTTGGACAACCGACACAAATTCCCCCTCTGGGGTCTTACAACAGCCAGCAGATGCTGCAGATAGCAGGCAACTCCCAAGTGCCTCTGGCGCAGTTGAGGGAGATGGCCCAAGCGCAGACCTACATGCAAGAGGCTGCTATGCAGACCCACATCGAGATTCCCAAGGTCAACTTCTACCCTTCCACTCACAACAATTCCAAGAAGGCCCGCAGAGCGGACATCCGTCAGGCATACAGGCTCCTAACTCCCACCAAGAGGAAACTATGGGCCCCACGCAGGTGGTGGTTCGGTGGTAAGTACCAGTATGCTGGTGATGCTACCCACTGCTGCATCGACGGGTGCAATGTCGATGAGTTGATGCGAGCCGCTGGGAACGTCTACGAGATGATTAAGGACGAGGAGACAGGGAAGTCCCTGTGGGAACTGTACTTCAAGGACCCCGTGACTGGGGAGGCTCGGGGCTTTCAGGCTCGTGAGGGCGTCACCAGTGGCAGGATAGTCAGGGGCACATACTGCCCAGAGCACCTCCATCTCTACCACTTGCTACTGAAGTGGGAAGCAGCAGAGCAAATGGAGGAGGATGGTTCCACTAGCACTCTCAAGTCTAGGCTCAACAAGGGAGTCTCCATGGTGACAGTGCCTGTTGCTGGGATGACTGGGATGGGCGCTCAGGACAACACCCCCCTCCCACTGCAGAAGTACCAGCCGTTCTTCAACATGCTGAGGCAGGACAACATACCCGTGGTCAGGATGCAGAACACAGACGGCAATAACGACATCACCCTGATTGTCTTCGACATGAGGCAGTTCGAGAGCGGAATCAACTCGAGGGTCATCAACGAGGCTATTATGAGCAGCGTCGCTACCCCTCAAGCAACCCCCACTATGGGCCTTCAGGAACTCCTAGCCCAGACCGCACCCCCAGCACAAACTCCAAATGTACTACCCCCTACCCAAGAAATGATGGACACTGCTGAAGCAATGCAAGGGGTGGTAGAATGACTTGGTGGCAAAGCAACCAATCGCAGACCCCTGCTCCACTAGGACTGCCTAACAACCAACAGACAATGCCTACTTCTTACCCGAATGGCGCTATGCAGCCAAATGGTGGGATGGCACCTAACCCGTTCGCTGCAATGGGTGCTGGGATGATGGGGGGAATGGGCTACCAATACGCATCTCCCCCTCCGATGGCCCCTCCTAGCGATTTGGAGGTCATGGCTGCCCTCATGCAGACCAGCGTCCCCATGGACAGGTGGTTCGCAGGCCCTAACCTGCAAGTCCTAGTGTCCCTCATGTACAAGGTCAGCGCTCTTGCTACTGCTGAGGTATTGAAGAATGCCAGTTTGATAGAGACGGACGACAACAAGTTGAAGTTCGAGTTCATTGACCCGACGCTCCTACCTACCCCAGACAGCGTCACCATGGAGAACAACAGTCTCGCTACAGCAGCCCAAGCATCCATAACTCAGGCTCAACAGCAGCAGCAAGCCATACTCAACATGGTCCAGCAGAACATAATGAGTGACGCTTTGAACACCGCCATGGCCAATCCCGGCTTCATGCAGAGTGTCGGAAGCACTGTAGGTAACGTCTTCAGAGGAGCATTGGGACTACCTTCGCAACAGGCTCCAATGCCCCCGGTGGTGTGATTGTATGAAACCCAATAACTTCAATCCCATCCAGTACATGCCAACTGACTCCTTCGTCTTGGGGCTGTATGACATGACCAATGTCAAGAAGTCATCATTGATTGACATGATAATGGTGCAGGTAATCAGCATCACCCTAGGCGCTTTCCTCATGATAGCATTCAATGCCAATGACATGGAGCAGGTAGAACTGACCTACTCGATGGCGATTCTATTCACCAGTCTACTGTTGACCGGGGCTGTCTACCGCAGACTCTCCGACAGAGGCTGACCACTTGCCTATCGGGCACTCGCTGCTAGAGAGTCTAGTCTTGTAGTTGAGGAAGCACCTGCATAGGTCACAGCGAGTCCCGCTCTTGTGCTCGCAGGTCGAGCAAATCGACAGCCTCTCACTCTGCTCCTCCCGAGTGACGTGACTAGCCTTCATGATATCCCTCGCAGCCTTCTTCAAATCTGATATTGTGGAGGCTAGGGAAGACTTCGGTGGCGCGGTAGCAGCCGAATTGATAGCCACCTTTGGTGCCCGCCCTAGACCTCTCACGAAGTGGCGAGCAATAGAAAGTGCTTAGAGGCTTTCCCCCCTCCGGCAACTAGATGGGCGAACGCGTTACCCGTACTTCCTGTCGTCTATGCCAAGACGGGGACAGGGATTTGCTAGAGGAGGGGTTGCTCCAAGGGAGCATAATCCCCAAGCAACTGGACAAGGACAAGAACTGGCGCGAGGGTACCTCCGACCGCCATTTCAGGAATCACATGGGTGAGTTCCACATGGGTTCCAACAGTGATTGCGTGGTATGCACTCACCCAGAGAGGCATGAGTTCGAGGGGGCCTACTTCCAAGGAGGCATGACTAGTGATGCCATAGCCGAACTGGTCGGTTGCAGCGAGTCCGCAGTGTACCATCACATCAGACATCATCTCAAGCCACTAGTCCAGAAGACAGCAGCCCCTCTCATTGCCATAAGGACAGGGGAGGAGATGGATAGCCTCAGGAGCAATGTGGAGAGGTTGAACGGGGAACTCGGGGTTTTCTTGGATGACGCTGACCGAAACGACCCAGCATACGTCAAGAACATCACTGCCCTCCATAGGGAGGTCAGAGAGACGCTAGGCCTCATGATGAAACTACAGGAGAAGACCGTGGGTGAGATGCACCAGAACATACAGGCTGACACTGTCAACATACTGAAGGTGGAACTAGCCAAGGAGTCACCAGAGGTCTGGAAGCGCATTCGCAACAAGTTGCTCCAAGAGGAGGAGGTCGAGTTAGATGAGTTTTGACTTAGGGAGCAAGGTACAGGTACCAGTCAACACCCTCATGTGCAGTGATGTGAGGATGTCCTCCCTGCTCCGCGAGACTCGTCCTGTCCACAGGAGGGAACTGCCTCTGGTCCTGAGCCTGCTGGATGACGTGATTGACCGATGGTACGATGCCATAGGGTCGATGAACCCAGCCATTTACGAGACGTATCGGGCCAACACCGACACAGTCAGGCACTTGCAAGAGTGCTTCGCAGAAGTCGCAGAGGACGATTCCCCCTCTGTCTTCGACACTAGAGCCAGACTAGGGGACCTGATTGAGGACTTCGATAGCCTCATGGAGACCTTGGCAGCCGCTTTCATGGGCCCTAGGGAGTTGAGAGAGTTCTACTACAACATCAGCAGCAGGATGAGACTGACTGCGGAGTGCATAATGGAGGGTACCCATGGGTGGTAAAATCAGAGTACTGAAAGACGTTGGTGGAGGTCTGAGAGGCTCTACCTCTGGTCTGAGGTTCAACCCTAGGGAGGCCCCTGAGTTCACAGAGGAAGACCGCAACCTAGGGAGAGACGACCCTGAGAGCAAGGAGCGTGAAGACGAGAAGAAGCGCAAGGAGAAAGAGGCTCGTGAGAAGAAGATACATGGTTTGCACCACCTCAATCTGAAGATACCCAAGAAGAGGGGTGCTCGAGGGGACAACCAGAGGAATGACGAGGAACTCTCCGAGATGACAGGGGCAGTCAGTAGCACTGGCTATCCAGTGGATGTCGCTAGTGGTGCTAAGACTGGAGGGGGCTCTGCTATGGGTGGTCCCAATATCATGACGGGAATCCCTCTTGATATCTCAGGCGACATCATAAGCAAGAGAGCCATGTCCAGAGTCAAAAGCGGCATAAAAACGATAGAGAATAAATTACAGTCTGACAGGCACAAGAAAAGCACTAGGAAGCAAAAGCAAATGGGGAAGGACGTCATTACGGCACGTCACAACAACAGCACTCGCTTGAATGTGCATAACACTAGGAATCCTGAGAGGATAAATCGAATTCGCCTTGGTACCGGCAAGAGAACCTTGTCATCCAAGCATCTCCCTAAGACCGTGGTTTTGACTAGAGGTAGGCATCGTGGTGGAAAACGCTTGCTTACGGCACAGGACAATCCTCAGAAGAGGTTGCAGAAAACCCACAGGAGCCAAGCATCTAGGATGGGTGTGACTGGGCTGGGTTATACTATCCCTACACCTTTCGCCGCCGGAGGCAGTCTAGGGACAGGCTCTGGTAATACCTTCGCATCTGCCAATAGTCTCAAGAAGCGTAACACTGCTTTACACGGACCTACTATCCTGAGAGGCCCTAAACAACCCGGTGTCAAGGGCGGGATGCAGAATTTGATAGCGCAACCACAGATTACTGCCCCATCAGCGACTGCTACTGCGACTGCTTCTCCCCTACTTGCATCATCCTATGATGACCCCGAGTCCTATTTGCAGGACATGCTCTTGAAAGGGGCTTTGAGCGGCGCTGACATCACTGAGTTGAAGATGCTGATTAGGGAACTCAGGAGGATGCTCAGGTCAGGTGGTCTCAAGAAGGCGGGTCTGGAGGACGCGGAGCATGACGACGAGAGGCCTACCCCCAACTCCCACAGGCTGACGACATCCTCTCCCACAGGTGCTACTGAGATAGACCCTGATGACGACCCCCGTTTCTGGGGAGCACACCCAATCGGCCTCCTGTCACCTAGAAGGGGGCATCAGTGATGATGGAACCAATAATCATCCTGAAGGGTAGAGGTGTGTGGTTCGACGGGCACCATATGCTCAATCGTGAAGAGTTGGCAGAACTGGCAAACGAATGGGGGGTCGACCCCAGTGATATTGACCCGACCGAGATAAATCCCAAAACAAGAGAGCGTTGGGACACAGAGGAATTTGAGCACGTGAGTGCATATGAGGGGCTCATGCGTCGTTTGGCTCGTGAGTTGTTGCCGAAGGTTCATGGTGACGAGGGGAAGGCCAAGATGCTGGCCCGTGAAATTATCAATGATAGTACACGCAAGTTCAATGATAATAGGAGAAAGCATGACCCGAACCTCCCTTTACTACCCATACCGTTTGACAAGTTTGGTAATTTGCACCCGTCTTACAAGAAAGCGCATTACAGCGACCGTTTCCAGAAACACCCTAAGTCCGATGGTACATTGTATTCAGAGCCGGGGAAAGGCGCTCACCGTGTCCATCCTCTAGAAAGGGAAATAATGACAACAGACCCCTTGACTGGCGAGAAAGTCCTTGCTACCAAGACTTTGAGCAACAAGGACAACTCTGACCTAGGGGAGATGATAGAGGCCAGCCAGTTCCACCCTTTCCACGAGTTCAAGCAAGGAATGCATAATAGGGGTCTAAGTGCAGAGTTGAGTGAGTTAGACCGCTCACTCAAAGGTGGCGTAATCAACCCAGAAGTGCAATTAATCGACAAGACTGGGCAAGGTAGGGGCTTGAGGAGGTATGGTAGCGGAGAGGACCCTAGCGACAGGACCTTCGGTAATCACATAAGTTCAGGTAACAAACAGCACACTGAGTTCGGTGGAGACCCGTTCCATGTGATGAGAGCGGTACTCGCTTTAGCCCCTCATTACTTCGACAAAGGTAGGATGCAAAGCACTGCTTCTATGAAAAGAGCGGACTCGTTGAGGAGAGGGGTGCTACAGAATGTCGCTCATCTTATTCCTGATAGATTCATCAACGAGTTGGCTGCTACCCCTGTTGGTGAGATGCTCGCTACTGAGGGGACAGGCCAATCACATTTGAGTCGGCGTGATAGTAGAGCGGCTAGGTCTTCCGGTAGTGGTGTCAATAATAGAACCGAGCAAGTCTTGTCGCTCCTCGGAATACCTACACGGAGAACTCTAGAGACTTCTTTTGGGAACAGTCCTGAGGGGAGAGCAATGAAGGATAGTTTCGACATAAATGCCTACAACATGTCAGTTGATATGTCTGGAGGGAATTTTCACTCTGCCAAACCTCTTGCCCGTGCTGCCTATGCTAGCCTACTTCTCGCTAGGAGGGGGGACAGCATGCGTCATAACTTGAAGACGGAACTACAGTCGTACTTTCCTAACTACTCCCCTATACACCCCGATGAAGTCAAGGACATTCAAGTCACTGATGACATGGGCCCCAAGTTCAGGGGACCACCTGCTAGCACTCCGGATAAGTCTCCCGTTGATACGCCCGCCCCCGTGGGTATATCGCCCGGGGTCCCTGTTGGTGCTAGGGGTAGAGTCGCTGTCCTCCCACCACAAGACACGTCGACTTTCCCTAGGCAAGAGAAGCCTTCCGTTTTCCAACCGAGGCCTAGACAATGAGCGAACTTGAGTATGATTGGTTCGCCTTCCTCAAAGCGACCAATTGGTACATGCCGGGCGTGCAAGGAGATGCAGGTGTGGGGGCAAAGGTGGAGATGGAGCAGCCTAAGAGCAGAAACTTCCCTTTCAGCGTTTTCGATAGGCTCCCTGATATAATGGGTGGTGATAAGGGGACCAAACAGCAAATAGAGGCATACAAGGAGCAGCAGAGATTTGCTAGAGAGCAAGCACGTCGTCAACAGCAAATGGCTCAAAGACGACGTTTAATGGGACAGAAAGGCACTGATTTCACTGAGTTAACCACACCTGTGGGAGGGCATGGGAAGGATGCTCACAACGTACCACTCAGTATGTATCAAGACATGAAGGGCGGCACTCCTCAACTCTTCTATACCACTAGGGCGGGTGATGGGGGTTTATCGGCAACTCCACCTAGCGCTCTTCAGCCGGAGGGTGGTTTGCATAGCGTCAATGTACGAAGGCCGTTCTTCGGACCGGGTGGGTACCTTAGCGAGCCTCGATGGTGGGGTAGTCTCACCGAGGGTAGACCTCTTCCTGACAGAGCGACCCAGCGAGGTCTGAATGAGGGTACTAGACGCAAACTCCAGAGGGGGGCGTACGTTAGTGATGCAGAGCGTCAAGCATATGAACGTCAGGTAAAGGATGATGCTGCGAGGGTGGGAATAAAAGGGCCTCCTAAGAAGAAAAAAGATACCGAGGTAGCGTCTGAAGAGGGGGCTCCTGATTATAGCACATACACTGTGGAAGACTGGATGAAACTAACGGGAGACGCCTTGAGGACACATCTGGCTGAATTAAAGAGAAAGAAGGGTGGGAACAAGGAAGAGATGAGTGCACGACTCTATGAACACTACAACTCACCCCCAGACCCCGAGCACCAAATGGCTGAGGCTGTTAAACCTGAGGACACTGGGACCGCTTCTGCTGAACCAACTTATCATGCTGCAGACTCTTATGAACAAGAAGGTGGTATTAGTCACTACGCCAAAAATGGCTACGAAGATGATGATTTCAAACTCCCTCTTGCTAACCGACATCTCAAGTACTTGAAACAGGCACATCCACAAGAGTACCCTCCCTTTGAACTCGAGAAAGTGAAGGGTTTGACGATTCGTGAGTTCTTGGGCGCACTCTACGATGGTCAAAACAACGCTGGGGCCTTGGCGTACATAGAGCAATGGATGGGCCCTGCTCTAGAGAAACTCTCACAGCCAGAACTGGTCGCTTGGTTGAGAGAACACACTCTGTGGGACAACATACCTGATGACTTCGATTTCAAAGACGACCCATCGTTGGTTGACACTGGAAAGAAGAAAGAGATTGGCTCTAATGAGGGACAGAAGAGTCGCAGCGACCGGGTCCTTGGTCCAGCAAACCCAAGCACTGTGGTAAGTGGTGACGGTCTTAGGGGTCTTGACAAGAAGTCCTATCCATTACCCTTGGATGCTGCTTGGACCTTGCTCAAGGCAGATAGGTGATTACATGGCTGAAGTCGTGGACGTCATCGAGGACATTGACTGGGAGATGTCCAAGAGGGACTTCAAGTTCTTCTTCGAGGAGATACTGGGGTGGCAGTTGGCTGACCATCACGCTGACTGGTTCCACAATCTCAACACCCACAACAGGTATTGCGTGAAAGCAGCCCGTGACCATGGCAAATCTACTTTGTTTCTAGGCTATTTGCTATGGAAGGTCATATTCACCCCCAAACTGGACACCATGATATTCAGTCACAGCCTAGACCAGTCCATTCGACACATGAGGAACCTCAACGACCTCATCGACAGCAGCCCCATGCTCGCTAAGATGAAGGACAAGGACTCTTGGTCCAAGACCTTCTTCGGTTTCACCAACGGCTCTCGAATCAACGCCAAGTCAGTCGGTGGGGGTGTTCGTGGTGCTCACCCTGACCTAGTCCTCCTAGACGACATACTCTGGGGGACCACTGACACCGAACTGCAGAGAGTGGCGTCTTGGTTCTACGAGGTTCTCGTCCCGACAGTGCACCACACCTCCCAACTATGCATAGTCGGTACCCCGTTCACTCCCACTGACCTCTACACTGAACTAGAGAGGAGGGAGGGGTATCTAGTCGAGACCTACCCAGCGATTAACGAGAGCGGTGAGCCTCTATGGCCTTGGCGCTGGTCCTTGGAGGCCCTCGATGCTCGGAGGATGGACATGCCAGCCATAGCCTTCACCCGTGAGTATCTCTGCGAGCCCATGGACGATATGTCCAGCCTGTTCCCCTCTACCATCATCAATGCCTGCAAGGACCCCTATCTCATACTGGAGGATAGGAAGGAGAAGGACTCAGACGACCAGTACTTCATAGGATGGGACCCTGCGATATCCTCTGACCGTCAGGCTGACTTCACTGTGATGGTCGTGCTACGGAGGCCTGCTAGCAACCCCGAGTTATTGGAACTGGTGCACACTGTGAGGAGAAAGGGCATGGATTTCCGTACTCAGATTTTCGAGATTCAACGACTCAACAGTCGATTCCAGCCTGAGGTGATAGAACTCGAGGCCAACCACTTCCAGCGTGTTTTCGCTACGGAACTGAGGGCCGACACCGACCTTCCCATCAAGACATTCATCAGTACCAAGCAGAGGAGGGAAAGCCTTCTTATGGGTCTGGTGCTACGCTTCGAGCGCGAGCAGATGCGTCTGCCATGGGGGAATGAGAGGTCTCGTGACCTCATCAGCCAGTTAGAGCACGAATTGATTATGTTTGGTATGAGCAAGAAGGGTAAGTTGGAGAGCATTGCTCGACATGACGACTTTGCCATAGCACTGGCTTTGGCCACTTGGGGTACCACTGAGTTCCGTGAGAGGATAATAGACTTGGATGACTTGATGTCGGGGTTGATAGATTGACATGGGCCACTACGCTAATCGGTGACGATTACGATGCTAGCACTGATGAGACTGATGTAGACAGGGCTTGGGTCATCAAGCAGTTGATGCAACACCCTCTGTTCAAGTCTGGTGTGATAACTGAACCAGCGTTTGGTGAAGCCCCTTCTGCTCCCAAGAAGGGCGGTGGTAAGTTGAGCCCTCCTGACACCAAGACACCTGTTGAGAACCCCGAGGAGGAGGAGGAGCAACGTCGGAAACTCCTGCGACTCAGTGAGGACAAGGTGGTGGACGGGTGGTTCGAGGACCAGTTCGGGAAATCCGCGTCCGACCTCATCAAGGACCTTCGTATGAAGAGGAGGGAACACAAGCAGTTTTCCGGGGACATCGACAGCCTGATAGGCGCTGTCAGGAAAGCGAAGCAAGCAGAGATTGAGTCCGTATTGGATGGACTGTCTTGGGCCTCTGAGCACTTGGACTCCATCAAGGGCCTAGGCATCACTGACCGGGACCTGAAGGCTCTGAGGAAGTTCGGTACCAATCGAGAGGTTTCCCTCAAGCAGGCTTGCATCCAATGGGACAACGCTAACAGCGTCATCAAGAGGCTCTCTGAGATAGAGGGCGAGTGGGACAGTGACCAGAGGGACCTGTGGGTGGAGTCCATCAGCAAGAGGAAGGAGTCCAAGCAGATGTGGAGAGGCACCCTGCATCAGGTTGACAGCCTCAAGAAGTCAGAGGCCGCTTATCTCAATGCAGCCGCAGTCATCCTTTCTCACAAGGGCTCTATGGATTCTAGGGCTCTTCTGGAGAACATGTCCCACATGGATGGGAGGAACAAGTCGTTCTCAGTCCAGAAACTAGGGGCATTGCTCAAGACGTACGGCCTCGAGTACAATATCACCAAGCACCGTGACAAGTGGGAGTTACTCCCCACTGACTCCTCTGACGTAATCAAGGACCCATGGGCTTACGCTGCTGGATTCTTGGATGCTGATGGTTACATCACCATCTCCAAGCGTGGTGAGCCTCGAGCAGGAATCATTGCCACTGGGGTTAGGGGTCGTAGTCATTGCGAGCAGATACACGACCTACTGGGTTGCGGGGTCTTGCAACTCGATTTGAAAGTTCACAAGAACAGCAAGAGGAGCCAGCACAGACTGCAATTCTACAGTGGGGACGACTTGAGGAAACTGCTCAATGGGATTAAGCCCCATCTCAGGTTGAAGAAGAGGCAAGCGGACTGCGTTCTGGAACTACTCGACTTGAGAGGCCGCAACGGCGATATGATTGCCAAACGGAGAGACGAGTTGTTCAAGGTAGTGAAGTGGGAGAATTGGAAGGACGTCAAGGCCGATGAACTGCTCGAGGAGTGGAATGTTGATGAACAAGAGGTCCTCTCATGGGGTAGGAGCGACCCCGAGGTCATCAGGCTTGTTGACGATATGAGTAGATTAGTAGGTGGTATTTGATGGCATTACAGCACGCTTGGGTGGTCATGCAAAAGCAAAAGCGGCCACATTGCCCCATTTGTAAGGGCACTTTGAATTTAGCAGAAGGAGAGTGGAATAAGAAGCATTGTGTTTATTGTCAACAGTGGGTCGTACCATTCTACAAAGAGTCGTATAGGTGGTGATGTAAATGGCTGGTGAGGACGATAAGGGCATGGTCGCTCGATTCATCGACAGGATAACCGGCAATCGCAGGAAGAAGACCACCCCCGAGCCGATAATGCCCCTCTGGAAGGCTGGCATACAGGAGCCTGTCCTAGTTCAGGGAGTGAGCATACCGGCTCTCTACGCCACAGTGCAGGAGAGCGTCATACTCAGAACCACAATCAACACCCTCTGCCAAGAGATATTCAGGAGAGGTCACTACTGGAAGAAGAAGTTCCACAAGAAGTGCAACCAGTGCGAGGAGGAGTATCAGCACGACACTGTCTCAGAGTGCAGGATATGCAACGGTTCCGATTTCTCATCACCCAACGCCGACCAGATTCTCTACCCACGGTGGTTCGTCAAGCAGAGGAATGGCATGGACCAGTCGTTCACCGATGTCCTCAGGGAGGTCGAGTGGGACTTGGACATCGTCGATGATGGGTTCATAGTGCTCATCAAGGAGTACTTCCTAGACCGTGAGACTGGCAAGATTGACTTCTACAGGGTCAAGGAGATGATGAGAGGCGACCCCACCTTCATGAGGATTGTCGCTGATAAGAGAGGGACTAGGGGTGGTAGGTACCTAATCTGCCCGGTTCACAGGTCCAAGACCTACCCCTTCTCGGACGAGGACAAGGAATGCGAGATATGCAGCCTCGAGTTGCAAGACGTCCACTTCATCAACACCGCCGGGTCAGGCAAGACGCAGTACTACATCGAGGGCGAGGTAGTCCATATCTCCAAGTACAGCCCTTCCAAACTCTATGGTAGAAGCCCCGTAGCCACCATGTGGAGGCAGGCCATGACCCTGACAGCCATGGACAACTACATGTATCTGGCTTACCAGAAGCGCAGAATCCCAAGAGGAGTCCTCTCCATCACGACTGATAACATCCAATCCACTGCAGCGTTCTGGAAGGGTGCCGAGGAGAAGATGGAACGCGACCCGAACTACATCCCGAAGGTGGGTGTGGAGTCTGCCACTGGCAGGGGCCGTGTGGAGTTCGTCAGGTTCATGGACACCCTCGATGAGATGCAGTATGGCGCTGTCCGTGATGAACTACGCATGCGCATAGCAGCATTCTACGGTGTCTCAAACATCTTCATGATGGATGGTGGCAAGGGAGGTGGCCTCAATAACGAGGGACTTCAGATTCTAGTCACCAACAGGGCTGTGGAGTTCGGCCAGAAACTGTACTCCCGTGACATATTCCCAAGGCTGTTCTCAGAGATGGGAGTCACTGACTGGGAGATGACGCTCTACCCCAACGAGGAGGAGGACGAAGTGACTCGCCTCAGGAGAGACGAGCAAGAGGTCAATATCGCTCAGAGAATGGCCCAACTCGGATTCCAGCCTGAGTTGACAGAAGACGCAGGCAGGGACATTAGATTCGTGTACAAGAAGCCTGACCCACAAGAGTTAGCCGCTCAACAACAAGCGGCAATGCAACAGGGCGGTGGAGGCGCAATGCCACCACCCGAAGCGGGTGGACCCCCTCCGGGGGCTGGGGCACCCCCACCGGGAGCAATGGGAGCACCACCACCTATGGGCGGAATGCCCATGGGAGGAGGGCCGATGGTCATGCCATCAGGGGGCGGAGGCGCTCCAGCCCCTGCCCCCGGTGGCCCTCCCGGTGGACCTCCCGGTGGGGGTAGACCTGCTGCTCCACACGTCTTCCATCCCGGGGACGCTCGTAGAATGCCTATGGGTGGAACGATGACTAGGAAAAGCCTAGGTGCTGGGTCAGACTCTGAAGGGCAAGGCCTAAGACATGGCCGAATAGCCCCTGTCAAGAATGTCAAAGCACCTGATGGTACTACGACGGGTGCTACCAAAACTGGTCAGAGGGGTAGTGAGAAGAGCCCTATGGAACAGGCCTTGGATGCCATCCAAGACGCCAAGGAGTTAGGAGCCAACCCTTCAAGCGATAAGAAGAAGAAAGGCGGTTTGCCGCGATAAGTTGAAGTGTGGAGGGGGTGTGCGAGGGACATGGCTGAGCCCATTATCAAGTTAGACCCCATGGTCAGAAAACTGGAAACCACGATGGCGGAGTTCAAAATGGCTCTGCAGAACGACGACTTAGTGTCAGCACAGCAGTTGCTACGAGCACTGAGCCAGACAAGCGATTATCTGGCAGATGATGTCACTTCGATTTACAAGAGTAACACCGAGGGAGAGACCACCATGGGCGTGAATGACATTTATGCTGGTGGAGCACCTGTGATGGAATTCAAGGACCAAGGGTCCCTCATGAAGGGTGACAGGCCTCTTGGCTACATAGGGCCTGATGGTATTCAATCCCACTGGCGCCCACAACATGGATTTGGTCAGAGGGTTGATGGTCGATGAGCAACGACGTCACCAATCTAGTGGACGCTCTCATCACCAAGATGGAGCGCATGGATGGTGACATCGGTGTTCTACGAGAGCAGAACCTAGAACTGAGGAAGATGATTAGCAACCCATCGTCACTCCTGCAGAAGGCTGGTTACGTCAAAACCGCTACCCCGGCCACTGAGGACGTATGGGGAGACCCTCTCAGGGGAGACAGGAACGAGGTTATCGAGAAGGCTGCTATCATGATAGACGGTATCATGGTCGAGCCCCCATCCAGCAACCAAGACTGGCACGAGATGGGCTGGGAAGAGATTCACGCTATGGCTGACCAAGCCGCCACAGCAGAAGGAAGGCCGGTGGACCGATGAAGCCAATGAAGGTAGATGTAGGGCAGCATGCCCCAGATTTAGATGAAATGATAGAGAAAGCAGGGCACATGCTCGAGAAGTTGGAGATGGATAACTCACAGATGCGTAACATCACTGGCGTCGAAGGGGCTCCTATGAGTCACTACTACACCAATCAAGAGTTGCCAGAGACTCCACCTGAGGAGATTACCAACAAGGGAGCCACTAGTGAGAACGTATCTTTCATTGACGCCAACCCACACCAGACAGGCTCTACTCTAGCATCCCATGAGAACCCCTCAGGCGGGGACCCTCACCCACCATCCTCGTACACTCACTCCAACGTGGGCAAACCCCCCTCTGACATGAGGAAGCAAATTGAGATTATACTCAAGAAGCGCTGTCCTAATTGCGGAGGGGACCATATGGATAAGAATGTTTCATGCTCTGTCAAGAAGGCAGGTGACCCTCTAGCAGCATTGCTCGCTGGAGCAAAGGGTGGTCCTCAGGGCCCACCTATGCCCCCAGCAGAGGGTGGTGGAGATGAACCCCTTGGTGGAGACATGCCCCCCGGTGATGATGAGCCCGAGTCTCCTGAGGAACTCGCTAACAAGATACACGAACTAGTAGACAAACTCAAGTCGGGAGGGGATGATGAAAAGCCCCCTATGGATGACATGGGTGCTGGTGATGGTCCCCCAATGCCTCCCGGCGGTGGCGCTGGTCTCCCACCCGGCATGTGATAAGGCGGTGGTGATGGTGTGCAAGAAGGCCCCGAAGACTTTTTCCTAAGCAGCAAAGCACGCTATCAGAAGACTCAAGATGACGAAGACGCAGCGGAATTATTCTTCGCTATTCGCAATATGACCAATCATGGCCTAGAGGTCGAGTGGGATGACACTCTCCTGAAGGCCAAGAGAGATTTAGAGGCTTTCACAGGAACCAAGGTAGAGGAAAAGCCCAAGTCGAAGCCTGAAGGAAAGATTAGAGGGAGAACGCAAACTCACCGGGAGAGGTTGTTTGGTACTAAGCGAACGGAAGACTCGCCTGAGGTCGTAAGAACCACTGGTCACCTCTATGAAGAGAAGGGTATAGAGAGCGAAGACGGTGTCAAAACAATAACTACTGTTAGGCAACCGGGAGGAAGGGAGGCTACTCAATACAACAGGCCTACGATACCTAGCCAGCATTTTGACGAGGTGCTGTCGTTAATGCGAAAGTCTGGTGACAGGCCCATGACCCCGCATGACATAGATTTTGTGTGCACTGCTCTGCTGGAGAACACTCCTGAAGAACTGGAGGCCAAAAAGGAAGAATGGATTGAAGGTAGTGACGGTGTTTCGTATGGTGACGTGCTGAGGGTCGTCACAGGGAGGCCTGAGCCATTCGATGAGGACAAGGGGACAGCGGGAGGGGAGAGTTTAGACTACCCTAATAGACGCAGACTACCTGACCCGATGCAGGCCTTGTGCCTCTTCAGTGAAACCCCTCACCCCGGGGGCACTACTAACTCACTGCATAAGTTCAATTCAGCGACACTTGACCCAGAAAGCGCCAGATTCATTGAGAAGACTGACAAGGAAATCGCACAGGCCAATCTAGAGTCTCATGACAGGAGGCTGAGGTATGGTGTAGATATTTATGGGAACCGGAAGAAGGGCCCTTCTCACTTGGATAGCCTCAGGGTTAGAAACAGACGTGGTGAAATCGTGTATCATCCTAAGCACTCGCCTAGTGGTGGTGAGTTGCCTCGTGATAACATCAATACTCATTTGTACCATGATGCGTACAATGAATGGTACAATAGGCTCAGTCAACATCTGAGTGATGAGTTGAGTGATTATGAAAAGAGACTGTTGTTCAGGGACTGGCACGATTTAGAAATAGACATAGGACGGAACGATGAATACATATTCAAAAAATTGCTAAAGCCAGATGGGAGTATCAACAAAGAATATTCTAGGGAGGAATTGATGATGGACCCAGAATTTCGCAAAATGAGAGACCAGTCCCACGAGCGTCTCGGTTTGTTGCCTCTAATGCTCGGTCTGCAATTAGGTAGCCCTGAATCAAGACAATATGCGATTGCTGAGTTTCTAACCTACAAGTATGGGAACACTGAGTCAGGCATAGAGGATAGCCATGAAGAAAGGCTGGATAACAGGGGTGGGAATATGGGGAGTCTGCTAATCGAAGACCTGATAGAGCACATGGATTCTGAGTGCTTGAAATGGGTGTCTGCTTTTGCTCACAACTGGAAAGCGACTGGTACTGAAAGTGGTACTCATTTCCCTGCCACTGTTCCTTCTGAGTCTCAAACGAGAGATGAGATACTGGCTGAAGCACTCAGGCTTGCTCACAAGGTAGCAATGGACTCTCGGTGGGTCGAGAAGGGTCAGAAGAAAGGTGAGTACAAGGGATATGATGCTGTAGGGGCGGAGAAAAGAAGGAAGTTCAAGAGTATTGCCGACCATATCAGAAGTAGCGGGATAGAATGGGATGACATCAAAGGCAGACCAGCAGATTGGGATTCAAGCAAACCTCCGCTTGAGGAGTTGCAGAAATACATTGGAACGCTACCCGCTGAATTCCAAGAGAGTGCTAGGAGGAGATTTCATCATTGGCTCAAGACAGACCTTCGAGGTCTCATTCGTGGTGACAGGGTAGAATACCAGAGAAGCCAAACATCCCACACATCAGCAATGAAGCCCAGAGTGTTAGGTGAAGGGCCGGAGCCTTATGAGAAGATAAAGAGTTGGCCTAGAGGCCCTGCTTTCTCCTATCACGATTGTCTTCCCCACACTGGTTTGAATCTAGCAGATGGAGACATAATGGAAGCGATTCTTGCTTACCTTTCAGCGTTCGGAGTAGACAGAACAGCAAGTGAATATATTCTAATGGATTCCTATGACATCGAGCCTCCTCCCATAGACACTCCAGAGTACGAAGAGTGGCTCAAGGGGTGGGGGACATCAAGAAACCCTCTCAGTTGGGATGTTACAGTGCCTTTCAAAGACAGGGGTGATAAGAGCGACCTTGCTAACGAAGTGGACCGATTTCTGAGACACGGTGATATGGGACCTACCATAAAATCACTGTATGAGCGTACTTGGGGCAAGTTAGAAGCCAGTGGCGGAAAACCCCTTGACTTGTCAGAGCGAGATATCATAAGGAGGCTTCGCGTTGCTAGGCTAGGAGAGATTACACAAGAGGAAGTAGATATGGGTAATATCGACTCACCAGAAAGAGCGGGTTCCTACAATATCACTGAAGGTGAGGAGACTGTCGGTGAGGGCACGACGCGTTCTTCTCTATATCCCGCTAGGTCCTTGACCAGCAGAACCTTTGGTAGGAGATTGTACATCCCACCATCAAGCGCAGGCCATAAAGGGTTGGCTTCTACTTTCTTACACATATTACCAAAAGACGCTATGTTCCTCAGAATAGGAGAGCATCTTGGGCTCGTTAGTAATCTACAGAAATTTGGAGAGAGAGTAATGGCTGAGTTTCAGGCCGGGGCATCAAGGAGACAGACAGAGGGTGGGCAAACAACCCTGAGTATCAAGGAGGATTTAGAAGATAAAATTCTAACAGATTTGGAAGCAGTCCGTAGAAGAAGTGACCAAGAGAAGAGAAAGGTAGAGTATGCAAGCATTCTTGGGGGCACAGGTGCTGGGACTTATCCTATTCATGTGAAAAGTGTGTTCAACCCAATAAGGAAGTTGGTGTACACAGCCATGAATAGAGCGTATGGTGCGAAACACGTACATTCCTCCTCTAGAGGTGACGGGCATCGAGATGACAAGCAGGGCTTGCGAAGAGGGGCAGGTGCGACTCTGCCGGACGATGGTACCCCGGGGGTGCCGCTCAACCTACCTGAAGAGAATGGCTACCAGCATTTGCTCATGTCGGCCTTACTTGGTTTGGGTGTTGAGCCTGCTTGGGATTTTGGAAGTGATGATGATAAGAGGCTAGTCATATCCAACCCATCAGACTGGGGTAAGGAATACTACAAAAAAATGGACCAATGGTTAGAAGCGAAAAAGCATCCCCATATCCAAGGTCAATCCTTACTAGGCCATTTGGGAATTCACCCTAGGGACTCTAATTGGAGGAATCACCCGGAAGTCCAGAATGGTAGGTACAAGTATAGTATCAAACCTACTATCGGTGATACAGGCAAGAGAGAGTTTCGTATTCCGTTGGTCTTTGATGATAACTACACTACTATTGCTGGTGCTAAACTTCTCGGTTTAGGGGCGCCTTCATCTTGCCCTGATAATTACAAGAGCGAACATGCGAAGCAATGGAATGAGCCTTTTAATTTCGATGAGCAACAGATGTGGACAAACTATGACGAGCAAGGGCGACCAAGCGAGCGGAATTGTCTCAGTCCCTCAGAAATGGAAAATATCAAAGCCGCCAATAACCCAAATGACCAATTCCATAGAGAACGTCAGTCGCGGGATTACATAGTCGTGCCTGAAAAGCATATAGTAGAGGATAATGGGAATTTTTTCCTCATAGGAGAGCATCCTGCTAAACTGAAGGATGACTATGCAGTGCTATTAGGTCGAGATAAAACCGCATTCAGTGATGAGGACATAGTGAAATTGCGTGCACAGGCTGCTGAATCAGCCCCTGAGGAGATGTCAGGAGGAGTGGACATGGAAGGTCCATCTGGTGATAAAGTGAGAGGGATGGAGAGTCTAGTGAGAGCATTCAGTGTTGGTATGCAGGGCGCTAAGGCAATGTACCCATTAATCAAGACTCTATTCGCATCAGAGATGCCACAACTCGACAGTTTAGAAGGTGAGGGGGAAGAGGATAGAGCAGCGCGTCAGATGAAATTTTTCGAGGATAGTTTCTTGAACGAGACAGGGCAGAATGTGTCTAGTAATTTGCAAAAGAGGGCTTTTCATTGCCATTTAATTGAGATGGCTTACGAATACGCCAGAAATTCACATAAGAGCAATAGGGAATCGCTATTGGCTAGTCTTGAGGGGAAGGGCTTTGTGTTCAAGGACAGGGAGAAGGACTCAATCATAGACCCTTTCATGGGTAACAATGTCGAGATGGGTGAAAGTCAATGGCTTATGCCAGACAAGGAGAAGGGTAGCCCCTTCCATGAAGCCTTTACCGAAGGCAATACTAGAGACGTAGAGGGTCTGGAAATTCTACGTTTGTACATTGACAGGGTACATTCTGACAGCCCTCAGAAAAGAGAGGCTTTGCTTCGTATGCTCGATGACCACTTCATACTTGGTGGTGGTGAGTTAGACTACTCGGATAAACCAGTAGCCACTCAAATGGAGGATATCGTTTCTGATATAAACACTACAGGGAAGATGTCAGAGCACATGCAGAATATCAAGGACGCCCAGCATTATCTCAGTAGTCTCAATGCTGACAAACCTGATTGGGACCCTGTCGCGCATTATGTCAAGGAGGGTCCATCTATCAACCCTGTAGATAGCCCACGTCTCAAGACTAGTGATAAATCTAGAGAGCAAGAGAGAGTGAGAAGAGGCATTAGGGCTGCAATGACACTGAATTTGCGTAAGCGCATTGTGGAGCGCAATGAGGAATCTATGGGGAGTCATCATGAGCATGAGAGGTTTATGCACGAGATGATGCCTGTAATGGATGGAATAATGAAAGACTTGAGACGTGACAATTTATTACTAGGGCACAGACCTCATAGGAAATATGATAGTAAGAGCGTGGAACAGGCTTTTGAAGAGTACAGCAGATTACTATTCCTTCGAGCCCCTAAGAATGATAATTACCGTCAATTACCACATGGTGTCAAGCAAACTCGCCGCAGGGGAATAGGGGATAACAGAGAAGACCCTTCTTCTGAAGAGGAATGGTACGATAGCACGACATTCCCTAAATTGTCAGGGGTTCACGCTCAACACATGTTTGGTAATGCTCAACCTATGCCTGCAGTGATGAATTTCGACAGACATGGTGAGCATCCTACTATCCATTGGAGCCCTGAAGGCTTCGGTGGTCCTTTCGATGCGCTGGCAGGTTCCAACATTCAACTCGTGGGTGCTACTTCAGATGAGGCGACGAGAGCACGTCGAGACGTCGGCAATGTGTTCAATAAGAAATATTTGCCATTTGGTGCTAGTGTGATAGATTACGTCTCTGCTAACAACCACACGGATGATAGCACGACAGGAACCTCTATGAATCAGGCTACGAGAGAGTATGCTGATGGTGACGCTTTGGCATTGTCCGTAACCTCCCTCGATGTCCTCACTGATGTGGATTTGCTGTACAAGGATGAGGACAGGGACAAGGGAGACCCAGTCCCAGTCAAGGCCATGCACCGCATATTTGAACTCAGTGACTTGGAGTACCTGAGGGGCTTCTCGGATGACTGGGTAGTCACCTCATGGGCTGATGGCGTGCGCTTGATGGTGGAGAAGAAGGGAGACAAGGTGAAGGCTAGGAACTCAGAGGGCAAGGCTGCTACTCTGCCCAACGCAGTGAAGAGAGGAGTGGTCGATGCTCACAAGAAGGACTTCTTGGTAGACTGCATATGGGACGAAGACGTCTTGCATATCGTGGACTTGCTAGAGTGCGAGGACGATGACTTGTCCAATCGCCCTGCCAAGGACAGGGTCAGGCACCTTCGTGCTCATTTCGAGTCCACTGAGCAAGTGTTCACACCAGCACCAGTGAACACAAAGAGGGTGGACGGCGAAGGATTGGAGAGGGCTGTGAAGGACTTGCTCAAGGAGCCTAAGGTCAAGCAGGTGCTGCTCAGGGACGCAGAGTCCACATACATGAGAGGCGAGTCCAGACACCCGAAGTGGGTGATGCTCACCCCGGACCAATACGTGGACGTGCTGGTCCTCTCCTCGACTAGTGACAACAATCACTTGGTCGGTGTAGGCCCATTGTACGACGAAGACGCGAGGGCCATTGGCAATAGAGGCGTCAAGTATGACGGTGAGTACTACATGGATGTCGGTAACGTCTCTCGCTCAGGGCTGGAGGAAGGCATGTACATCACAGTGAAGACGTCTGGCATCTCCCATTCCGTGCGCAGGGGCTTCTCGGTATATCGCCTCAATGCCCCTAGGTATGTGAAGGAGTGCGAGGGGGGTGCGACGGATAGCGTGGAGACTCTGGATATACTTCGCAACAGACAAGAAGGCAACGTGCCTCACAAACTGAGAGTCAAGAAGGGCAGCATACACATCGAAGTCCCCACTGGTCATGTCGTCTATGACACGGAGTCCCATGGCAATGCATTCATCTTGAAGGGAGTGGATGCTCCTGATGACTACACCTTGAGGATTGTGGAGAGCCAAATGGACTACTGGTCGCCACTAGCCGCTGTTCTGCTACGTTCCGAGAAGGAGAGCGAGAAGGAGGACATAGAGCCAGAGCCTCCTGCCAATCACGACAAGAAGCCGAAGAAGGTGCTGCCCAAGAAAGACGTGTTGCTCAAGGACCCTGAGGTGGTGAAGACTGTGGTAGTGGCACTCGAGGCTGTCGAGAACATGATTAAGGAGAAGATTACTTGGACTGGGCCTAAGGGCCTCGGTATGGACTACGCCACTCCTGTGGAATCGCCCCGTGGTCCCACTGAGGTCACAGAGCCCCATAACCTGCCTGACCACGATTCCGGTCACCGTCAATCGAAAAAGGGGGATTGCTGGTGCGGAGCGAAGATGGGAGAGGAGTGTAAGCAGGGCATGGGACATGACATGGAGGACTGTCCTAGAGCACATCCCCCCAAGAAAGAAGAAAGAGCAGACCACTTGGAAATTTCTCACGATTCTCGACAGGATTCTCCCGTGTGATTGATATACCATAACAAGTCCTTGCCTAGGCAATGCTGATGATGGAATCACCTTTGGAGAGCCCAATTCTCATCAAGGGAAGGGCTAGTGACCTAGTTGTCGCTGGCTACGCGTCTGTCGAAATGGTGGACAAGCAAGGCGACCTGATAACCAAGGGAGCACTACGAGAGGCATTCAAGAAATTCATGGGTTCCCCCGGTTTCAGGAACGTGCAACTGGCACATTCAAACATTCAAGTTGGCGAGGTAATCCCAGACTACACTGACTCCAGTGGGAGAATATGGAAGTCAGAGGTTGATGACACGGGCATGTTCGTAGTCATACAACTTCGTGATGATATCGAAAAGGCACGGGAAGTGGCTGCTGAAATACGAAAGGGGAAACTGAAGTCTTTCTCCATAGGCGGTCAGGCTTTCGAGCGTGTCAACAAGAGTAACTCCGAGAGAGGAGATTACAGAGAAATACGCAGGATGGAACTGCATGAAGTTACCATCTGCGAGAAGGGCATCAACCCAGAGGCCCAATTCCGAATCCTCAAAGAGGACAAAAGCAAAAAATTAGAAAAAGGTGAAAAAATGACAGATGCAATGACAGAACTACAGGATGTCTTGGAGAGGTTATCCAAGAGGCTAGACGATGTTGACGAAACAGAGGCTGCCCTGAAGGCTGCAGATGAGAAGGCTGAGAAGGCTTCGGAAGATGCGGACAAGGAAGACAAGGAAAAGGCTGATGTAGCAAAAGATAAAGACGAAAAATCTGAGGATTCGGAGAAAACCGAAAAGATGGATGATGTGATAACCACGGAGTACCTCCAGTGGCTAGAGTCGACTGTGAAGTCCGCGGGTTACGACCCAGTGGCTGCAAGGTCCTCTCTGGAGACAATAGAGGGTGTCGAGAAGGCATACCTGCAGGAGGGCGCACACGGCTACGACCACAGAGGTCAAGGCAGCATCGAGGGTGCTGGAGAGGATGACTCTTCCAAGAGACCCAAGATGAACATGGGCGCAGCACCAAGTGGGAACAAGACGGTCATCAAGACCGACGAGTTCATCAGCCGCGACATGGTTACTCAGTCCCAGATAGAGGAGGCTTACTCAGTCTACAAGGCCGCTGCACTAGAGCAGCAGTTCAAGACAGACTTGGGTAACGAGTTCTCCATGAGACTACAGAAGGAAATCAATGCAGAGGAAAACGAGGCCAAGAGGTCCACATTCGATGCACGAGCACCTCTGGAGGACCTGCAGAAGGCAGTTCTCGCACTAAGCGACAGGATTGAGAACATATCCACAGAGCCAAGCGAGACCTTTGCCAAGTCGGCAAGTTCTTCAACGGTGACCATCCCCGAGACTACTGAGATGGCCGCACTATCATGGGACGATGTCCACAGATTGGCGCACTCAGCACTACGAGGTGAGAACTGATGGCACGTAATTATGTACGAACAATACAGGACATGGAGCGATACTACTACGGTGGTACCGCACTGACTGGCTACACATACAGCAGTGGAGACATACTCAAGGCGGACGCACCGCTCATGAGCACCACGGCTGGTACCTATCAGGCAATCTATGGCAGGAAGGTTTGGTCACAACTGAACCAAGAGTTCAACGCGTTCTCGATTCTGCCAAAGAAGCCATGGGAGCGCAGTGGATGGAGAATCATCACCGCCAAGCCGTCATTCACGGTTGGTGGTGGACTGGCTGAGAACGCCACCCTCCCTGACACGACCAAGCCTGACTTCCTACACGTGGCTGCAAAGCCAAAGACCATTGGGCACGCTTTCGACCTAAGCGAAGTTAGCATGTTCCTTTCCGACAAGGATGACGGTCTAGGCGACGTACGCCAAGTGCTGAAGGAAGAGATGGGGAAGCACCACGCTGACCACATCAACAGGATGCTGCTAGTGGATGTCGAGACCCCCGCGGGTAACGACCTCGAGTCACTGGACCGAATAACCTCGGACCCAGATGACATGACAACCGGCACAGGTCACGTGAGCGCAACCACAGACCACGACCTGTACTCCATCACCCGTGATGGAAGTTCAGACTTCCACAGCGCTGAAGTGGATGTCTCGTCTGCTGCTAACACGAACAGGAACCTAAGCCTGAATCAACTGGACGGACTGTTCCAGAAGATTTGGGCCCGTGGTGGTAACCCCAAGGTCATGCTGACTGGGTACGACACCCTAATGCGTGTACAGCAACTATTGCAGAGCCAGCAGAGGTTCATGGAGTCGAAGAGGGTCACCCCCACCTACAACGGTGTGAAGGGTGTTCCCGGTATCGAGGCCGGATTCATTGTGGCTACCTACAACGGTGTCCCGCTGATTCCTTCCAAGGACGTAGTGACTGACACGAGCGGAATCTCGAGGATTTACTACTTCGACACAGACTACCTGTGGTTCCAGACTGCTATACCGACCCAGTACTTCGAGTCGGGTATCGAGACCGGCGACCCGTTCGCCATCAACAGACTAGGCCAAGAGGGGCTCTACCGAACCATGGGTGAGGTATGGGACTCTTTCTTCGGTGCAGGAGGTTCAATCCGTGACCTCCAGTGAGGTTTTCGGAGAGATAACAGAGGTGATATGATATGGCCGCAACTACACACAGAGGAATAACCTACACAACGAGCGCGTCTGCTACAATAACAGTAGACCTAGACCTCCCGCTACAAGCGGGAGTGGACCAAGATGACACCACATGGATTTCGGCTTACCCCGGAGCATTGACTGACTTCGCTGCCCGCCAGACTGACGGGACCAACAGGATGCAGCCAAGGCTGGTATGCCTGACACTAGGTGCGTTGGCAGAAGCAGAAACCGTTACACTAAGCGGTGGAGCAAATGTCATCCTATCGTGCCTTGCTCACAGCAAGGATGCAACAGCGAACCTCGCTGTCAGTTTCAGCGGACTAGTACTGACCGCGGACTGCGAGGCGACTGCTGACGGAACTACAAACGATACTGCGAACGCGACTATGTGGCTACTTGTGGCCTGATTGAGGTGACCTGAATGCCAACACTGCTTTGGAGAGGCCCGAAAAGGGCTGTCCGTACTAAGTACGGTTACTACGACAGACACACACCAGTGTATGTCGACCAGACATGGTTGGATGAGCGACGCGGAGCCTTTTCAGGCGAGCATTGGAAGATTGATGACGACTACCCCGGCGTTCTCTTTGTCCAAGACGATGGTGACGGCCTACCAGACGAAGACTGGTTGAAGGCTGACATCAAACTCTGGCTAGAGGGCAATGGGGTGGAAGTCTCATCTCTTCGTACTACGAAGAGGACGATGCTCACCATGGTTGAGGAGGTCCTAGCGGGCGAGGTTACTACTGAGGAGGAATAAGTATGGCAATTAGTTTTGACGACAGACCTATCACAATAGGCAGCATACTGCTACTGACCGGAACATGGGCTAATGGTGACACATCAATAGATGCCTCGGACTACTTGTCTGAGATACTACACTTCGATGTGACTGCTAACAGTGCCACTGAACAGGCGAACCCGACTGGCTACGTGACAACCACGTGCCATTTCACGGAGAACGCGTCTGTTGGTGGCAGGTTCATTATACTGGGCCGACGATGATTGGGGGTAAAGCCCCATGACGGACACTAAGATTTTCCAGTTCACGCCTGAAGAGGCGGTAGAGACTGGCGCTTCTGTTGCCGGTGGCATACAGAAGGTCTTGGATGACTATACCAACGGTAAGGAAGTAGAGGGAGTCACCAGTTACATCATGCTGGGAAACCTCTATGTGGTAGTTGTCACCGCTTGAGGTGACGGCTATGGATGCTGAGGACCTTCGACGCTTGTCCAAACAAGGGTGGAATTACGCAACCGGCGAGAGCGTTCATGTACATGCAGGGTCGCATGAGCGCCTCGCTGGCCAAATAAGTGAGCAGAACTTACGCTCACGAAGCATACGAGACGTCATTGACATAGGGAGTGGCACTCGTTGCAAACACTGCGGGATGCTCCATTTCTGCTACTTGGAGCGCTGTGGTGCTTGCAGCAAACCAATGGAATACAATTTAGGCAGAGTGGATGAGAAGGTATGACCGAAGCGCACCTAAACCCCTTAGAACTCTCTTTCGATGTTATGAAAGCAGGGTTCTTGAGAAATGTGGCACGCAGTGCATTAGGTACACTAGGTAATGCTGGTCGAGCCGTAGATTCTGCAATGGGGGCTGGTGATTGGAGAATGAATGAAGAGGGTCTTGGGAGTCTAGATTATGAGACTCAGGCGGGCCATTCTTATCGTCGGGACCCAGAGGAGGGACCAGTAACACCAGCAGCGGCCCCAAGTTCGGTGAGACCATCTAACCCAATAGGGCCGGGCAATGCTCCTTACGCTCGGGGTTACAAAGAAGCACGGCAATTTAATCCAGAGGAGGGGCCATTACCACCAGCAGCGACCCATCGAGAAGCCTTGGGACGTATCGCAGGTAATATTGGTAGTGCTGCAGGTCGATTTAACACAGCACAGCATGGGACCTTATCGAGTATCAGCCCTCATGAGCCTGCCGAAGAGAACGAGTCTTGGCATCGTCGTGTTAATTTGGGAGGGGACATGGCCCGAAGGATAATCGGAGTGGGTCCTAAGTATGGCGCTGGGGGTGTCGCTAGAGACCCTAACGACCCTCATTACAAGAGGAGTTCAGGACTCGTCGGTGTTGCAGGCAGAGCATTTGATAGAATTAGTCCTTTTGGGGGAGGATTCAAGAACAGGGCAGTAGCCTCAGAAAATGTGGCCGGTGCTAAGTTGAGTCCTAAGTCAGCCCCTCGTTGGATTAGGAATCGCCAAGCGACTAATTTCAAGAACAGGGCTTTCGAGCAAGGCTTGGACCCTGCAGTGTATGAGAGTGAGGTTGGTCAATAATGCCAATAGTGTTCCAGACAGGTGAACGTGAGCCTAGGCCTCTGTTCCCCAACGACCTAGTGTACTCTAGTGCTCAGAAGGTAGCGGACATACTACAGATTCCGCTCCCTGACCCAGTGTACCTAACTGCTGATTCCAACACCAGTGCTACCTCCGCCAAGATATCCCCCGCTGACCAGAGGATAGTCGGTTTCGAGGTGGGTGACAGCGTGGAGATAGCGAGTGATGTTGAGTTGGGGGAGACTGTGGTCCTGACTAGTGTGGCTCGGGATGGCACTGATGTGGTACTGTCTTGGAGTGGTGGGGTAGTAGGGGACTATGACACTGCTGACAATGCAACTATCCAGAACCTCCAGTCCTTCACGAACGGCAAGAGGAGAGGAGTCACTCGAGCCGCTGTGGAGAGAATGATTCTACGCATGCAGGACAGGATAGACAATCTTTGCAACAACTCATGGAGGCCGATGCTACAGACAGCGGAGTACCTCAATTTCGATACCTACAAGCCCTACAGGAGGAGGTATTACACTGACTATGTGGGTACGGTCCCCCTCATGTTCCGCAACGTCCAGCAGATACTAAGGCTGGAGATATGGCAGGGTCAGGAATACAGGGAGGTCGGGTCCGCTGAGGCTCGCCTCAAGATACTGGACAACTCTCTGCTCACTACCAGCGATTACGTGTTCCTATGCCCGGGTAGTGGAGGGGTAGCCTCTCTGCAGGTTGGCACTGGGGCAGGTCAGTGGAGCAACGCCTTCGATGTGACCACGACTGCTCAGGAACTGTCGGACCTCGTCAACAAGGACCTGAGGAAGGGGAAGAGCGGAATAGCCTTCTCACCCTCATTCACACTCCAGACCGCTAATACCAGCACTGGAGTAGAAACAGCCAATGTGCACCATGAATTCATGACTTCCGCGAATGCGGACTACGGAACAGGCCAAATCAAACTCACTAGCATGCACCGTGGGGAAGGTGGGGAGAATTCCACTGTGGCTGTCACTAACCTGAATGGCATGAGTATCACTGGATTGACTGACACCACTCTCACAGTCAGTAGCGTGTCAGGTAGTTCTGGTAGTGCCACTATCACACTGGCTGATACCTCGGCACTAGTCCCCTATGGCATCATCTGCACCGGCAGTGGCGCCTCAGTCAAATGCGCCTACTACACAGGTAAGACCGCCACCACTCTCACTGGAGTCACTGACTTGGCTAGCAGTGGCTTGGTAGCAGCCCTGTCCAATGGGACTAGCATCACCCAGTACGCACTCAAGATAGACTACTTCGGGAGTACCACGGGAGACGAGGCTAGGCTTCGTGACTGGTGGTGCGATTACGACCTAGGTATCATCTACTTCAACAACACATACCCCTATTTCCAGTGGAACTCTGTGAAGGCGACCTATGTGTATGGGGAGAGGTACGTCGAGAAGGCGATAGAGGACATGTGCACGAAGATGGTGGCAATGGACCTCCTCCTATCTGATGACCGTAGCGTCCTGATGCCAGAGGGTACTCAGAACATAGACCTAGGCTCGAAGTACCAGTTGTTCAAGCAGCAGGTGGCTGAGATGCTACCTCGCTACATGGAGGTGATTAACATTGATTGATGTGGCAGCCATAGGCAAGAGCGTATGGCCTACCATAAAGCAGGCTAGGGAGATGTCAGTCTTCACAGCCCAAGGCAGGGTGTTTCTAGACGCTGCTGCTAGTGCAGTGGGTTGCATGGTAGATGGAGGGGGTAACATCGTGGATGACACAGGGGCTGAGGTGACTGCTAGACACCCTGATTATGAGTGGATTATCACAAATGCTAAGCGTCAAGCGGTAGTGGAGAGTTCAATTGGTAGGGAGTTGTTAGAATGAACACGTTAGATTTGGCTTGGGTTAGTTTCAAAAAAGCGGGGAACTGGTATGATAGTGTAGACGACCTTTACAATCAACCTGTAGACGATGGGTTTGAATCTTTCATGGATGAGGAACCAGAGGAGCCTCAACGCCCTCAACGCCCGCCCCACGGGCTCGTCGGCGCTGCTCGTACTTTAGGCCCCGAACAAATACTCAGGTTAAGTAGAGCCCAAATGAATGAACTCATGGAGAACATCCAAAATGAGATTCAGCGCAGGGAGGCTAAGAAAGCCAGCAAGAATGTGGGTGTGAAGGGCTCGCGCCGTTAGAGATGAAAGAATGGGCGCGTTAGATTTGATGTGGTCTGTCTTCAAGGAAGAGCCAATCCCAGAGATACCCTTCGATGAAGGGGCTCAATGGTCACTCGAAGACAGGCTCAAACATTACAAATGGGTGGATAGGCTTAGGAGGAGAGGGCAGATTCTACCAAGGTTTCGTAATGACCCAGAACTTGATGCGGTGGTCGAAGAGAGCATGAGGGAGCAGTGATTGAATGGCTAAGGAATCAATAGAACTCATGGTGTCGCTCTTCGACACCAGTTGGAACCGTGCTAACACTGGTCAGAGGAAGCCCGTCATAATGGACATCACCACCCTCGACCCCGGTAGAGGCAAGAGGTTCGACCTGAATCGCAGTGATGCGGTCTTCATGTACGAGACGGCTCACAACGAGGAGCAGCCTGAGATATTCTACGACTTCGTCAACACCCGCATAAACGTGACCATCGACATACGCACGACTAGGGGCAGAAGCCAGTTGATGAAGATGGAAGACGAGGTCAGGAGAATCATTCACAGCAAGCGAAAAGGGGATGATGGCAACTATGACAGGTTGCTGTATAAAACGAGGACGGATTTGTCAGATAGGACGAAGCATCTACATAGAATGACCTTTCAGGTCGAAATCGTTATGTTCAGTGAAGTAATCGCGTAGGGTGAGAGAGACATGGCGCAGACAATATACAAGGGCGATTTGGCCGAGGTAACACTCGGTCACGAGACATCAATAGTGCTTACACACGGGGCTTGGGGTGGTCTTGATTGGGGACACACTACGACAGGTGACACTAGTGTCATCACCTTCTCGGGAGTGGCTCATACTTTCACTGATGCCACTTGTGATTACAACAACGACCCCACTATCGCAATGGATAGTACAACGCGTTTAGTTGTAGGGATGGGTGTCTCAGGCACAGGAATACCTTCTGCTGCAACAGTTTCTAGTATAACCAGTGCCACTGCCTTCGAGTTGAGTGTTGCTACCACAGGAGGTAGTGTAACTAACGGTACACTCACTTTCAATAATGGAGACTCCATGTTCTTCGATTCTAGTCATCAGTTGAAGTACCCCAAGGGGCTTCTCGCCGGTTCCAAAATGAGAATAAAGGGAGGGGGTGCTTACAGTGCTGACGACCACACTAAGGGCAATGTGTACACTATCGTAGCCAATGAGGGTGCCACAATCACCGTCACACCTGCCTTGTTGACTAGCGCTGCCTCGAATGCTGCTTCTGCTGGTGATGAACTCATCATAGAGAGCCTAGGCACCCCTGCTCTCGATGTGGGGATGGCTTACAACTCCAATGCCCAGACTAGTGACGAGACAGTTCTCACTGACCAGTTCATAGGTCTGGCTGCGGAGATAACCCTGCCTGAGACCAAGGTAGAGGTCTTGCGTTCCCATGTAGTGGGTATCGGTAGGCAGGTCGTGGTTCAAGAGCCCCAGCACATGGATAACGAGGGTGGCTCTCTGACTACCATGATGCACAGCGCACGGTGGCTCTATTACGCTCTAGGGAATGAGGCCGTTTCTGTGACTAACCCATCAGGTGCAGCATCAGTGGATGATGGTACTAACACAAGCGCCATAGGCATGGGTGACACCTATGTCACATTCGTAAGGGCCAATGCTAATGGGACTGTGACTGGCTCTTTCCCCGCTATCGGTGATTACATCACCGTAGAGGACACAACTGAAGTACTGACCCCTTATGCTACTGAGCCCTCTGCTAGAACTAAGTGGACTGGCACTCAAACTCAGTTTCATAGTAGTGTGAGGTCAGAGATAAGGAGGGTGATTGCTACAGATAGCACTAATACACATCTTCGTATCTATGTAGATGACCCATTCAATTTTGACCACGCTGCTGGTAAAGTTGTAAGGAAGATAGTCCTCGCTGCAGACAACTCCACAGGTACCCCTAACTTCCAAGTCACTGATGCTGCTTGGGGTAATATCCAGAACAGGCAGAAGAGGGCCATGTGGAGCATGTGGCACCAACCCTCCTTCGCCCTAGAGTCTAGCATGAGGACCCGGGACGTAGGCTCATATGGCAATGAGCAGACTAGCAACGCCCCCGGCTCGGCTGCTGACTCGAAGCAACTCACTCGAGTCTACAAGGGCTGCAAGGTCAAGTCTTGGTCACTAACCGCTGATGCTGACTCAGAGGTCAAGATGAAGGTCGACTTCGATGCGCTTATGTCCTATACTGACACTGGTCGCTTGGAGAACTCGAACAAGGGAGACAGGTACACTGCTCACCGAATGTTTGAGAACGTCGGCAATAGCCCAGCGAACCGCAAGGCAGCAGGCATTGCACCCAACACCGAGAAGCCCTTCTTCTTCTACAATGGCACTATCACTGCCTTCGGTAGCAATCTCGCTCAGGTGACTAAGTTCGAGTTGGGTGGTGAGAACAACGTCACACAACACCTAGTGGTCAGAGGCAATCCACTAGCAGAGTCTCGCAACAGTGCCGGTGGCTCCTTGGAGCAGATACCCTTCGCTGGTAGCAGGAACCCATCACTCTCTGTCGAGGGCAAGGTGGAGTACAATCTCAAAATGGAGGTACTGCCTACTGACCCCCTACTATGGCATGAGTTCAGAACTGCGAGAAGCAAGGGGTACTCAGAGCCTATCACACTCCATCTGGTCAAGGATGGGGCAGGGAGCGAGAGGGAAGAGGTCTATGTGATAATAGACGATTATGTCATCACCGAGGCCCCACTACAGATACCTGAGGACAAGGGAGTCATCAGACACGAGTTGACGATACTCCCGAAGCATGTCAAGGTCATAGCATATGACGCATTGATGCATTGTTAAGGTGATTGAATGGTAAAATGGAGTCTACACCCAAAGGATAGAGCAGCGCGAAGACTACGTCTACGCCCATGGAGCACGGCAGAGGAAGAGAGCGAGGAGGAGGAAGGGGTCGAGGACCTCTTCAACCCAGAGGCTGCTGCTGTCGATACCAACCCATTCCCCACAGAACTCATGAGTGAGGACGACGCTGCTGCTGTCGCTGAGGAAGTCCAGTTAGGTGCTGCAGTGGAGGCTGTAGAGCCTGAGCCTGAGGTAGAAGAGGCTGTAGAGCCTGAACCCACATACGATTCCATGACTGTGCCACAGTTACAAGACCTCTTGCGAGAGCGAGGGTTGACTGTTAGTGGAGTCAAGGCGGAACTCATCACCCGCTTGGAAGCAGACGACGCTGGCCCCTCTGAGGAATCAGAGGCTCTGGACGAGACTGCGGAGGCCCCCTCAGAAGAGGCTGTCTCTAGTGATGAGATACCCGAGGAGGGTGAAGTAAGTGAGTCAGGAGGAACAGAATAACAAAACCTTAGTAACAAATATTGATAGCCTGCTAGTTTCAACAGGAACTACGCCCCACGAAATATCCGTGGACCCAGACAACCCAGATGTGATTCTGCGTGTGTGGGTGAAGGAATTATCCTTCCTTCAAACGCAATCCGCTATCAAGGAAGTGGTCAACATAACACAGGACGGCGAAGTCTCTGTTGACCTAGCCAACTACTGGAAATACATGATGAAAGAGTGTATTGACAGAACAGAGCCAAAGATGGGAATGGCTCAACTATACGCACTCAAGCCAGAGATTGCTAACCAGATAATAGCAGTACTGCCCCAACCACAGGATTTGGTGGCTGGCCCTTTGGAGGATGGGCTGACCGCATAGATGACATTCTCAGTTTCCTGAAGGGGAGAAAGGAGGATGTCGCCTTGTCACTTGATTCCTCAATCTATTTCGTGATGAAGCACTATGGGCTCAGCCTGAGAGACATTGATGAGTTGAACTCTGAGGAGTTCAGCATGATGTTCACTTGGGCTGCAGCAGTTTCCGCTCACGAGTCTGAGGAAATGGACAAGCAGAGCGAAGGTTCCAAATCCTCAATGCAGGTAGCGGGAACAAAGGTAGGCGGGCCTATGCCGTTCAGTGATGGGAGTTGGTGATTGAGATGGTTGAAGATGTCTCCCAAGTCAAGGCCTTGAATGAGCAGTTGGCTGCAATGGGCAGCACCACTGCCAATGTGAGAAGACAGGCTGACTTCTTGAAAGTGAGTTGGAACAAGGTCAAGCACACTATAGCAGACTCCTTTCCGGTCTTGGGTCATATCATACCTGTTGCGACATGGGTAGGTAACTTGAGTAAGGTTGCCACTGTCTTCTCAGATGACGCAAAAGACATGGAAGAGGCTACCAATGCTCTTACCACTGCCCAGAAGTACCTAATCATGCCCTTAATCAAAGCATCAGCGGCTGCAAAGGCAGGTGCTGCAATGAACGAGATATTCAGAGATTCTGCAATGGACAGCGAAGGGGGAGTGAGAGGCTGGGTGCTCGCTTTGATGAAACTCACTAGTATTCTCTTCACTATAGTCAGTATCGTTGGTATAGTCGGGTTCGCTTTCGCCACATTTTCCCTAGCAACCCAAGGAGCGTCTTCACCTCTGATAGCGTTAGCGCAGGACCATGCCCCATGGCTAGTAGAGTCATTGAAAGGAATAGCGAATCTACTAGCCGGTGATTTCTCGAACATGCTCCAGATTGCCAAGGGGGTGGCATTGCTATTTGTCGCTGCTATGCTAACACTCCCTACATTCGTAGGACCATTGGTAGTAGCCATTATGATTGCCGTAGGGGTATTCAGGTATTTGAGGGATGAAGGATTGACCTTGTGGGAAGCGATTGGTGTTGCAGGGGCCGTTGCATTTGGGAGTCTGATAGCAATGCTCAACTCAGGGGTAATCATCAAACTCTTCTTGAGGCTCCTATGGTGGATTCTAGGATGGGTAGGAACAGGAACACTCCTGATTTTGGGCGGTCTTGCTCTTCTCGCTAAGGCTGCCATGGGTGAATTCACAGATTTCTGGGCTAATATCGCTATAGGAGTCGGTGCTGCTATGGTCTACATAGGACTGATAATAATGAATGGTCTGGGACTAATAGGTGTTTCCATTCTAGGCCTTCCTTTGTTTTGGGTAGCCGCTCTCTTGGGAATAGTCGCACTGGTTATACGTTACAAGGACACTATTGTAAAAACTTTCTTGAGTTGGGGTGATGCAATTTGGAAGGCAGCGAAGTCCCTTGGTCAGTACTTCGTAAATGGCTTCATAAGCAGAATCCCAGATTGGATTGTGGACTTTTTCACTGGTGGCTCTAGCGGCCCTAGTTCATCGGCTGGTAGTCGTGGCTATGGTGAGACGGCTACATACAGCAGTACTAGTGCAATGTACGAAGCCCGGGCTTTGGGTGGCTCGGTTCGAGGAGGGAGGACATACCTAGTGGGAGAGAGAGGACCCGAGTTGTTCTCACCGAGGAGTTCTGGGCACATAACCCCCAACGACAAGTTAGGGGGAGGGGTCACTAACAACATCAATCTCAGCATAGATGTGGGAGGCGTCACAGATAGGACTGATAAGCGAGCACTCGCCCGTGAGATTAGTGATATGCTGAACCAAGAGATGAGGAGGCTGGGAGGCTCTCCGACTAGGGGTAGGTACTGATGGCAGGAGTACCTATCCGCCTAGTGAGAAGAGACGGCCAACTTCTCAATTTGGACTGCACTGACTATCAAGTGAACTTGACTAGGAGCGTGGTTGTAGCGCCTGTTCCTATCACTGCTGAGAGATTCGGCGCTGATTTGAATATGGTGCAGGCAGAGATAATCCTAGAGTGCATTCTCACAGATGACGACTGCACTAGTGTGGATTATGGGAAGTCCTATGCAGGGGCTACCATTGATTTCAGTTATCGTAGGGATAAGGAAGATGATAATAACACGGCTCATAGTCCATGGTTGAGTGGTGATAATGGCAGTGTCACCGCTGCCAATTTGGACGACGCTGTCTTCAGTTTCACTTCGACTGATGAAACTGATTTCACCTTGACTTTGAAGAATGGCAGTGCTACCACCAGTGGCAATGCCATGCAGGTAGACATAAGCAGTTCTACGACAGCAGTGACAATGGCTAGTGCTATCAAGACCGTGTTGGATGCCAACTCCACATTTCTGAGTAAATTCACGATAACCACTGGTACTGGTACAAATGAGAACATTACTGGTAATACAAAACTGGTTTTCACACAGAGGGGCGGGGGCTCTTCTGGTACCACTGGCACTCCTACCTTTGATGCACCTAATGCTGATTATGAGCCTCATATCAGTGTGTTTAGTGATGTGGAGGACACTGGTTGTAGGTCTGCTGGTGATAAGATGCAGAATATCTTGGCTACAGTGGGTAACAACTCATTGCTAGGTGCAATGGGTAAGATGTTTGAGTTTGGGGGTTGGGAGGGATTACAGGCCCCGGATAGTTTTCTGTTCGGTGATGACAGTAAGTCTGACTACATAATAGGATTGCAACTCCCTTACAATTCCTTGGCTCAAACCTCCTTGGCCAATACAGGCAACCCTGTCGCCGGTTACAATGTGCGTAACTTCCTACTAGTCACAGGTGGTGATATGGCAGCCAATCTGAAAGACGCCAGTTCCAATACGAAGGATGCTAGTGCTAAGTTTGTGTTCAATGACAAGCACACTGGAATTTCTGGTACCCTCAAAGCGGCTAGTGTCAAGTATGATGCTGGTAGCACTGTCTACAGAGCCACTCTGACATTCCAGCCACTTGATATGGTAGTAGGGGTTGGTTGAATGACAGTCATAGGTAAGAGCAGTCACGCACTGTTCTTCAACGGTGTAAGCGATAGTATCGTCTGCCCTTCTCATGAGTTTGCATCCACAGGTGTCAAGGTCAGTGTAGGGGACGATGATGTCAGGTCCTCTCGTCCTATACTTGGCGAGAGGAGTGAAGAAGGCACATCTATGGCTACTGGGAGCACCTTGTCTAGTTTCTCAGTAGAGGCTTGGGTCAGACCAGACTGTGGTGGGGTAATTGCTTCCAAGGAAGGGATGTTCAAACTGAGCATAGGCAGTGTAGGTGCTCCGGCCCCTGCGGTTTTCAGTGTGACTACTCGTACTGAAAAAGGTGATGTTAGAGTGTTCACTGCACGGAGTGCTCAGACTATTAGCAACAACTACTCTGGTATCATATACCCCACGGTCGGTCAATCCTTCATTGCCAATAACACAGAACTATCCAAAGGAGGGAGAGAATTATTGCATGTGGTGGGTATGTTCAATGGCCAACAAGTCTCCATATATGTCAATGGTCAGATAGTGGCTAGCAACAAGGCATCTAGTGGTTCTCGATGCATATTCACAGAATCAGACATCTACATAGGTGGTAAAGGCGGGGAATTCAGAGGGTATATGGAAGGGGTGCATATACGAGTTGGTGTTAATGAAGAATCAATCTCACCAGACCCTTTAGTCAGGCAGGGGAATACTATTGGTTTATGGAGATTCGAGGAACCAGTGGATGTCGATAGCAACGAGTTCTATATCAAGGGCTCAGTCAACGCTGGTGATAAGGTTCTGACCCTAGACACGACTCAGGTCCAGACTCTGTATGAAATAATCAGTGGTAAATCCACAACCATGCCTTCGACGTACACCATACCTTCTCTGGGTGATTACCAAGTCGGAGTGACTGTTTCCTTAACAGGGCCTAAGAAAGTAGGTATTGCGCATACCTCAGTCAACCTTCTGATTAATCCAACTGGTAGTGACATCAAGACTGGTAAGCCGAACAGTAAGCCACCAGAGAGAGTTAGACTGAAGTCCATCTCATCTGATGGCACCATCATAGTGGAGAGCATTCATCTGGATTTCGACATATCTCCAAACACTGGTGCTAGAGGAGTGCTTCATGGGAGGACTGCCTTTGACGCTACTAACAACCTAGCCAATGACAGTATGATGGTCATACTGAAGTCTGACTTGCTATTGGACCCGGGTACCGGCAGCCCCTTACAGCCACCCGGCCTTGGGTCCCAAGCCATAGACAGGAACGGCATGACTGTGATAGACGAGAGCGGGAATGGGTTCCATGGCTTCCTCTACAGCCGCAATCTGAGTGTCAACGAGAGTGGTAACCCCTACACCGTCAGCAATGCCAATTGGATAATAGATACCAAGTTCCAAGCAGGTCATTCGGGGAGGCATAAGTTCTCCCATGTCACTGGGCATCCATATATGAGGTCACTTCCTACAGCAAGCAAGGAAACAGTCACTCAAACTGTCGATGGTCTTTCTGACTCTATCTATGCGATTTTCGATGGTCGCAATAAGAATCTGCCTGAGCAACTACCGATTAACAGCGAGATATCACTATTCAATAGTAACACCCCTTTAGAGGGAGTGAAGGTTATCACTACTGCTACTGCTGTTCAGGTAATCAGAAACGGTCTAGGCACTCTTGACCCTGATAGGGATGAGATAATAGCCATCGGTGGTTCTGGTTTTGATGTAACGCCCTTCCTCTTGAAGTCTCATGCTGTGGGGAACATAGCGGCCACTGATGACATCTACAACTTGCATTTGTCACCAGACACTGAGCCTAGAATCGCTGTTCTTCAAACAGGGGATAGTGACTTCCCTTACATTGAGATTCACTATAATGCCATAGACCTCACTGGGGACACCATAGGGTCAAGCGGTCCCGCGCTGCTAGTTACCAAGACTGTGCCATCAGGAGGCTCTGTGATAAACAGCAAGCGTGTCGCTTCCTCTATCGCTAGTGCCATTTCTAGTGGTAAGACATTGCATGCTCCGGGCGGCGTCATACGTGTAGCCTCTTCAGGGTTGGCTAAGATGAACAACATAACCAAGGACCATAGCCTAGCAGGTGATAACACAGGGGGGAGGCAGTACGAGGTCGAGTTGGACCTCAGCATGATACCTTCCAATTACACACCTAGGATTGCCATAGACCAACCACAAGCACCTCCCATAGGCGTAGACTCCTCTCATACCAATGATGCTACCCATCCCTCAGTCTATCACCATCTAATATTCAGGACCAACGGGGCTATATCGAAAAGCATCCCTACTACCACTGATGATTTCAGATTGACAGCAAAAACAGGTAATGAAGGACCTACTAATCAATCCACACATGCTTTCGAGATTTTCGATGTGATAGACAACTACACAGATAACAAGGGAGGTGCCATCATTGTACACCCTAGTGATAGAACTAGAAATTTGCAACTTAGCAAATTCGTCAACGGTACTCAAGACCCCTCTGTCTTCACTGTGGAATTCTTGATGTCTAGAGGTAGAATATCCAACTTCCAGACTGAGCGAGGGAAAGGTGGACTCACCCTGACTATGCAAGGTAGGGGTCTTATGGATGATATCGCTTCCATGGCTGCGAACTACATTGGCGAGGGGTCACCCGATTCCACCATAGTGAAGGAGACTAGGCCTGATGCTCCTGTGGTCACTGTGACCCTAGGGGGGCCCGGGCAGGGTGCTGTGGAGACTACCCCCACTTGGGACAAGAGCCCATTGAGCAGACTAGGGTGGAGCACTAGGAGGGATGGAGGGGCTAGGGCGACTGCTAGCACCAGTACTACTTTGACGGTAGCCCCACTGAACAACACATCAGACGCTCTGGCTAGTTGGGGGACCTATCCGTTCCCCGTGCGTGGTAGAATACACCTAGAGAATGGCGCTAGTGCCGAGTACTACGACGTCAGCGCTACAGCATTCACATTCAAATCAGGGGACCAGTCTGGCACTGCTCGCTTCATCAACAGTGATGGCTCTGAGCAGGACACCTTCGCTAGCTGGGTGACTGCCAATTCCATAGTCAATGGCCAGACCAACATCCTCCTCGACCCCCTGTTCGATGAGTCTAGCATTGTTTCGGATGGGACTACCATCAATGACCGGCTCTTCCAGAGCATAGGGAGTGTGAATCACGATTACCAACTGGGGACTCAGTATGCCAGTACTAGGGCTCTGGTCGAAATACCAGTGTTCGGCAACCAGTTCTTCGATGACCCATCGAATGGTGTCTTCCCCGGTCCTGATAACAGCATGAAGATACACCTAGACCCCACGCTCACTGCTCACTCTTGGGCCCCTAACCCTGTAGGCAGGAGGCCTATGGGGCATAGACCTGCAGACCGAGATGTGGTAGGACCCTATCATAAGAGGTGGGTTGAGGACACTGGTAAGGCCGCTGTCATAATTACGGATGTAGATAAGGACAATAACTACATTTTCGTTGAGGATTTATCTGAGTCGTTTCCTACTTTTGAAGAGACCATATCGTCTTTCCGAAATATTACAGGATTGCAGCGAAGTAATGGTACTATCGACTCTACTAGTACCAAAATCCACAGGCGTATCTACAGACCCAATGGTGAGTGGGCCTTGATTACCGTGGTTGATGATGCAGCCGAACGAATGACTGTCCATAGCCACACTGATAATTTCTGGGAGGGGCTCAGTGAGGGCTCTATCATCTCGATGATACCATACCTCACATCCGTGGGTGACCCCATACGTGGTGACTCCTCATTAGACAGTGCTGAGAATGAGTTTCGTCGGCCCTACTACTATGACCGGGCCAATGTCCAGACTCAGGGGGGTAATATCGACTATGGTCTGAGGCAGTACGTCAGTGCTGTGGAGTTCAAGGAAGGACCTACTGCAAACCCACATGCTAAGAAGATAGAGAGTGGCGCTGCTACTTTCGAGATTATATCACAGGATGGTAGTAGTGGAAATTGGTTCTATATCAGTGATAACCTGCCTCTTCTGACAGGTAGTACATGGGACAATGTGAGCATGGAGGCTATCAACCAAGATGATGAGGTACTGTTATTCACTCACCATGCTGATGGTGACATGATTGATGTGACTTCAGGAACCCCTGCTGCAGGTGATATCTACACCCTGAAAGGTCTGAAGTATTCCTCTGGAGGTACTACTCATTATCTCGACATTTATGATGGGTATATAGGAGAAATGTCATGGAGAAATGTTCTCAACAAGACATGGAACAATCCCTATGCACCGGGGGGATTGAGGCATGGTGACACTGTATGGATGAACATGCACTACACAAACCCCCATGCCATCGAAGGTCTGTTCTGCAAGTCTCGGGGGGTCCTCAATGAGTTCATGGTATGGAACGGTTTCAATGGAGGGAGGGGGGAACTAGGCGCTCAGGCTCGTGATAGCATCCCACTCGAGAACTTCCTGATAGGCAACACTTGCATGGAGACTGCCCAGAACTTCGTGCAGCATGTGAACAAGACTGTCGAACTCAATTGGTTGGAACTAGGCTACTCTGCCTCGGAGGTCCCTGTGGTGGCATACCTCGACCCGTATCTAGCCAAGGAGGGCCATGCACGTGTACTACTCTATGATGTGGGTCATGACAGGGAATTCATAGCCTTCCATGACATCCATATGCAGGTTCAGACGGGGCAGGCTACTCCTAAGGTCAATGGGTTGGATGTGGCTAATGGTTTCTACAGCCAAGATAAGAATGAGAACAATACATCTACAAAGAATCAATCTGATTTCATAGAGTCTGCATATTCTCATAGAAGCAATGCTTACATGGAAGTTACCAACCCTTCTGCAAGTTCCGGCCAGCATGATAGTTACCGCTTGGTTAGAAATTATGTTGATTATGGTTCCTCTTTCTTAGGTAGTACTGGTAGAACAGAGAACTCTACAGTGTTTGGGACAGGTACTTTCAATGATAACCATGTTGGTGCTAGACATGCTTTGTCGACTACTGGCTCTTACCGCTCTACTTTCTTCGACACTCCTGATGGTACTAGGGCTATACCGGCTTTCCTTTGTCTCAAAGGAAATAGAGCAAATACCCTTGACCTCACCTCACATTCAGAATCTAGATTGCAACACCTCCCACAATGGACCCAGATGGATTTCGTGAGGAGACTGACACTGGACTTGGGAGAGATAGGTCAGGCTGATGGTGTATCGAATGTGGAGTCTGCTGTGGAGGAGATGGTCAGGAGAGTCAATCAGGCTGCTGCTCTGCAGGGAATGTCTAGCACTTCCTCCACTCATGACCCAGCGCCATTCTGGGATGACACTGCTTTCGCAGGTGACAAGGGCTCTCACATGGGGTACTTGAGAGCGCACTTCGGTAGAGCAGTGAAGGACTTGGATGGCAATGACGGATATACGATTGTGATACACAGCACTGTGCCCGGTGCCTCTGGCAGGAACTTCTGCGCTTGGTTGGACAACAGCAAGGGGCAAGCGCAATACAAACCTCAGTTCCTAGTGGGACATGGTGGCAGGTTCCGTAGTTTCTGGGCTGCACCCATGGAGGGAGAGGATGAGAACATGCACCCAGCACCAATGCCCATCACTAAGAACGGGAGACCTTTTGCACCAATAACCACATTGAGACAAATGGTCCCATCAGATGACGAAGATGAGGAATTTATTAATAATTTGGCTGAGTATGAAGGTACTAATACCAGAAAAAATAGTGAGATGGCGACTGGTCGATGTGCTAATACTGTCTATGCGGAATCCTTTGAATCACAAGGAGATGCCAATAGAATGGTAGAGGGGCTGAGGACTGGCACTCGTTCTCGTGCGCGTATTAATTTCGGTGGACTGGTAGCCAGTGGAGTTCCCGGTTGGGCACCTGACGCTGGCCCTATGGGCTTTGGTGCAGTGAATAAGGGAGGGAGATTCGATAATATCTACAACAGTGATAGCACCACTACTTATTCTACTTATGTCACGACAGACGAACAGTCAAGCAGTGAAGTCGGCAAAGGTGACTTATACGGTTTTAGATTCACTGACCATAGGGGAACGAACCACACAATAAGATTAGTGTATAGACAGCACGGCCAGTCTTTCGCAAATAATAACACAGTCCTGCCCCCTAGTCTAGAGAATGAAATAATTATTTCTTTTGATGACAGGGATGTGAGCAAAGGTGGTTTCACCATTGGGAAGAATATGAAAGGCACTGCCTATCCAGTTAGTCTAGACCCTGACGCTAGTGCAACTACTACTGACATAGCATCTGCTGTGACTTGGAGAGGAAATACTTGGTCTGGCATAAGAGCCCCTGCTAGTGGATATCCAGTGAATACCGCTACTTTCAATAGTGGGGCTCTGACCATAACCACTTCTGAGTTATGGCATTTGGATGCTGCCAGTGCTACGTCTCAAGACTACTTGGGCTTACTAGGGTTCCCTGACGAGGGCTTATTCATCTGGTCAGATAATGATGCGAGTAGTCAGGCTAGCACTGTGTTTCGTTACACCTCTCGCTCACACAATTCAGCCGCTAGTGACAATAGCGGTACTAATACCAATCATGTCTTCTATGGGGTGACTGGGGGTAGCCCGAATGTCACTAACCTAAGTAGTACAGAGAAGGCCACTATCAGTCCTATGCTAAACTGGACTAGCCTAGTCACGGATGAACTCATTGCCGCTGCTGTCGAGCATGCTATGGGCGTTGACCCCAACAAAACAAGTAAGTTTGATTGCTCTGAGATGTATGCCCCGGATGGACGTACATATGCTGAGTGGATGGGGGAAGGTACCAAGAACGCTATCACTGTGCATACTTTGAATGACAAGAACAAGGTTACTTCCATGCGAGACTTGTTCTCGGTATCTAGGGATGTGGATTGGGGGCTCTATGCTGGGAACGCAGAGACTTACCTAAGCCCAAGCCAGATAGATAATGGAGTCGTGGTTGATGTCGGTTACCTGCCCAAGACGATACTCAATATCACTGCTAACTTCCGAGGGGAGAATGCTAACACTGCGACTCCTTTACTGGTCAGGAGTGATGGCTCCGCGGCATCGACATCGGAATGGCAGAAGCATTTGAGAGGCGAGAGGTTCACTGCCTATGCAGGTGACCATATCACACCTTGTGTGAATAACCCAATAGTGAATGTTACTGGTGGTACCAATACTGACTTCTTTATCGCCCCTTGGCAGTTATGGGT
>Ga0080013_1000577_pt1 | contig 51591 bp, 106 predicted proteins | sample ETNvirenome_6_85_FD_69236 | JGI IMG/M metagenome (GOLD analysis project Ga0080013, IMG submission 69236) | Marine viral communities from the Pacific Ocean - ETNP_6_85 (SPADES assembly) (version 2) | ecosystem: Environmental > Aquatic > Marine > Oceanic | place: Pacific Ocean | collected 2013-06-19
CGCTGACAGTGAGGAGACGTTTCCTTACGCCTTTTTTGAGGGGAACACCCTTTATGTTGGCAACTCCGATATCTACGACAACACCATTGACGCGATTGTGGAGTTTTTCTGGTTCCAATCGTCGATTGATCGAGGTACGGACTTTTACGTTGCTGTCATTAAAACACGGGCTACACCTGGGCATGATTGTTACTACGCACCTTGGGACTGGGCACGTGGAGCCCAATGTAAACTCTGGGCTGATGAGTGGAGTGATTGGGGTGAGTATCCAGTTCTAAGTGTTGAGGCAACGACCGATGTCGAGCGTGAGCAGGGTGCATTTCGTTGGGATTGGTCAATTCCGTTTGAGAGCTATGGTATCGATGCATACGGACAGGTGACGTTCCAGAACATGTATGGTATCGGGTCGACATCTGAAGGTGCAGCCATGGCTCACGGTGAATATCAGTTGAATGAAGACGGTGATGTGAAGGCCGAAGGAAGTGTCCAGGTAAAAGGATATCATTCTTCGGAGTATAGTGTTCAGACCCAGTATGAGGTCACGCTTTACGAGTGGGATGTATTTGTTGATGGACGTGCCGATCTTATGGCATGGGATATGTACTTGAATCTTGGAGCTAGAGAAACGCAATCCGCGTATCATGAATATTTTTTGAGTGTGCAAGTAGAAGAGGGAATGCCGTTCACACTAGACATGCTCAATTTTTCTGCAAATTTTGACACTGGTTGGTATGACCCGTTCAAACATGAGTTAGGCATATCGCTTCAAAACATGACAATTGGGCAGCCATACTATGAACCAACAAGTAATGACGATCAAGAACCTGATGACAGTGAAGAAAATGACAGTGAAGAAAATGACAGTGGTATCCCCGATTCAGGACAAGATGAAACAGAAGAGTTACCAAACATAGAAAATAACACTACGGAAGTAGTGGAATCTGGATGTTCAGTGGCGGGAAATACAGTTAGATCATCTTGGCTGAGCTTATTTCTTTTCGGTCTTGTTTCTCTGCGCAGAGAAATTAGAGGTAAAAATGAAAGTTAATTTAGAAAATAATGATTTAATTGCAAAGGCAGGTGAAGAGGGCCTCACTGTTATTGATGGGGTTGTTTATTTTTACACAGGGACCCGTACCGGTCGAAGCCCAAATGCCAAAAAAATAGTTAAAGACTCATTAACGAGCGAAAACATTGATTGGGAAAATAATAATTCAATTGAAGAAAAAGAATGGGAAAATTGTCTACAGAGGTTTGATGCGCATCTTGCAAATTCAAAAACGCTATACCGTCAAGACGTTGTAGCTGTCCGAGATCCTTTTGTTAATTTGCACACAAGGGTTTATACTGAAACAGCTGTACATTCGCTTTTTGCAAGAAACATGTTTGTCCCATATTCTGACACAGGGCCTGATCCTAAATTCATACCTGATTGGAATGTGTATCATTTTCCATCCCTTTCAAAAGAACCGACGGTGATTATATCATTCACAGATAAGAAGGTTTTAATAAGTGGGACACAATATTCTGGCGAAATCAAGAAAAGTATCTTTACTGTTTTAAATTACACATTCGTAAAAGACACCGCTGGTCTTCCAATGCACTGTTCTGTGAACACTGATCTTGATAGAAAAAACCCAGTTATATTTTTTGGTCTTTCAGGTACGGGAAAAACAACACTAAGTTCGGACTCAAATCGCCTACTGATTGGTGATGATGAGCATGCATGGACAGATGATGGGCTGACTAATTTTGAAGGTGGTTGTTATGCAAAAACAATTAGATTATCATCTGATGATGAACCAGAAATTTGGGAAGCATGTCATACGGAAGGGACGATATTAGAAAATGTTGTTTTGATTGATGGAATGCCTGATTTCGATAATTCGACATATACTGAAAACTGCAGGGCTTCATACCCACTGAGCTCAATTTCAAACGCTGATCCACATGGTTATATTAGGGAGCATCCAAAAAATATTATTATGCTCACGTGTGATGCATTTGGTGTTCTGCCTCCAGTTTCAAAGTTGACAGCTGACGAGGCTGTCAAACAATTTGCTCTTGGTTACACTGCTAAAATTGCTGGCACTGAAGCAGGTGTGGTTGAACCCATCGCCACATTCTCGCCTTGTTTTGGTGGTCCGTTTATGCCACTCCCAGTTTTTGAATATACAAATATTCTCAGGGAAAAAATTAATGCTCATGATGTAGACTGCTGGCTTGTAAACACAGGATGGACTGGTGGGTCGTATGGTGTGGGAAGCAGAATCTCGATCAAGACCACACGAACAATTATAGATCGTATTCTTGACGGAAGCTTAAAAAACCAAGTAACAAAAAAACATGAGTATACCGGACTCACCGTTCCTTTACATCCAGGTTTGGATAAAAATATTTTATTTCCTGAGAACAGCTGGACAGATTTGGCTGAATATAAGAGTAAAGTAAAAGAACTAACTCAATTATTTGATGAAAAAAGTATAGAATTATTTGGAGAAGCTAATTGTGGGTGAAAGAAAAAAGAGAGATTGGAATAAAAATAGAAATATATTGAAGTCGATTGCAAACCCGAGCCGGGAATCATATGAGATTAAAATGAAAATTCCTGAATTGACATTTGAGGGCGTGCGTGGGCAACCTGATTTTGCAAAATTGTATATTACTTTTTATCCTGATGATAAAGTAATTGAATTGAAATCTCTTAAGGAATATTTCTTCGCCTTCAGGTCTCAAATTTACTCATATGAAAGAATCGTAAATGTAATATACGATGATTTGCTTGCGGCTTATGAACCTTCCAGATTACGACTAGTGATGGTATGCAATCCGAGGGGTGGAATATCATCTAAGCTAACAGTAGATTCAGATTGGATCGTAAGAGGCGGTAAAGACACGTTTAAAGACTGGCTGGGGCAGAAGGATGAATGGTAATGGTCGATTTTGGCATGGGATTGACAGCTTAAAGTGCTGGAGGGATAATGAGATTAATTAAGATAGAATGCCAACAGAGTGGAATTCTGGTAGTCAATACAGATCAAATCTGTGACATTTCTGAAAATATTCAAGGTGTTGTGGTAACGATGGCTGATGGTAGAAAGATATTTACTAAATTTACTGATGCATCATATGCGGTAGATTATATTTTACGCGCTGAACCTCACAACAAAATTATCTCATATACAAAAATTGTGAATGAAGAGTGGTCTGATTAATGGAAAAAGGCACTAGGGTACTACTTTTACCTGATGCAACAGGCACCAGGGAGTCTGGGACTATTCATGAAGAATATGAGCTACAGGAGTGGTATAAAATAAAAACTAAATTATATGGGTGGTCATATGAGAAATGTCTAGACTTCTGGTCCAGTAAAGGACCAGTGTTTAAAGTTAAAATTGATTTTCATCCTGTATTTGGTGAAAATTCAATAATTGAAAAATCCATGAGTCAGCTTGAGGTGATGTCACCAGAAGAAATAGAAAAGCGTAATGCATCATCTCGAGCAGACGACACAGAACAACCACCGGTGATCCATCCTTTCTCTCTTGAACAAGAAAGGCTATGCGAATTGCTTCTCGAGCACACCGCAGATACGAAAACCATCAAAAAAGGTGAAGGGTGAAAATTGGTGATTTAGTCTTATGGTCACCATGGAAAAAACATCCATACCCCGGAGCGCTGAGCGCTATAAAATATTATGAGCGTATTCGAAAGAGATGCGGTGAAAAACCAGGTGTAATACTTTCAGTGCACGAAGACAACTGTCAGGTTATATTCAACACCGATATCATAATAATACATAAAGATTTTTTAGAAGTGATTGATGCAAGTCGGTGATCTAGTGGTTATTAATAAGACAGCATTTCCAGAATATGACGGGAAGGTCGGCATTATCGTTGGCAAGTCTAATATTTTGCCGAATCGTTATCATATCATGATTGCCGGGACATTACATCCAAGTTATATTCACGGTAATGATTTGGAACCTATTAACAAAAATAATCAAAAAAGCTAGTCAAAAATGTGAAAGCGGGTGTCCCATGTGGTATAATAATAAAGTATTAAGGGAGAAACATATTGCATGTTGGTATAAAAGTAGGTGATTTAATTAAACGCAAGGTGGAAAATAGCTGGAACGTTTATGATATTTCCGAAAATGAAAAGCACGGCATTGGGTTAGTTGTCGATGTAAATATAAATACGGTATATCGTATTCTGATGGTGTATTACTCAAAGACCCAGACCTTTGGCACGCTGGCCACACGTTTTGCGGAGAAAATAAATGAAAGCCGGTGATATGGTAAAATTTCATGAAAGATTTCGTAAGAGTGAGGATCTATATCTAGTATGTGAACGACATAAAACATGGGATTGGGAACGATTCGACTGTGGTTCACCATTTGCAGCATGGGTTATTGTCAATTGTGCTACAGGAAAGATTCATACACAAACAGCTCGAGACTTGGAGGTCATCAGTGAAACCATTAACTAAAGAAATTAAAGAAGGGTTAAATCAACATTATCTTCACTGTCGCAATCTGCTTGATCAAGGATTTGGTGTTTTTTACACCACACGCATTTTTGAAAATATTTTTTATGACATGACTGTGTTTGAAAACAGCTGGAAAAGTACTCATATTTCCAAGGCGGCAATTAAAAAGCTTCTGTCAAACAAAGGTTCATCAATCTCTGGAGTCCAACGCTGTCATGGCTTAATTGACAACAGGTTGGATAGACTGGTGAGGACACGTACACTTCTTGAGGGTCCAGAGATGGCTTTTGAAGAGTGGTATGAATATTATCGTAAGCATGACTTAACAATTCTGCTAACAAAGAGTGAACATAAGTCTGAAACGTTTAGTAAGCTGTATGAAATTCCGGAAGAACGTGATCTATTCAGGGCATCAGGTTTTGGATTTAAAAAAAGAAAAAGTGTTGAATGTGTTTGGATGAAGGATGTGATTAAATGAACGAAGAAATAGCAACCGCAGCAGGTTCATTTTTCGGGGCCGTCATAGGCACGAGTATATTTTTTGTGTGGTTTTTTAACAGTGGGTGCCTGTAATGAAAGTGGGTGATTACGTTGCAATGATTACTAATGAATGGCAAAAGCACAATCGCTGGATGGAATTTCCAGATGAGAAGCCTGAGCCATTGGGAATAATTGTCGAGAAAGGTAAGTGTGGAAAACAGTTTTGGAATGTTTTGCTTTCCTGTGGTACCGTGAAGGAGCTAAGCGAGAATTATCTAAAGGTGATTAGTGAAAGTCGGTGATTTGGTAAAATTTACTGCTGGTCCGTTAGCGGTTGTGAATGCTGGTGTTGTTGTGAATGTTTGGACTATAGCTCATAAGAACAGAGTTCAGTCAGTTGATATTTTGTGGGAAGGTAAAATTATCCCAAGGCTGGTTAGCGCAATTGAGGTAATAAATGAAAGTCGGTGATTGTGTCAGGGTAGATTATGATAACGACGGAGGGTATATCGATGGTGCTCATTGGACAGGTATATGCACGTGGACTGACGGTTACAAGTTTGAGTTTCTTATTGACGGGTCTTTTGATACTTGGACTAGTAGTGATCTCGAGACAGTTAGGGCGGAGGTAATCAATGAAAGTCGGTGATATGATTAAAATGGCAACATCCTACCGAAATGACCTGAACCGTCTTGGACTGCTAGTTAGAATCGGTAGACGACACAATAACCGACGCGTTGGCACGGTCTTGACAGCCGCCGGTATCGAAACGTGGCCACTAGATTCTCATTACGAATACGAGGTGATCAATGAAAGTCGGTGATTTAGTGGTACATAAAGGAACAGGTAAGACTTACTTGATTGTTGAAGACGGTGGCGCTGCGCAGGAATTGGTTGGAGTTGTCCGCGATAATGGGACACTGGGCTTCATGGCCAGGAGCTGGTTGGAGGTTATCAATGCAAGTCGGTGATTTAGTAATGTTTATTGACGAAGGCACATACGCTAAGTGGTTTTATGGACAGATGGGAGTGGTTAAGCATTACACCCCAGTTGGCAGTGACGGAAAAGCTCATTGTCGAGTGTCATGGTTGAATCCCGTAAAGTATTTTCATAGATATACGTCGGTTTCTAATTTTAGTGCTGACAAATTCGAGGTGTTAGATGAAAAATTATAGATTTGCATATTTTAAATCCGGCTTTGGAGTGAGTGTTCAGGCAAGTAGTAGAAACTACAGCGAACCAAGAAATGATTCCGGGCCGTACACATCTGTTGAGCTTGGCTTTCCTTCTGCTCCGGAGCCTCTGATTATTGGATTTGCCGAGGACCCAGATAAACCAACGGACACGGTTTATGGCTATGTTCCAGCGGGGGTTGTGCACGCTTTAGCCATCAAGCACGGAGGGCTTGAAGAAGGAGAACTTCCGCCGCTTGATATTAATGCAGAACAGGCTGCAATTTTTGCTGAAGCTTTGATGGTAGTTGATGATGAAGCCAGGTGACCTGGTCGAATTCTCAGGGAAGTATTATTACCTTGACAGTGGTGACCGCTGGATGTGGGTAATCAATTCCTTGACAAAAATGGGAATAATCAGCGAGATTAATCCCCCGAAAGAGATTTTCATATTGTGTGACGCCAAACAATATCTGGTCACAAAAGATGATGTTGATGAGGGCATTACGGTAATTGTAGTTATTAACGATGCAGAACTTATACATGCTACACCACTTGAATAAAATAAAATAAAGGAACAACATGAGCGCGAACGGAAAAGCCGGGATCCCAGGAGTCGGCAAGAAAGAAGAAAATAGTATTTCATTTAAAAAAGAAGAAGATGGAACCTACACAAAGATTACAAAGATTATGACACGGGACATCTCAACCGGTGCGGTGAAACATCTAAAGCGTAAGAACCCCATCACTGAAGACGGACCTTTTATCATCACTACTGATTCAGCAGACTATGATGAAAAAATAGAATACCAAGAATTAAACGGCGAAATGACAAGCATATATTTTAAGCGGGTCAAATAATTCCCAGCCTCTGCCGGTGCGAGTTTCACTTTGACTCCAGGTGCTGTTCATAACAGAAACATGCTAAATAATAAAAGCTATAGAAGCATGTAGAACAACACACACCACGAGTAGTATAGCTAGTAGACTAACATCTATAGGACTAGAAACCCCGCACTCGCCACACATTACCTCAGAACTCACCCGTTTCTTTCGTATACTTTGAATATTACATTTTGATACAAACCACGAGTCTCTGTTCCCTACTCCTTATTCCCTCTAGTACTCGAGGAGAGGTGTCGGAACCGACATTCACTATGCTTCACGAGACAGGCGGTCTCTATTCTAACTGAGATGGAATTCGTGCGATCCGATATGCTGGTAACGAGATCTCTGATTTCTTAAGGGGACTCGCCTAAGCCTACGGTCGCAGGGGAGCTCTGATCTCTATCATAACGGTGTAACATACCCCTGTAAAATGATACAGCAAAAGGCAATTACAACCATCCATATGGGGGAGTTGATACATTTATCTGTTACATAGGTGTATTATACCGCTCGATCCGACGATGTACAAGCTCGAAGGCTGTAACAAAAATGTATCAGATGTTACACCAGATGGAGTTGGGTAAGCAAAGCGCGTGATCAGAAGTGAAAAAAAGTTTCAAATAAACTTGAACACTAAGGCCGAAGAGTTTATACTTGTCTAGTCACGGGAATTCCCGGACTGTTCAACTACAAGGAGATATGAACATATGAGTTACCAGAATAGCAAGAGCACCAAGCGTTTCACTTACGGCATCAGCCGCAACACCACTAGCCACAAGGCTGGAGCAAACTCGGTTACGATCGCGACCAGAAGCGAAGACGGGTTTTATTCGTCCGGTGGAGTTCAGCTTCAAATGTCTGTCAAGGAAGCGCGCGCGCTCCAGTCATTCCTGAATGCTGAGCTTGTCACTGACGCACCAGTTGTTGATGACGCTGCCGCTCCTATTAGCAAGTAAGTTGTATAGCCGGCTACACACAGGAGAGGGAGTCTGTCTCGGCTTTACGTGATCTGACGTCAGCTTTTGTGTGTTTGCCGGCACAATTTTTGTGAACACGCAAGTAAAATAGTGTATAATACAAATACAGGTTGCAGCTGGCATGCCCGCAACAGGAAGAGAGTTAGTATGCTGTCTAATGGACAAACTATAAGAACACGTGAAACCGAATATCGGGAGTAACGATATAGTAAACTAAGGGCTTCCTCAGGTGCACATTTTAGAGCAACAAGCTGAGATTATTGGAGCATTGCATTTGGGCGTGTTGCCGACGGGTAACATTAATGAGATGCTAGAGACGCTGTCACCTGAGGAAGCCCACCTTACAAAAAGAAAATTTAGAAAAATCAAGCGTAAAATCTTGAAGGAGTCCGGGCTCAACGCTATGAGCTACGGTGAGATTCAACCAGGCTGGTCGCGAAGAGCGGTGAGTAATCACTGCCGCAAGCTAGGAAGAAAGATTTTAAATATTTAAAAATAAACGCTGTTTTTTGTGAAAGGGCTGCGCTCATGTGGTATAATATAAATGATGGTGGGGATTGACCCTACTGATTTTTTGGAGTCCAAATGCCTAAGCTACGCCCTATCAATCTTCAGCTTCTTAAATCCGGTGACCGGGGAGAATCTATCCGAGTCCTCAAGGACTTGTTGATTTTAACTCCGCGTGGTAAGAACCAGAATCTACGAGCTACTGATTATATCAAGGTCAATGATCATCCTGGTAAGGATGCATATATCCGCGGGACTCTGGATGAAAACGCTCAGTACTACCACCGTGAGTATAAAGCTGAAGAATATGGTTATGCTGCCGAGTACATCTATTTCGCACTGAAGAACCTGGGTGCTAGTGGACCGCACATTAGTGAGTGGGATTGTCGCGAAGCAGTCAGTGCAGTAACTGGCCAATATCGCGGGGCAAAGGTAACACGCGGTTGTCGGCGACTGGCAAGGCGTGCACAACATGCTTGGAAGCATGCGATTTCATCTGGTGTTCTTGGCGATATGACCTGGGAATGTCAGGTTGAAACCCCAGTTATTAAGAAGAATAACCAGCGCTATGGTGGTCACCAGCAAAGTGCCGATATCCGCTTCGCTGCCAAGACAAAGCAGGAAGCCGAGGTAATGCTGGCAACGATGTTTACTCATGCGATTGCTGACTTGCATGGTACTCGGTTCTCTGCATGGAAGGTTGCTGAACCTGCGGTTGTCATGATGAAGAACCTTGAAGAAGTTGAAGGTCTCCGGCAGAGGCGGATGCAGATTCAGGAAGAGATCAATCGGCTCAACCGGCACATGGAGAATATTGAAACTTTGGAAGAAGCAATCACCATGTACAGCGCAACAGCTCTTACTGAAGATACTTAAAATAAAGCAAATAAAGTTAGCTGAAAATGTGAAAGCACCATCGAGATATGGTATAATATATATGAAGGTGGAGGAAGGTATCCACCAACTAAGTCCTCAAACAACGGAGTAAATAATGGACATTCGGACTCTCAAGACTATCGCTTCTAATCTCCCTCCCCACATTGCAGTTCTGATGCAAGGGCCGACGGGTGTTGGTAAGTCGTTTGCCGCCAAGGCAATTGCTAAGGAGCTTGGTCTTCCATACATTGACGTTCGTGGTTCTACTATGGATGAGTCTGACATGGGTATTCCGGACCTTGAGAAATCTAAGGAAGCTGGTGCTTACACCAAGATGCTTCCTTCTTGGTACGTTCGGGCCTGTCGCGAACCAGTTGTCCTGATGCTTGATGAGCTCAACCGCTCTCTGCCACAGGTTATGCAGGGGTTCTTCCAGGTTGTTCTTGACCGCGAGCTTGGTAACGGTCCTGACGGTGTTGCATATCGCTTGCACCCAGAAACTCGGGTGATTGCCGCAGTTAACGTTGGTAACGAATATGACGTCAATGAAATGGATCCTGCGCTACTGCGTCGTTTCTGGGTTACTGAGATTGAGCCTACCGTGACCAACTGGGTTGAGTGGGCCAAGGAAGTTGGTTTGGATTCTGTCCTTGTCGAGTTCGTCCAACAGAACCCTGAGCACTGGCGGGTTGATCCTTCCAGCGCTGAGCCTGGTGCGGTCCTGCCGACACCGGCATCTTGGCACCGGTTGAATGACAGTTTGGTTCACATGGACCTTGCTCCTGTTAAGGTTGCTGGTTCTAACCCTGACCTTCTCTACCCAACCTCCCGCGGGTTCGTTGGTACTGAAGCGGGTATTGCTTTCACTGAGTTCATCAAGAATTACGAACGAAACATCAGTGCTGAGGATGTGCTGAGTGGTAAGGTCAAGGCGGCCGATGTTGAAGAGGTTGAAGCCTCTGTCAAGCTTAACCTCCTTGATAAGCTGGTTGACCACGCTAAGGAAAACAAGCTTTCTGCCAAGGAGTGTAAGGCACTCGCTGCGTTCACCAAGGAGCTCGGTGGTGAGTTTCTGTTCAATACCTGGACCAAGCTGAGTGCTTGCGGTAACATGGAGAACATCCGCGCGATGCACAAGCTGATTGGTAAGGATGTTGTCAAGGCAGTCCAGGCTGCACGGTCGCTGAGCAAGTGACGCGGAAAATATCCGGTAGCGGTTCGAGCTGGTCCTTGTGGCCAGCTCGCCCCATAAAAGCTGTTGACTTCAAAGGGAAGGTTGAACCTATATTTAGAGTGACTGACAAAGAAGATGAACACCGCGGGCCGCCCGATTATAATAATAAAGGCAGGCATGAAAATGTATGTAAGAGAACTAAGGCCTGGAATGTTAATCCGCCCGATGGGGAGATGGGAGTGGTCAGTGTTCAAACTCCATCAGGAAGCTGGGAACGGCTGGATGGAACTATCAGGCCAGGGAGTAGGCTTTCACTCTTCTGTTAGATACACATCTAATAATAAAATGAACCGCCGGCAAGACACTGCAGTTTATCTTGGAAAGAAAGTATTGAAAGAAGATTATTATGGGTTAAAGACACATCACCTCATTCTGGTTAGCGGAGTAGTCGCAGCAATGGATGGTTATTCTTTTAAAGATGTTGAAAGAATTTAAACGTTTTTTGTGAAAGTGGCTGCCAGATATGGTATAATATATATGAAGGTGGAGGAAGGTAAGGAACACTGTTCGCGTTGGTAAGTCAACCGTCTGGAATCAAAAGATTAGGTTCCCCCTCTCAAACAATTTTTATTCAGGAGTTAAATATGGCAGTTAAAGGACACGGCACGGCAACGGAAATCGCACCCGATACCTCCAAAGCAGGAGGGAATCTCCTTTATGACTTGGTAGATGAATTCGATATTGACCCGCACATTATTGCGCTGATGTTCAATGAGCCTTTCTATGCCAAGGTGTTGCGCGGGATTACTAAGACATGCACCAAAGCCATCCCAACCGCAGGTGTTCTCTGTAAAGATGGCGATCTTAAGATGTGGTACAACCCAGGGTTCTTGGCTAGTCTTAAAGACATCCAGGTTCGAGGATTGCTCAAGCACGAGGCAATGCACCTCGCCTTGATGCACACAACAACACGTCGACTTGAGCCTCACAACGTACACAACTACGCAGCTGATTTGGCTATTAACTCTACCATTCCAGAAGATGAGTTGCCTGATGGTGGTCTCATTCCCGGTAAGGCATTCGAAGCGCTGACTGACGAACAGAAAGAAAAGATGTCTGAAGATGCACAGGCTCGATACGATCGGATGAGTCAATTTGTGGCTGAACTTCCTAAGGGTCTTTCTACTGAGGAGTACTTCTCCCGGCTGTTGGAAGATGATCAGATGAAAGAGGATATGAATTCCCAAGAAAAAGGAAAGGGTCAACCTGGTGAGTTGGGTGAAGGCGAAGGCAGTCCTGGTGGAATGGATGACCATGATGGTTGGGATACTCTCTCGGAAGAAGAGAAGGAACTCGCTGCAGCGAAGGTTAAGCAGGCAGTTACCCAGGCAGCTAAAGAGTGTGATCAAAAGGGACAGTGGGGATCGGTACCAGCAGCTGTTCAGTCTGAAATCCGTCGGTTGATTTCTAATGAGATTCCTTGGCAGTCAGTCCTTAAGAAGTTTGTTGGATTTACCAAGCGGTCTGTGCGGTCTACATCTTGGAATAAGATTAATAAGAAGAACCCAATGATTATGCCTGGAAGCCGCAAGCGGACAACGGCATCTATTGCACTTTACATTGACCAGTCTGGGTCTGTTAGCAATGGCGAACTTGAACTACTCTTTGGAGAACTTCAGTCCTTGACAAAGCATACAGAGTTCACCACCTTTCACTTTGATAGTGAGGTAGATGAAGACTCCGAAACCGTTTGGAAGAAGGGTCGGTACACTGCTCCTCACCGGACTCGATGTGGAGGTACCTGTTTCAGGTCTGTTCAAAAGCACGCACATAAGAACCGGCACCGATTTGACGGTTACCTTGTCCTCACTGATGGCTGGGCTTCTGACCCGGGACATTCTCGGATGAAGCGTGGCTGGGTTATTACCACCAACGGTGATGTCCAGGATTGGATGGGCGGTAAGGATTTCGTTATCAAGATGAAGACGCCGATTGAAGCGGCGGCATAACTCGCCACATTCTTAATGTATAGAAAAACCAGGTATCAACGAGTATACCATTATAAGGAGAGACAATGAGTAGCGGAAGTAAGTCACAACGGCAGAACCAACATGTGCGACGGCTGAATATGAAAATCAAGAGGTTTAAGGCAAAGGGCAAGGATGTCACTGGTCTTGAAAAGGAGCTTGGATATATGATGGGTGATGACCGTCCAGCATTCAAGACAGGCAGAGATGCAGACGTCCGACTCAAGAAATATAATGCAGGATAGTCTTCAGATTCTAGATACCATGTTGCACACGTGGACAGATGAAGAGATTTCCAAGGCCCGCTCTATGATATCGGAAGAAAGTAACCGCCGGAAGAAGATAAAGGCATTTGATAATAAGATGCGCATGCATGCTGGCGACAAGGTTGAATTCACAGGGACCAAGACCGGTCATGTACAGGGCGAGATAGTGAGGGTCAAGTATAAGAAGGCGATTGTAAATGTAGCCGGAAAGAACTGGGACGTGCCACTGAGCATGCTGAGCAAGTGTTCATAACATAGGTTGTAATTGCATTATGGCAAAACGTAAAAAGGCTAAACCCACTGTTCCCAAACGTAATGTTATCACTGAGCTAGATGGATGGACTACTGGGGATAACTGCTACGTGGTCTTTACTGGTGAGTCTAAACCCTCCCTGTGTGAGATTGTTGAGTTCCACCCTACTGATACCGTAACACCATCTGTTTCCGTAACAGAGGTAGTTACACGCAAGTACAGGGTTGCACCCATGATGGCAATTGCAGAGACGGCAAAGGAAGCAAAAGCGCTGTCACCCGGCTGGCAAGACTGGTTGAAAAAGCATAAAGCTAAAAAGCTAAAGCAGGAGAGAGCTCGTCGGAAGAAGCAGGCAAAGCAGAATGCTGTAACAGAGTAGTTACCCCGCCCCACTGTGAGCTCGGAGCAGGGCCCCATTGAAGGGCCCCGAGAGATAGCCCCCGCCGCCCCATCTCTGGGCCCCTAACTTAGCCTCTTAGGGCCCCACTAGAGGGCCCCTTTCTGGCTATCTGGAGCCCCCTCCACCGGCGGTAGGCTTAGTCCGTAAATTTTTTTTCGCAGAGCGTTTTCAAACTGAAACCTTTTTTACTCGTTGCCCGCGATCACAGATAGATAAGATCATGGGAACAAAATTTGCGAAGGTGCAGGCAGAAATCTGGAAAGAGGGAAAGCTTGTAGAAATAGGTGGAGATCGAAAGCCGGGAATTGTTATCGGATTGGCAGACGAGAGCGGTAGTACGATCAGTGTCATGTTGGGCGCCGATGTCATAGATATCATGAATCCATTTTGGGACGGTGACATTGCAACACTAGACCTCAGCGAAGAGACCGTTGTGTCGACAATATACTTATTAGATGATGACCCGTATTACGAGCTATTAACTCACACATACGAAAACATGTAAGGGCGTTCACATGAGAGACAAGTACCAGAAAGTCCAACATGCGGTCTGGGCCCCAGGTACTCTTGTCGAGGTTGGGTACGACCCAGACCCGGTACCTGGAATCGTGGTAGAATTTGCGGGGGAATCACTTGCCTATATCAATGTCATGGTAAACGGCATTATGGAGTGTATCGTTAACCCCCTCTGGAACAGACCTTTCAGTGACCTTCCCCATATAGGTAAGATGAACGCAGTATTTCAGCCCATTCGATTAATGCGTGATAATCCTTATTACGATACTGTTGCCGATGCCATTGGTATTACTGTACAGAGACTTGACGGCGTATAGTTCATTTCTCGTGTAAAGTTGGTTTCTGAACGGTCCTCTTTTTCGAAAAAAATTCTCGAGACTTTTTCACTTAAAATGTGAATAGGCATGCCGATCATGATATAATAGCATTATACGAATTAATCGGGGGTTCTGGTCGCTATTTGTACGTGACCTCTGGAGTCCTTTTGGCATTCCAATGGATAACTTATTGCTAATTACTTTACTGCACACAGGAGAACAATCCAGTGACTACTACGCCACACATTCCAACCACACCTACCTTCGATGCGTTGAACCCCGTTGTCATTTCGGTTTCTGCTTACCGTGGGATCTTACTTAAGCTTCGGGATCCACTGAACCGACAAAAAATCGGTGCGATCAAGATACTTCGCTGTAGCTATAAGGAGGTCACTGGTACATCTATAAATTTGCGGGATGCCAAGAATGCTATTGAACGGCTTATCGATGAGCTTGATGGTAAGTCACGGCCTGATGAAAAGCGGCCAAAGGTTATTACTCCGATTAACATCACTGCGGTGGTGGTTAACACCGGTACCGAAAAGGTAGAGGTGGACCTTGAGGAGCTCCAGCTCCGGATTCTCTCGGAGGTAAATACCTTGGGGCTGGCGGAGTGTGGTCGGATCCTTGAGCTCGTGGAGGTTTTCCAAGCATGGAACGCAGGTTACAAGGTTGGTGTTTTGAACCAGGAGCCTTGATTACTCTTTTCCTCCCTATATCGCGTGGGCAGGGGTCTCTAAGTTGGGATCGTATAAGCACGCACGCCGGCGACGGTGTGACCGTCGAGCGTGTCGGGCTGTAAAACGACTCACAAGTCTCGAGCTCTCGAGCTTTCCACTTCCTCGGAAGCGGTTACTAATTTCATATTCCAGTAATACACACTCACCTCTCGAGTGCATGTGCTCTCCCATCCTTGGTATGCACACCCTAAAATCCACCGACGCTCTCCTGCCTCCCTGTGACCCAAAACCCACGAGCTCTCTAAACCTCCCACAATTAAACATTTTATTTTTTTAATGAAATTGTTAGCCATTCCGCGTTATAATAATATCAAACTAGAACAATTGGAGTGACAGTGCAAAAAGGAAAAAACTTCAGCCGGAATAACCGAGGGCAACGAAAGAAGTCAGATTTTTACGAAACACCTTATTCTATGACTGAACACCTTCTTCGAAATGAAGTTTTCGATTCAAGGCTGAGTGTTTGTGAACCGGCATGTGGTGGTGGAGCTATTACGAAGATATTATCAGACTCCTTCACTGGTGATATTACTTCATATGATGCTGACGTTGATTTTCTCACTGAAACTAAACAATACAATTATATTATAACCAACCCTCCATTTTCACTTGCTTTAGAATTTGTCAAAAAGGCAAAGACAGTAGCAACAGATAAATTTGCTTTGTTGTTACCTCTTTCATATTTGCATGGAAAACAGAGATATGATGAAGTCTATAATGATCGTTCATATGGATTAAAACATGTTTATGTATTTACTCGATATCCTCTTTTAGGAGAAGCACTTCGAGAAGATGGAAAATATAAAACCGGGATGATGGTTTATGCATGGTACGTATTTGAAAACGGTTATAATAAAGACCCCATGATTAAATGGATTGACAACAATGACGATATCTATCGTAAAATAAAAGGAGAATGAAATGAAAAAAATATTATTGGTGACATGTTTAACTGCATGCAACAGTGAAATAGAGCCAGAACCAATATACCTAACTCAAGACTTTTATAGCTGGACATGCAAAGATTATCAAGACACCAGTGAAATTGTTGTGTCGACAAACACATGTGAAGATTATGAAACAGGGCTACACTGGATTATAGCTGAATATCAGCTTGTTAATGGAATCATTGGTAAGCGAAAATTAGATAAGGTTGATGACTGGGAAGACAGCTGTGTTTGGGAAACCAGCTTCCCACTTCTTGAAGAATATTGCATTGAAGTTGAAGGTGTCAGTTTGACTGCATACGTTGATGAACCTTCGTGGACTGGACTTTTTTCTAAATAAAGTTAGTCAAAAATGTGAAAGCAGCTACCAGATATGGTATAATATAAAAGATGGTGGGGATTGACCCGCTAGTTTATCTGGAGCTTTTATGACATTCACCACTCTTGAACTTAATCTCCTCAGCAACACCAACGTCCTGGGTTACATCCGGGCGAAGAACGCCGAGCGTAATGCTCAGGCAAAGGCTGAGGGTTGGGAGTTCTGGACTCTCATGGCCGAGAGTCTGGCGGATGAACACTCCAACGTCTACGAGCTGGAGCACCGGCTCGCATGGGGAACTTACAGTGACGTGTATAAGGAAGCATATTTCATGCGTCCCCACATCGATCTCAGCGGCTGGACTCTCAGCAAAATCGAGGCTAAGATCGAGGAGATTTGCGAAAGCGAAGCTCGCGCTGCAGAGCTCGAGGCCGAGTGGTTGGCTGAGCAAGAGAAGCTGGACCGCGAAGAGATCGCTCTCGGCCTGGCCGAGCCCACGGAAGAAGTGGAGCTCGAGGAATGGGAAATCTACGAGGCCAAGGCCGAAGCAGTGGGGTATTAAATGACAGAACATCTTCATACAGACAATTTTAATTTCACAGGGAATTCGTTTTTTGCCGATGCGTCTGAGCTAGGTTGGAAACCTGGGCTTATTCCAACAGAAATTGCTCTAACATCAGGTCGCACTGGAAAGATTCAAAGCTTTGTTCTCGCATTCATCGAGGAAGATGGGTCACTCAAGTTCGAAGCATGGAACCCAACACTTAAGGCACTTGGTATCAACATTCACATTTTTAATGATTAGGAGATTTATGACAGTACAAAGAATTTATAATGAAGCAAAGCTTACTGAAACTGAAATTTGTATTATGCCGGCATATATTGCTGGCGATATTGATTTTTATGGTACTACAGCTTATGAAAAGTTGTATGAATATTTTGCATTTGAATCTTGCGAAATGCCGTATGGCACTGCCAAGGCAAGAGATGGAGATCCGGATCTGTGGATCTTAGAAGAACTTGAAAGTAGGATGTTAAATGTCATCACGGGTTAAACCTGGAGATTTAGTAAGAAATCTAAACTCTGAATCTGGGCTTCTTGGAATCTTTGTAAGGTGGGTAACATTTGACAAAGATACAAATCCGTATACATGTCCAGAAGTTCTATGGTTTGATGGTCGGTTGAGCACGATTCAATATAGTCTGCTAGGATATGTCAATGATTGTGATAACTAAACTTGCATGGCTGGGGATTATTATTTTATTTGCTGGCGCTTTATGGTGCCAGTTAGAACTTAGAAAACTGGAGAAATAATGCAATGGCCAGAAATTAAGAAAAATCAAAAGAAAAAATTTGATGACATTTTTTATCATGTCGATTTGCTTGATTTTTTAAATTTAAACAAAGGAAAAAAGCGAGGGTTCAAGTGAAAGTTAAAGACTTAGAGATTGGAATGTTATTACAGCCAGCTGGAAATGAAGAAATTTTCTATGAATTTCTATCAGGTGATAAGATGCCTTACATTAAAGTCATGATACAAAGAAAAAGATCTCGGTGGAATGTTAGGCCCAGAAAAGTGAAAAACAAGACGCCAAGACAAATTATGTATATAGGGACAAAAAAAGATCTAAACATTCCACATTGTGATATGTCATGGGCAAACAGGTTTGTGTTGTACAATGATCATATATCTGCGGTTGATCCCAGTGCTTGGAGAAGGATGAAACCTGCATGATCAATGTTGGGGATTTAGTCATGCACAATCCAGATGGAATCACATTTAAGGGTGTTGCAAAAATTACGAAGCAATTTGATGTTGCCATCGTAACACAAATAAAGAGATCATCTACAAAAGGTCGGCTAGACTTTGTAAGAGTAATCCCTGATTTCATGCAGGACCATGGCGACTTTGTTGAAATGTGGTTTGCATGTGATGAATTAAAAATTTTAAATGAGCTAAACAATGACTAATACCATTGTAGAGAGAAAATGTTCTGGATGCAAAAAAGTTATACCTGCAGATTGGTCTGGTCAGATATTCTGTTCGTTAATGTGTCAGATTTTAAAAGATCCAATTGATGATTCAAGAATCATTCAAAAAAACAAACAAAAAATGTGAAGCAACGGCTTGTTTGTGGTATAATATAAAAGATGGTGGGGATTGACCCCAAGGAGTTTACATGAACATCACTATTGGCAACCGCGTTCGATCTTTTGACTTTCCCTACATGCGTGATCTTGTCGGTAATCGCTCCTGTTACATGGAGGGTGTAGTCACCGGAATCGAAAAGATTCGAGGATGTGATCGCTACGTAATCGAAGTTACACGCTGTGTTTCAGGCGGCAAAGAGCATAGTGATCATCCATCGGTCATTATCCCACCCGTTAACGGAACCCCCACGACCATGGGCCGGGTCACTGACGGAGTCGAGGTGATTGCGTAATGAAGGTCGGTGATTTGATCAAGCACAAATACGGCACGATGATTGGTTATGGCATCATTGTTGAGAAGCCGTGTGTAACACGAACACATGCTTTAGGACATGACCCCGATCGAATGCGAATCGTGTGGAATTGTCAAGGTCATGTCACAGAGTACAGTTTGACTGGAGAATTTTTTGAGGTTGTAGCATGAAAGTCGGTGACTTAGTAAAAGTAAAGACGAAGTTTTATGGTGAACAAATCGGTTTGGTCATCAAGCATGGAATGGATGGATATTTTATCCAGCCGGTTGAACATCCGCGGATGATCATTGCTGGTGAGGAAGATTGCGAGGTTATTAATAGCTTATGAAGAATCCAAGTTTTAAAGATGAGTCAGAGGGCCGAGTTTTTCACTACGCATTCAACTGGATCGGTGGTGGATATAACGATGTGTGGGCAAAAAACAAGTATGATGCCATAGTGTTGGCTAATGCATGGTTCGGCACCGGGTCCGCCGGGTTGGTTGTCAACGAAGACACAGTTAAAGATATCACTGATAATGAAGAAGAATATCACAAAAGTTTACCATTGTGGGATTGATCAGTGAAAATCGGTGACTTGGTGAAACATCAGTACGGCACCATGCAAGGCACCGGTGTTATACTCAGCATTCGGCCATTTGACGGCAAGCAAGCGCGTATACTGTGGACTGCTCATGGTCAAACCAAGATACAAGAAGTAGCAACTCGCTATCTGGAGGTAATAAATGAAAGTCGGTGATATTGTAAGGTTTCTAGACATCGAGGGAAGGATTGGTACTCTTGTCGCATACGGAGAGTTTTCCGAGGGTTGGTGGGATATTCTAAACTGTGATGGAAAAATGGTAGTCTGGCCAGAGACTCAAATTGAGGTGATCAATGAAAATCGGTGATTTAGTGAAGCTGAAAGATGGAACTACAGGAATAATCATGGAGATTGTTACTGATAATCCCATGGCACGTCGTCATCCATGGGCAATCCTACACTGTGGCGAGAAGTTTTCACTTCGTGACTTGGAGGTTATTAATGAAAGTCGGTGATTTGGTTAAAGTAAAAGAATGTGAACAGCTATATGATGTTACTCATCCGTTTCATGAATCATGTGAGTGCTTCTTCTGTAGTGGTAACTCTAACCGAGTCGGCATGGTCCTTGGGCCGGCACCAGGAAATAGTTGGACAGTGATGTTCGACTGCGGCGAAAGGTGCTTTGATGATTTTGAAGAGGCTCGCGGAGAAGTGAAGGTGATCAATGAAAGTCGGTGATCTAATCAAGTTCAAAGGATCATGGTCAGACCCACGCGATCAACGCGACATGGGGCTCGTTATGCAGGTCTGGACCAATGGTTGGTCAGGTAGGGTTCAGGGTGCAGATATTCTCTGGGATAATGGAGATCTTAGTAAGCAATTTGGTGTATGGCACTTGGAGGTATTAAATGAAACCCGGGGATAGAGTCAAAATAAAGAAATCATGGGATTCAAAAGCTGATGATTTTCAAACTGGAACAATCAAGGATTTTGATGATGAGACAGTAGCCATCATTATTGACGGTATTGGGGGACATTTTGTATTTTCAAAAGATGTTGTCTTGGAGATCGTTGATGCATGTCGGTGACTATGTAATAAAAGCCAAAGGTAGGAATCTTGGTGCTAAGGGTATTGTTACAAATATCATTACTAATGATGCGGAAAATACAATTATTGAAGTTTTGGTTGGAGATGAAATTCAGCTGTGGGCAAAACAACTTGTGAAAATTTTTAAAACGGAGAAAATAAATGAGTGATATTAAAACTAGCGGACCATTTACAACAATCCACCGAGATGATGATAAGATTGTTATTGCAAGTGATTTGGTGTATAACCATATTGGTACCCATGCAAAGCCTGGAAAGGGCTCTGTGTTTTCCGGAAACATCACCCCTGACATGATTAATGATAAACTTGTGAGTGAGGCGATTCCGGAGAGAGGAGGAGGAGTTCCGGTTAATTTTGGTGCAGACAACGGCTATCTGCTTGTTGCTCCAATCGAAGTTGCAATGCAATTTCAAGACGCCACAATCCGGGCAGGTTCGAAAGAAGACTTTGATCCTAAAACCAAAACAATGGTCCCCGTTCCAGTTGCGGAAGTTCATACCAGCCAACCGATCACTGATTTTACTGCAGACATTGCAACAATGCTAGTATTTCCATATGATCCTACTCGGTCTACACCAGAACAGAATAAGTTTGTGGAGAATGACGAAGAGTTGCGTGCTGCAAAGGAAACCGGCAGGCTCTATGCTTTGGCAACAGCATTTCCAGGTGGTTTCAGCCTGAAGGAAGTCGGTGGTAAGCCGGTACCCAAGGACAAGCAAGATAGTGTGCCAAAGGCAACTGCCTGGGGTGGTGTTGACAATCCGACCTGGGCTGTGATTATTCCAGGAAGCCAGACTGAATTGACAATGGAAAACTGGAATAAATTGGCAGGAACAGAATGGAAGCGTTAGATGCATTGTTAGATGATCCAATCATTCAATTTTTATTAATAGTGATTATTGCTGTCGGTGTTTTTGATTCATTTAAGTTTGTAATGAACTGGATATGGAGAAAACTTGGCGGAAAAGAAGATGAAGATTAATAATGATATGTTAAAGAGATTTACTAAATTTTCATTAATTTGGTACAGCCAGCAGTTCGCTATACCATTTTGGATCATTGGTCATGTTCATTTACATCTAAATGATTATAATAATATTATTGAAGTTAGCTTGTCATTATTAATGCATTTTGCAGTTGCTTGTGGTTTCTTTTTAGACTGGAAAGATTACAACAAGACGAATGTTGTTAACAACAATTAAATTACAACGGTTTTCGTTTAGAGTATCGTGATTATTATTAAAACGTTATAAGGAGTATGTATGGGAAAAGTTGTAGGAATTGATCTTGGGACTACTAACTCATGTATTGCAATAGTAGAAAACAAACAACCAAAAGTTCTTTTAAATGAAGAAGGAAATAGAACTACGCCTTCTGTGGTTGCCTATGATAAAAATGGTGACAGGCTTGTTGGTGCATCAGCGCGGAGGCAGGCAATCGTAAATCCAAAAACAACAGTCTATTCCGTAAAAAGATTTATGGGAATGAAGTTTTCTGAATGTGAATCAGAAATTAGTAATGTTCCCTACAGCGTAAAGCAATCATCAACAGGTGGATGTGCAATTGGTATCGGAGACAAGACGCTTTCGCCTCCACAGATTTCTGCAGAAATTTTACTCAAGTTGAAAAGAAGTGCAGAGAAGTATTTGGGCACGATGGTAAACGAAGCAGTTATTACTGTACCTGCATATTTTAGCGACGCTCAAAGACAAGCAACAAAAGATGCAGGAAAAATTGCTGGACTCGAAGTAAAACGTATTATCAATGAACCTACCGCAGCAGCGTTGGCTTATGGGATGGACAAAGAAGGCGAACAAAAAGTTGCTGTATTTGACCTTGGTGGCGGAACATTTGATATTTCTATTTTGGAAATATCTGATGGTGTTATTGAGGTTTTGTCTACAAACGGAGATACACATCTTGGCGGTGACGATGTCGATCAAATTTTGATGAATTGGCTTTTTAGTGAATTTAAGAAAGACACGGGCATTGATATAAGTCAAGATAGTATGGTTATACAGAGAGTTAGGGAGGCAGCCGAGAAATCAAAAATCGAACTTTCAAGTACTCAGCAGACCGACATTAATCTACCATTTTTAACAGCTGATTCTACTGGACCCAAACATCTGGCAACAAACTTAACAAGATCAAAATTTGACCAGATGATTGCAGGTTTCGTTGAGAAGACACTGGTCCCAGTGAAAAACGCCCTCTCAGATGCTGCGATGCAACCAGAGGATATTGACGAAGTTATTCTGGTCGGTGGATCAACTAGAATCCCGGCTGTTCGGGTTGCAGTTGAGAAGTTTTTTAATAAGAAAATAAACAGCTCTGTGAACCCTGATGAAGTCGTAGCGCTGGGAGCGGCAGTGCAAGGTGGTGTGTTTTCAGGTGATATTAATGATGTTCTTCTTTTGGATGTCACTCCTCTTTCTTTGGGAATTGAAACCCTGGGTGGTGTCATGACCAGACTAATTGATCGAAATACCACCATTCCATGCTCAAGAAGTGAGACATTTAGTACGGCGGTTGATAATCAAAATGCAGTAGATATTCACGTTTTACAAGGTGAAAGAGAATTTTCGAAGGACAACAAAACACTTGGAAACTTTCAACTGGCTGGTATTCCCCCTGCCCCAAGAGGCATGCCTCAAATTGAAGTACAGTTCGATATCGATGCCAACGGAATTGTCAGCGTTTCAGCAAAAGATAAAGTAACAGGAAAAGAACAGTCCATCACCATCACCTCAAGTGGAAGCCTCACTGAAATTGAGATTGACAAGATGGTCAAAGAAGCCGAAGTGAATGGAGAAGAGGACAAGAAAAAGTTAAAAATTATTTCAGCACGAAATAAGCTTGATTCTCTAATTTATCAGGCTCAAAAAATGATTGATGAAAACCAAGATAAATTACAGGCAGCACATTCGGAAGCAATTACTTTATCAATTGAAGCAGCACAGGAATCTCTAGACATAGATGATGCGGTCATTTTGGATTCCGCAGCTAAAAAACTAGAATCAGTAGTCCATACTGCGGCACAAGATTTATATTCACAAACTCAAAGTAGTGAAAGTGATAATGTACCAAGTGATAATGATGATATTATTGATGCTGAATTTGAGGAGGCATAATAACAAGTGAACGCTGGTAATATAGTCTATCTTATTGATGTTATAAAGAAGAAGTTTAAGACTCATACTTTAAAATCTGCAACGGTGCTTCCAATTGATGAGCTTCATGATGAAGAGCTTGATTTTGTTGTTGGTGGTATGAATAAAGAAAGCTTTGATCTTTGGTGTATAGAAATAATTAACAAAAATAATCAAAAAAGCTAGTCAAAAATGTGAAAGTGGCTGTCCCATGTGGTATAATATAAAAGATGGTGGGGACTGGACCTTACTAATTTTTGAGAGTGAATATGCCACGTAAATCAAAAGAACTCAGACTTCAACAAACTCAGGACCTCATCGGTATGTACAAAGCCGCCGGTGTGGATGGAACTTCGTTGAAGTTCATGCAGGATATGAATGTTCAGATGGGCAGGGGAAAGTATCCGTCTAAGCGACAACGTGATTGGTTGGACCGCTTGATTGAAGAAGGTGTGCCTGTTCCCGAGGAACCCACAGAGGCTTATGCAAAGATGCAAGCAGCTCGAGAAGCTTTTCTTGCTGAGAATAAACACTGGGAAGCAAAGGTTTTGGGCGATTTTGCCCACCGTGAAGCAAAGGGCTGGGGGTTTTCTGAAAAGCAACAAGCTTTGTTGGCTCGGCTTCTGGACCAGGCTGAAACAGTCAAGGCTGGAAAACATAAGTTGATATTGAATGATACCCAACGCGGTGAGCTTGAGATTGCCTGTAGACTTTGGACTGGTTACTCTTCTATCTGGCGTGCGGAGCGTCCAGCTCTTTCTCGGGCCAGGTCTCAGTGCTTGGAATATTTGACCGGTTCGTCATACATTGAGCAGTATCATTATGATAAAGTAATGAATGGTGTGAAGGCGAAATTTGCTAAGTTTAAGAAGTCTAGATTCGCCAGTGGTGATATGGGTTACACTGGCGGCGGGAAGTATAATGACGGAACCGGGACCATCCGGCGGCATTCGAAGAAGGTTTGGATCTGCACATCAGATGCGTACATCAATGACCGTGGGCAGATTGTCAATGACTGGATTGGACCTGATGGCCTTGCCATTACAAAAGACCAAGATCAAATCGGAAAACGATAAAAGGAGACGCCGATGATGTGGACAGCAATTTTTGAAGATCAAGAAGTCAAGATATTTTCAACACACTTCAACTCATATGAAGAGGCACAAAGTAAGGCATCACTTTTGTGGGGCGGAGGGCTATTTGCTCTTATTAAGGGCAGCCATCCTGACGTGAAGTTTTTTTAGGGGACAACAATGATTTTTTCACTCAATGATTCTGAAGCTGCACTTGTAATTGAAAGCTTGGCACATTGTGCAGAGCGTTACCGCCGTATTGCTAGTGATTCATCTGCTGGTTATCCACCAGAGGTTCAAAAAAACCAACTGGCCACCGCAGTAAGAGCTCATGACCTGGCCCAACTTATGTCAGACCAGATTGCTCAAACTGTTAAAAACCGAAAATGGTTTGATACCACTGGTGAGAACACCAAGATGAATATTGAAAACGATTGGTCATGTACTTCACAAGGTGAACGATCAGAACAACAGCAGCATGATGTTTATGAAGTAAATGACTGGAACCCAAATGATCCGAGGAATTGGTAAAATGGCAAACCTGATGCGGGCCCGGAATAAACTACTTAAGAATGGGTTTCTACCTAAGGAACAAACAGTCGACTTTGAAATCTGGATTGATGCAACAAGTAACGGAACGGATATTGAGTTTGGTATTGAATCTGAAACCCAGATCCATGGATCATTTAAGGTCCATGGTCGCCGACCGGATGAACCACAACATGATCTGTGGTATAGTACATGGACAAAAAATCTTAAAGAGGCAATTAATCTTTCGAGGGCTTAGTCAAACGATCGGTAAGCCAACCTGGTGGTACTTTCATGACAATAATATATTGTTCATGGAATCGACAAAATTTATGCATAATTGCATCCGCATCAGAGTGATGTTCGATGTAAATACTAATATGGGTCCCGGCTCCGTCTGATTCAATTTTGACGTCGAATGGACCTTCTGTCATATCTGGCATAAGACAACGAATTAATTCAACAACATCTTTTCTATGCATATTTCCCCTTGGTTAAATATTTTTTCTATGAATCAAATCTTAAAATAGTGTATAATAAAACGGTGTAAATGTTCAAGGAGCTTGTGTATGAGCGAAATTAAAATTATTCCATGGAAAACAGATTTGATTGGTGCAATGGTTGAATATGCACCAAAGTTTACTGGAATCAGCCATGACAATCTGAAACCTGGAATGCAAGGGATTATTACCGAAGGTCAGTGGGTAAGTAATTATTCAGTGGGGACATCATTTTGTGCACTTAACGTTTTTTGGTCCGGGCCAGGGAATTCACGGGAATTTCGTAGTTTTGCTCATTTTACAACAAAAGATCTTAAAGTCATTGCCATAACTGGACGTTTGTGATATATCGTTATTTAGTGACACAACCGGACCTGAATGCCCACGGAACTCTACATGGTGGAATCCTAATGAAGTGGGTCGATGAGGCTTGTGGGATGGAGGCAAGACTGGCTACAGGTGGAGTCTGTGCAACAGTGCATATTGAAAAGATTAATTTTATTGAAACTGCTAGACTTGGTGACATAATTGAAATTCAGGTTAGCCCTGGGAAGATTGGAAAAACAAGCATTACTTTTTCCGCGGGCGCCTATATAGCACAAGGAGTGCAGATTGCATCATTTCATAAAGTTGTTTTTGTTGCAATTGATAAAAATAATAAACCAATTATAATTGCCGGAGCTAGAAAATGAATGAATTTTGGAACGCACTTTTAACAGGTCTTGCTGGATCTGAAAATGATAAGCATGGGAGGATTGCATTTCCACTTGTCATTGGGCTTTTCGTATTGTTATCATTTGTTTTTTAATTCTAAAACATTCGACGATAATAAGTAATGGTGCTGCTTTACAATAAAAAAGCACAGGGACTGTGATGAAACAAGAACTAAATAAGCATCTAGATTTTGAACATTGTCCAAACTGCGATATGCCGCTAGAAGACGTTGAAGTTTGTAGTTACTGTGATTGGAAGCGCATTAGTGAAAAAAAAGAGGTAAAAGAAAATGACAGACATTTTAGTAGCAACTTGGCAACTAATTAGCTCATTAATCGGCAACGTTGCCGACATGGTGGTTACGCTTGGAAATTGGCTTTTCAGCGTTCTTTTGATATTGCACAATGACATGCCAAGACTTGAGGGTTTGTTAGTTGGTGTATTATTTGCATGGTTCTTTGTCCACAGGGACAGAAATCCATTTATTAGAGCATTGGCATCTCCATTGAAAATTCTGCTTGATATTCTTGATATTGTGTGGGACGAAACAATAGAGGCCGCTGATGATCTTGTAGACACTGTAAAAAAATGTGTCTTAGGTTGGATTCGAAAATGCAAAGATTTAGTTACAGGAGTTTTTTCCAGTGGGGTAAGTAAGTTAAAAGAAATAAAAGACAGGCTTATGTCAAAAAAAGAAGAAGAATAAATTAAGAATTTTCACGCCCATTTTTTATGGGCGTGAATTTTAATCTAAATTTGTTTGCTTTAAAATAATGTTTGTACACTCGTTGAAGCGTTAAAAAAATATTACATTTGTAACAAAAGAAATATTGAGTTGGCCAGTGTATATTTAGATTTATCCAGGCTTTTAACGTGGTTTTCACAAAACAAGAAATTAAAAAACTCTTTAAAGATTCATGTGGAAATCTTTTATTTGATGATAAAGCGCTAAGTGAACATATGTTACAGATAATGGACTGGTCTGATGATGAACCACGAGACATCACGAGTCAGGACGTTGATTTCCTTGCTGATATTATTGCAAAAGATGCAGATAGTATTTTGACAAATCTTGAAAAGTTAACATGTGACAAGGAACAAAATAAGACGTACACATAATATAATTAGATGATGTATGCATTGAGGTTGATATGAAAATTAGTAAGAAACAAATGAGAAATATTATATTGGAAAGCTTTAGGTTTGATGGAAGCAGGTACGGCTTTTTAGGACAAGGATTTGGTGATATTAATTCATACAACCCTTATAAAGCGCACCTAAATGAAGATGATGAAAAGGAAAGCATCGCTGAGCCCATTGAAGATGTGTGGGCTGGTGGCGATAATCTTGAAAATCCAGTAGACCAAGAAGGTGAATATCAAAAAGGTGTAAAAGACGCCGATAAAAGAAATTTAGCAATGACTGAACGGAAGCTTAGAGGTTTAATAAGAAGCACACTTTTGAAAGGATCAAAATGAAGATCACAAACAAAAGACTGAAAGAAATTATAACCGAAGAGCGCGAGAAGGTTTTGCACGGAGTTACAAAAGTCACCGGTGCTCAGGGTGCTTTAAAAGAAATAGCCATGCAATCAGCAATTCTTCATGATTCGGAAAAGCTTACACAGATTAATGAAGAAGACCTGAAAAAAATTAAATCAATTGCAGAATACTTAGACAGCATCTTTTACCGCACCTTGAACTCTTAGAGGCACTTTGTAAGAAAATCAGTTGTTCACAAAGTGTGATATTTATGTATACCACCATGAAAAAGTTTATTATCATTTTTGCTCTTGCTGGCTGTCAAAAACACGTCGATAAAAAAGACGACTTATTAAAATATGCTGCTCCTACATGCGAGGAGAATATTTTATTTTGTGACGAAGAAGCAATGTTTGATGATTTACCTGATGGAGAGGAATTAGATACTGGAGAGTAAATAGTGAAGATATATGATCACCCCTTGAATAATGAAGTAACAGTAATAGAAATAGAAAAACTCGATGAAAAAAAATCGTTTTTAAATAACATTATTGATGGATTTGAAATATATGGGTGTGCATATCCATCTGCATCGTGTGGGACGATTGATAAAAAAGTCATATATCTGGATGGCCGAAGAAGAAACATGTTCAATCTAGACGACACTGATATTTTGTGTGACCTTACAGTTCGCTTGGCAGATTTTGAGCTTGATAACAATTCCAACACTGTGGAAAAATCAATTTCAATTGCAGAAGCTGCAGGTGATACTACATTGCTTGAGCGCTTATTACTACAACCACCAGAATATTTTAGCAATTTTAAACCCGTGACACAGGCTGCATGAAAGAGGGTGAGCTATATTTGCTGTTACCTATGGGTAAAAAATATCCACACGTTCAAGCCTTGTTTCCGTATATGAAAGGTGGAAAGGTCTTGATTGTCAAAAGACAATCAACAAAAATAAAGACATCCAAGAAAAAAATTAGTATTGAGACAGTGGAATTTCTTTTTGAGGGTAAAATATATTCTGAATCAATTCACAATTTTAGTTCTTATGCTATTTATATTGGTGATACAAGAAAAGGAGAAAAAAAATGTCAAGAAGAAGACTTAATATTAAAGCATTTAGTGCCGCATTGAAAAAAAGTATGGTATCAATTGCATATAATTCAAAAAACCATCATGGCGCAAGCGCTGAAAAGAAGATGGAACAAGCTGTCCAGAGTTTAAGTGAAGCGTATAAGGAAGAGCTCGCAACTGTTGCACCTGACCCTGACGAAATAGATCTTTCTAAAGTTAAAATAACAAAAGAAAATGAGTAATCTAAAAGAAGCCGCTGTATCTCCATTGTTCCCCGATCAACCTGTTGGTTATGGAAAAAATTATAGATCTGCAAATCAAGATCCTATCACATGGGAAAATATTTCTGAACTTGAATATTTTGTGACGGCGCTTCCAGATGGTTCTTTTTTAGCTGGAGTTTCCCTTCCTGGTTCAGACCAGGCAAGTTCTACCTATAAATTCAACGAAGAGGAAGACGCCATGATGTGGATTAGGCAGGCATCAGAGTCATTTAGGATTAAGCAGGCTAATCAAGAACAATAATTCCTTCTCGTAGCTGCAACTGTTCTATAAATTCTATGGTCGATTCATAAGTAGTTGCAAGCGATATATGGTGGAAATCGCTTAAGACGGAATGCAAAACGCCAACTATTTCACCTTTATTATTTGTAATTGCTGCACCTGATGCACCTCCGGTAGCTGGAAGTGTGTAAATGGCAACATGTTCGCCCCATACCATAGATTCACCTGAAAATACACCAGTGAATTTTGTTAATGCAGATGGGACATAAAACCCTCCAGGTGCAGCATACATGCTAACCGGAGCATCGATGCCGGCAGGATTTTTTGCAAATTCAGCAACACTAACATGCGAAGTTGTAGATTTATATTTTATAATACATAAATCATCGCTAGAAGAAGTCAGAGCAATTTCAGCCGAATGGTATTCACCACTAGCATCTTGTACTTCAATCTCTTCACTCAAACCTTGTATCATGGCATAATATGGATTTGGTGAACAAACATGTTTTGCCGTCAGTGCATAAACATTGCCTCTTTGATCAGCTATAATTGCCCCTGTCCCCGTATAAGCAAACTCTTGAGATGATGGATTTTCAGGATCTATATAACTCACCATAATTTGAACTGTTGCATCTCGGGTTGTATAATTGGGAATGGTTGTTGATGCTGAATCCTTCAGAAAAGATTGTTGTGACAACAATATTGCAAACTGTAACAAGAGTGCATATATCACAAAAATTCTGAACGATTTCTCTTTTTTCATTGACATAACCTAAAAATAAATATAAGACAAATTATCTGATCACAGGAAAGTTATGAAAAACACTATTTGCTTATTTGATATGGACGGCACTTTAACCGCACCAAGGAAGAAAATCAACACCAGCATGATACGACAATTACAAAGATTGTCAAAGTATATGAAAATTGGAATCGTAACAGGCTCTGACTATGATTATGTACTTCAGCAGTGTAGCGAAATTTTTGATATTGGTGGAGTGGACGTAGATAAAATCGACATTTTTCCGTGCAATGGAACTAAACATTATTCATGGAAAAATAATAATTTTGAACTTTTACATGACGCAGACATGATTGAAGAGATTGGGCAATTAAATTACAATTACATTCTCCAGTGTTTATCTGCGTTTCAAATGATGATTACACTTTCACATGATCTTCCTTACACGGGAACATTTTTCCAATATCGGGGGACGATGTTAAACTGGTGTCCAATTGGAAGACAGGCGGTCGATTTTGAAAGGGAGGCATGGGTTGATGCTGACTCTGAGAAAGGGATCAGAAATTATTTCTTTGACGAAATCAAAAATCTTATTTCCGAGCGCAAGATGAATGTAACTGTAGCATTGGGTGGTTCAACAAGCTTTGACATTTATCCTACCGGGTGGGATAAGACATATGTCATGAACCACCTTGATCTATATGATGAAGTGTTATTTGTTGGCGATAGATGTAAAGAAGGTGGAAATGACAAAGCACTATACGAATTTCTTTCACCGGGGATTACAAGCTTTGAAACTGAAGGTCCTGACTTGACGGTAGAGATTATCAATAATATCATTAAAGGTGTAAACAAGAATGTCTGACAAATTATATAAAACTATTTTGATTGACCCACCCTGGAATCAAAAGGGTGGTGGAAAAATTAAGCGTGGAGCTGATCGTCATTATAAATTGATGAAGGAACCACAGATGACTGAAGTAATAAAAGGTGTAATCGAGGGCAAAGTAGATAAAGATGCCCACATGTATTTGTGGGTAGCTAATAATCATTTGCCTGAAGCTTTGAGAATTATTGAAAAAACCGGATTCCGATATATTACCAATATTGCGTGGGCAAAATCAAGATTTGGAATTGGTAGATATTTTCGAGGTCAACATGAATTGTGCCTGTTTGCAACAAAGGGACGGGGTTGGGGTGTAAGAACTGACCTAAATAACATTTCTTCGTTGTTGGGCAAATCGTTAATTGTACCAACAAGACATAGCGCAAAACCACAAGAAATGTATGAGCTAATTGAAGCTAGAAGCCAAGGGCCATATATTGAACTCTTTGCTAGAAATAACAGAGATGGATGGGATTGCTGGGGAGATGAAATTGATGAAGAATAATATGCAGTATTTTCCATTTCAGAATGCAAGACCACAGCAGGTAGAAGCTATTGAGTTGGCACGGCTTGCATTTCAAAATGATAAGCGGTTCATAATTATTGAAGCTGGGACTGGTGTAGGTAAGAGTGCTATTGGTGTTGCACTTAATAGGCTAATCCAAAGTAATGAAGGGTTGGCATACAAGTCATCCGGAGAATGGAATAATGGCGGTTATTTCTTAACTACGCAGAAAATACTTCAGGAGCAATATGTAAATGATTTTTCTGACATGAAATCATTAAAATCAAGCTCTAATTATCAATGTCGGTTTCATAAAAAAAATACGTGTGCAGATAGTCTGCGAGCATTAAGTTGTGCTGACAAGCATAGTCGCTTTTTTAAGACATGCGCATTCAACTGTACATACAAAAAAACTAAAGAAGAATTTATAAGGGGGACTGAAGGCATAACAAATTTTGCATATTTCTTAGCTGAAACACAATACGCAGGGAAACTAAAGCCTCGACAGATGTTAGTGGTTGATGAGGCTCACAATGTAGAGTTGCAATTAAGCAAATTTATTGAGGTTACGATTTCTGAGCGTTTTGCAAAGACGGTTTTAAAGATTCAGTGGCCTGGGGAAATGTCACTTGCACAAAGCATTAAGTGGGTAAAAGCAGTTTATCTTCCAAAGTTGTCTTCACATGTTAAATTTGCAAAAGCTAGTATCAAAAAATATGTTGGCCTGCAAGATAGATTAAGTGAATTTACGTCCCTTGCTAAAAAGCTGGAAATGCTTGACAAGCATGAATGTAAGATTAATAGATTTTTAGAAACATATTCGGCGGATAACTGGATTGTCAATCATCAGGAAGGTTATGGAAGAACAATGAAGAAAATTGAATTTAAGCCTATTGATGTATCTCAATTTTCTCATTCATTACTTTTTAAACACGGCGCCAAAATTATTCTCATGTCAGCTACGATTTTAGATGGAGATGCATTTTGTGAAAGTTTGGGTATACCAAAAGATCAGGCAGAATTTATTAGCTTTGAAAGTCCATTTCCAATTGAAAATCGACCTATCCTTTATAACCCAATTGGAAGTATGGCATCAAGATCAATTGATCAAACACTTCCCAAGATGGTACAAGGGATTAAGATGATATTAAAAGAACATTCAGGTGATAAGGGAATTATCCATTGTCATTCTTACAAGGTTGCCAATTATATCAAGAAAAATATTAGAAGCAATCGATTATTGATTCACGACAGTACAAATAGAGATGAGGTACTGGCAAAACACATTACAAGTAGTAAGAATACCGTTCTCCTGTCACCCTCCATGACTGAAGGTGTAGACCTCAAGGATGATTGTAGCCGGTTCCAGATCCTCTGTAAGGTTCCCTATCCGTATCTTGGTGATAAGCTTGTAAAGAAAAGAATGCACAAATGGAAGTGGTGGTACCCGCTGCAGACGGCAAAAACAATCGTACAATCTGTGGGACGATCTATTAGACATAAAGATGATTTTGCAGTAACATACATTTTAGATTCAGACTGGGATCGGTTTTACCCCCGCAATAAAAAGTACTTTCCAGACGAATTTAAGAAAAGTATTGTTAGTAATTGAAAAATGTGAGATAACTGCAATATTTAATTAAATCTGGTTGTCGAGCTTAAAATATGAATTATTCCTGTATCCGGGACTTTATCAAATATAGTCTTAAAGAAAATGAAAAATTAGATTCAGCACAGGTTTTATCACAATATGCTCACCGAGATCAAAAAAGAAGATCTGGTGAGCCATATTTTTTACACCCACAAGAAGTTGCAGATATCGTAAAGACTTATTATTCTGATATAATAACATATTATACTGCGCTATTGCATGATGCACTAGAAGATGGAATTCCACTTGGAAATATTGAAGATGAAGATCACTTTTTTGATCTTTTAGTTGATGAACTCCCTGAAGCGGATCTTGAAATTGCCGAACAGATTTATACGGCGGTTAAGGCACTAACAAAAGAAAGCGGGCAATCGTACATTGGATATGTCAATTCGCTTATTAACGATGAATATGCAATGAGAGTGAAGCTGGCGGACATGATGCAAAATGCAAGTGATAACCCAAGCCAAGGGCAGGTAGAAAAATATGCCAACACAAAAACATTTCTGGTCGATAAATTCAATAACAGCGCTCCTCCGGGGATATCAAAAAACCATTGGAATGATTTTAAAGAGGTTATTGATGCAGCTGGGAAAGAATAAAAAAGGCGCTGGGTTTTTAGTATTTAAAGATTTCAATGGCGAAAAAAAGGTTTTAATACTTTTAGACAGAAATGGAAAATTTGACATTCCAAAAGGTCATGTTGATTCGGGTGATATAGATCGTTTTGCAACTGCACAAAGAGAATGTTTTGAAGAAACACAAATTTTTGTTTCACTACAAAATTTATTGACCAACGATGTTTACAATGATAAGCATCTTACTGTATTTTGTGCCGAAACAACTCAAGAGCCAACATTGATGGCGAATCCTGAAAGTGGTGAGGTGGAACATCTTAGATTTTATTGGTTACACCCAGATACTGCGGCTGTTGTTTTACCAGACTATCTATCTAATGCTTTGATGTGGGGTGTAAAGTATGTTGTTTAATACTTAACATTGAACCCTTACTTGGTTAAAATTGCAACATGTCAGTATTTAAAGAACATAAATCTCATGCCGATAGGTCAGCATCAGACCGGCGGAGGCATCGGGAAAAAATAGATAAAGCCATAAAAGAAGGTGTCACTGACATCATAGCCGATGAGTCAATCATCGGTCAGAATGGAAAAAAGAAAATCAAGATACCGGTTCGAGGTATTAAACAGTATAAATTTATTTTTGGTTCTAATAGGCAAAAAGTTGGTTCAAGTGCTGGAAGTGACGTTGCCCGAGGCCAGAAAATCAAAAAACAAAATAAAGGACAGGGGCAAGGGCAGGGATCTGGAAAACCAGGAAATGAAGCTGGTGAAGAATTTTATGAAGTTGAAATAACACTTGAAGAATTAGCGAGCTATTTGTTTGATAGCCTGCACCTTCCAGAAATTGCAAAAAAACAATTTAAAAAAATGATGTCTGAAAGGATGAAACGACATGGGTACAGAAGCCATGGAATTCGTCCTCGCCTGGATAAAAAAGAAACAGTTAAAAAAATGCTGAAAAGGCGAAACATCGCAAAAAGAACAAAAGATGTTGACGAAGATGATTTTGGTTTCCGCGAAAGTGATTTAAGATACAAGCATATTAAAGAGAAAAAGACGCCTAATTCCAACGCTGTAATCTTCTTTGTTATGGACATTAGTGGATCGATGACAAAGGAAAAAAAATATCTTTCCCGTAGTTTTTTCTTTCTCTTGTACCACTTTATTCGTTCTAAGTATGACAACACAGAAATTATTTTTGTGGCACACGACTCACAGGCTTATGAAGTATCAGAAGAGCAATTTTTCTCCAGAGGTTCCAGTGGAGGAACAGTTGTTTCTTCGGCTTTGGAAATGGTAGATAATATTATCAATAAGAGATATCATCCCAGTGCCTGGAACATTTACATGTTTCAATGTAGCGATGGCGATAATTGGAATAGTGATAATCCAAAAGTTATCGACTTAATAAATTCGCTAAAATCAATATGTCAGTTTATTGGATATTGTGAAGTTGAACCGCGGGAAGAGCGATTGAAGTGGAATTCAAGTGATACAACACTTTTTGAAATATTTCAGAATACGCCTGATTCAAATGTTAAGAGTGCAAAAATTGGCGATAAAACTGATATTTGGCCGGCGTTTGAAAAATTCTTTGGAGGTGTGTAATGTCGTCATGGACTTTTGCTGATTTAGAAAAATTTGATTCTGAAATTTGTGACATTGCTTTAGAAAAAGATCTTGACTGGTTTCCGATTGTGTATGAATCTTGTGACTATTATGAGATGATTGGGCATATGTCATACCACGGAATGCCTTCACATTATGGGCACTGGTCCTATGGAAAGTCATTTGAACAGACACACCAACGATATAATCTAGGGATGGAAGGACTTCCTTACGAATTGATTATCAACAGTAATCCATCTATTGCTTACTTGATGCGTGAGAATCCATTATATTTACAAGTCCTCATCATGGCACACTGTGTAGGACATTCAGATTTCTTTAAGAATAACAAAGAGTTTGCCCATACAGATCCAGAGCGTGTGGTAGGTAGATTCAGAAACGCAAGAAATAGAATCCAAGGCTATGTCGAGGATCCTACAGTTGGGATCAATAGAGTTGAAAAGCTTCTGGATGCATGCCAGGCTTTACAGTTTCAGGTCAATAGATATTCAAATAACTACAGGAATATCAAACAGCAAAGACAATTAGCTATCAAAGACTTTAATTCTAAAAAAAATGAAGACGCTGATTATCCTGACTTAAAGAAGATACCATTGAATCCGGAATACGATTTGTTTGGTTTTATGCTTGAACACTGTAAGAATTTAGAAGAATGGGAAGCTGATATTCTAGAAATATCCAGAGGAGAAGCATATTATTTCTTACCACAGATTCAAACAAAGATTATGAATGAAGGCTGGGCTAGCTTTTGGCATTACACGATCAATCACGATCTGAAGTTGCCTGATAGTATGCATATACCGTTTTTAAAATCTCATAATCAAGTTATCCGCCCTCATGCTGGTGGTGTTAACCCTTACCATGTTGGTTTTGTAATGTTTCAAGACATAAAAGAAAGGTTTGGGATGGAAGAATGTTTCATTGCAAGAGCTACATGCAACGACGAAGCATTCCTCAGGCAGTACCTAACAAGAGATCTTTGCGAAAAATTAGGTTTTTTTGAGTATCTAGACAATGAGCAGCATTATTTAATAACTGAGGTTTCTGACCATGACGGATGGAAAAACATACGTTCAAGCCTTATCAATCAAACTGGAATGAATAATATACCTATGATATATGTTGAGAATATTGAAAATGGGGCAATAATTTTGCATCACGAGCACGACGGAAGAGATTTAGAATTAAATTATGCTGAACGTGTTGTTTCTCACATACGTGATATTTGGAAAGATGAAGTAAAATTAATTACAACTATCGATGAAGAGCCTTTTGAGATTTAGGAGCATGCAGTGAGTTCGAAAAAAGATTTTTTAAGCATTATAGAAAAGCAACGCAAAAAGGCAAAGCCAAAGAAATTTAGCGGAACTTTTTTAGAATATCTTGACCTCGTGAGTGAAGATCCTAAAATCGCAAAATATTCTCACGCAAGACTTTATGATGCAATTTTAAATAAAGGTACAAAAGACCTTGAGAATGGTGAAAGAAAGCGAAAGCTTTTTAATAATGACCACATCAAAGTTTATGAATATTTTGATGGTGAATTTTTTGGGATGGAGGGAGTTATTACAAAGATAATGAACTTTCTTCGTTCTGCATCACTAAGAGGTGAAGAATCACGGCAGGTACTTTTGTTAATGGGACCAGTTGGTGCTGGAAAATCTGCAATTACAGAGCACATTAAATCCTCACTAGACGGATTGTCTTATTATCATCTTGATGGTGATCCGCAACGAGGTGAACCATTACAACTGCTCCCAAGATCACTCAGGACTGAATTTGAAAAGCTATTAAAGACAAAAATTGATGGTGATATTAGTCCAGTGGCAAGATTTAAATTGCTTGAAGAATATGGTGGAAAGTACGAGGACTTTAAAGTAACAGAGTCGACTTTTTCGCAAAGAGGACGGAGGGGGATTGCTTCGGTCCCGCCAATGGACGCAAACTCACAGGATGTATCTGTGTTAATAGGTTCAGAAGATATTTCGAAGCTAGACAAGTATTCCGAAGATGATCCAAGAATTCTTTCTCTTAATGGTGCTTTTAATGTTGGAAACCGCGGAATAGTAGAAATGGTTGAAATGTTTAAGAATGAAATTGAATTTCTTCACACCATTATTACAGCAACACAAGAAAAGAGGGTTCCGTCACCTGGAAAACATGATATGCTTCATTTTGATGGTGTGATTCTTGCTCACTGTAATGAGTCAGAGTGGAATAAATTTAGAGCAGAGCATACAAACGAAGCAATTTTAGATCGTATTGTAAAAATTAATGTTCCATATGTTCTTGAATTAGATCAAGAAATTAAGATTTATGAAAAAATGTTAGGTCGCTCTGATTTCACAGCTCATTTGGCACCTCACACAATTAGAATAGCATCAATGTTTTCAGTAATGAGTAGGCTAAGCCATACTCAAAAGTGTGATATTCTTACCAAGATGAAAATTTATAATGGCGAAGAGGTTATTGAAAAAGGTCGAGTGAAGAAGATCGATATTAAGGATTTAAAAGAAGAAAGCAGAAACGAAGGTATGCGAGGAATTTCAACTAGATTTATCATGAAGGCAATAGATTCAGCTTTGGCTGGTTCTAGCAAAGATTTTATCACACCTGTATCAATAATTAATTCTCTAAGAGAGAAGGTTAGCGAACAGATTATTGACGAAGAATTTAGAACATACTGTCTTGAACTAATTCAAAAAACAGTTAGGGAAGAATATCTTAAAATTCTAGAAGATGAAATTGCAAAAGCATTTGTTACTGCGTATGATGAACAAGCACAATCTCTTTTTAATTCATATCTTGATAATGCTGAAGCTTTTACGACTAGGCAAAAATTAAAAGATCCAATAACTGATGAAACCCGAGAGCCGGATGAACGTTTTATGCGGGCAATTGAAGAGCAAATTGGAATTACTGGATCATCTAGGGACGGTTTTAGATCTGATGTCACTGCTTATATGTTTGCAAAAATGCGTAGAAATGAAACAGTCAATTTCAGGTCTTACGAACCCTTGAAGGAAGCCATTGAAGCTTATCTAATATCTTCTGTAAAGGACATGGCTCGAATTGTTACAAAAAGCAAATCACGTGATGATGATCAACAAAAAAAATACAGTGAAATGGTACAAACCATGATTGATGAATATGATTATACTGCTGAAAGTGCTGAAGAGGTTTTAACCTTTGCAAGTAACAATCTTTGGCGTGACAGCTAAGGGAGATAACGTGAAATATTCAGAAGTCTGCTTATTGGCAGGTACTTGGTTACTAGTGTCACAGAATCAATTTGGTTGGGGGCTTATTGGGCTTTCTATGATTTTGGCTTTTGCTAGATTTTCAATTGAAGTTAATGAAAAGAAAGAAGCACAAGAAAAAATTTCAGAAGGTGCACAAAATTTAATTGATACTATAATTGGCATTGCTGGGGCAGGTACAAAAAATGACAAGTCCGGAAACACCTTTACACACTAGTTTTATTGTAAAAGAAGAAGTTGTTCGCCAAGTTAAAAAATGCTCTGAGCAATTTGTGTCGGCATTTTTAAAAAAGCTAATTAGTGCTGACGATTTACTTACTGTTTCAATTGCTGATGGACCTGATTACATTAATCATGTAGCAAGAATAAATGAGTGGCCAGATTATATTCGAAAACTATTCCTCCAATGTTATTTTATAGCAGAGAGGTCGGTAAAGAGTTCAGGCAACATCTCTGCTTATTTTTTTGCATGCAAGATGCTCAACAAAGAGTCTTTAAATTTAAAGAATATTAAAGTTAAAAGACCAGATATTAGTGATAGCTTTTCTTCACTCTCTTCGTTTGTTGATTTAAACATTTTTGAGTTTGTAAAAAGTACGATTGAACACCTTGGAATAAAGGGTTCATTAAGCATTAAAAAAACTCATTCATCAATCCCAACACTTGAATTGAAATCTTGTCATGTGTTCAACATCGGTCTGGAATCAATGTTCTTAAAAGAAGTTATTCATCGTGATGAGGCAAAAATTGTATTATATGATGGAGTAATTGAAAGTGTGAGCCAGGTCGATAGATTGTTTAACGAGATATCTGAACAAAAAATATCATGTGTCTTAGTTGCAAGATCTTTTTCAAATGATGTGTTATCTACCATAAATGCGAATCAGGCTAGAAAGACATTAGATGTAATTCCAGTTCAAATTAATGATTGTATTGAAAACGTAAATGTTTTAAGTGACATTGCAACTTGCTTAATGTCAAATTTGATTACAGCTGAAACCGGTTTAAGGCTAAGTAATATGAGTGTGTCTGACTTGACTACTGCAACTGGTGTCAAAATAAGTCATAAAACATTTTATTTTGACCAAAAAGAAAAGGCAAAAAATTCAATAAACAAAAGAATACAAAGCATTAAGAAAAAAATTCAGCTGGCATCTTGGGATGAAAAAATGTCCAAAGAAGATATTGAACTTGTTTACGGTGATAGACTTGACAGCCTTAACGCAAACTCTGTTTATTTGTGGGTTAAAGGTGGAGATAGTTTTGTTCAGTATCTTAATAATGTTTTTTCATTTTCAATAAACTACATTGCAGCATTTGCAAATTCTGGAACTGTTAGTGTTAATAACTTATCTAAAAGGCACACTTACATATTGCCTGCCAGCATAGCAGACATATCAAACATAACATCTGAACATATGTGTGATGCAATACACGGTTCAGGGGGATGCGTTGCAATACAATGATCTGCCAAAAATATTAGCAAAATCATGGTTTTGCAGTTCCAAAACCGAAATTAGCTTTTATAGTATTATAGAGCAGATATCTCAAAAAGAATGTGACGTATATGTAGGTGCCGACAGTAATCCATCCAAGGTACCATTTGTAATGGCTGTTAGTGTAGCAATTATAAAAAAAGGTGAATTTGCGAGATATTTTTATATAAAATTTAAACCGTGGAAAAATAGCAAACCAACGTTGCAGCAGAGACTTCAAGACGAAGTAACACTTTCATGTTTTGTAGCTGACCAAATTCGAGCTGATCTCCCCAATCGAAAAATCATAGTTCATGCAGATATCAACCCAGATCTTAAAACAGCATCAGGAAAATTTGCAAAGCAATTACAAAGTTATATCGTTGGGTGTGGTTTTATAGCTACTTTAAAGCCAATGAGTTGGGCAGCTAGCTGTATAGCTGACAGATGTGCAGGGTAATTTATTTAACATTTTCAACAAAAGATTTTAAATTATTGCATGGAGGTTCCAAATGCCAAGAAAAACAAAAACAACAATTGAGATGGCTGGTGACACAAAAGTGAAATCTAAGCCAAAAATTCAAACCCCCTCACAGGGAGAGATTGCAAGGTTAATTCAGGATTCATTTGAATTGTTTTCTAGTGAACTCTTAACAAAGCTTATTGAAACTAAGAAGTACTCTAATGATGATCTTACACAACTAAGAATTCAAATACTTTCGGCAAAAAGTAGTGTACAAAATCGTACGATTGATCAGCTAATCAAGTACTACTAAATGAAATGACGGCACAGAAACATTCAATAAAATGTCGTTGTATTTTACCACAGTTTAAAAAAAGAAAAAATCCAATTTTTCACGAATTTGTAGTTTTTTCAACTATGGTAAATGATAAATTTAATGAAACATTTGTGCAATGTAATAATTGTGGAATTGTGCATCGAGTATTTGATTTCTGTAAAAGTGAAATAATCCAATCCAAAGAAAACCTAAGGTCTGTTCAGACAATAGCTGATATTTCATTATCATTACCAGATGATGTGGTTCAGTTATTGGAATCAAGCAATGCAGATTTGGCAACATACCAAGAAATTTCTTTTGTTATAGAAAACCAACTGTATGATAAGAAAATATTGCTTGAAAAAGAGTTTGTTGAGGAGTATGCAGTTGGAAAATTTTTGACGTTACTTTCAAATGGGCGATTTAAAGTTGAGCCGTTCAACTATCAGATAGGAATAAAATCATGACTAAAAGATATGGAAAAATAAAGCAAGAAGAAAGGTTGGAACAGGCTGTGGCTGCGAGGGATATCACCAAAACTATTATGGACTATGGTGTTTCTCAATATCAAATTACAAAAATCATATATTTATTATCACTAGAGCTTAACAATAGAAACATGTCTGATGACATTTTTTTGGCACTTGGAGATTCTCTAGAAAAAGATTCTGACACTGAATCTGAAGAAAGTAAAATAATCGTGAGGTAAATATGGCTGATGAACTTACTACAAAGTGGACTGAGCTGAAAACGCTAGTTGAAAGTCTAGAACTTGATGTTCTTAAACAGGCAAATGGAAATGCATCTGCTGGAGTAAGAGCAAGAAGAGGTTTGCGACTTTTAAAAAATGAAGTAGCTGATTTAGTTCGAGTATCACTAACCACAGAAAAATCAAGAAAACAATAATGCTTTATCTTTGGGCCCGAAACGGCTTCGACGGGGTAGAATCAAGGGGAGAGTGCAAGCAGGAAAGATACATCCTTAAAAGTTCAAAACAATAGTTGCAAATAACAACAATCATTTTGATTCTGTCCGCTTAGCGGCTTAATCAGGTGGCCGCTTAAAGCCATCTATCCAATTTAAGCTTTAGCAGTTGCTCCTGCTAAGAAATAAAAGGGCACCAGTTCCTCACCAGGTTACAGCAGAGGTTATAAATGTGGTAACTATCCTCCTGATCGGAGAAATGATTAGGCAAGCTTGTGGATGACTCAAACTAAGACTATTGCGGACGCGGGTTCGACTCCCGCCGGGTCCACCATTTTGGAGAAAAAAATGATGTTTATTCTTACATTTATTCTTATTGCCGGACTTGAAACGGCTGATGCGAATGAAGAACCAACTACAGATCCTCCAATCGAAGTGTCAGAAAAGCCTGATGAACATGACATGTGTGTTGGTTGTGTTGACAGGAAAAAAGAAATTCAACCGGAACCTAAATTAGAAGTTGAAATACGAATTGATCCACTAACTGGTGACATACGATATATCATTAAAGGGCTTGTTATAGAATAATGTCACCTACAAGATGATGTGTGCAATTTAACATAAGATGAAATAATATAAAATACAAACTGAGATTAAGGTCTCAGTTTTTTATTTCAAGGAGTGCAAAAAAAATGAATAATACAACACCAACAACTTTAAGTGATATGATTACACTTTTAGAGAACGTTCGTACCGATTATGATAAGTTTTATAGTGAAGGAAATGCATCTGCAGGATCCCGAATTAGAAAGGCAATGCAGTTAGTAAAGACAAATGCACAAGATGTTAGAGTGCATGTTCAGACAACGAAAAATAATCGATAACATAAACCACACAACCCATATGCGTTAAGGTACGTTATGAACATTACAAAAATATTGGCATCAAAAGGCTTCAGTTTATTTTGCGCAGTTTTCAATGGCGCGTTTGCTGTTCACAGTTTTTTAAACGGAAGTTGGTTATTCGCCTTAGTGTGTGTGGGTTGTTGTTGGTTATGTACTCACAATTATCTAAAAAAATAAAGATATTATTTTTTAATTCCCTATTTCATACCAACTCAAAGCACCGTCAGATATTAATTTCTTGAAGCTTGCTGCACTTGGCAAACTAATACTAGTTGTGACTGGATTTCCATCAAAATTATCACCAGATGATGTATTCAATACAATACCCCGACCAACGACATCACAATATCCGCCAGCATCTTTGATTGTTAAAACCCTTCCAGGATTGTCACTGGCATCTGGTAAAGTCAATGTTATGTCGCTATTAATACCACCTTCGCCAGTGTCTCGAGTACTGATTAAAATTACACACTCGGTACCCTGAACAGTATATGTTGTTCCAGGATCATTTACTGAATTAATCCCAAGTACGTTAAGTGCGAGAGAACCATTTATCGACAGGGAAGACTTTGGAGTGTTAGTGTTTATGCCAATCTTGTCTGCGCTTCCATCGACAAACAACATATGCGTGTTGCTGTCAGATTCTACTCGAAAATCAACTAAAGAGTCGTCACCATTTATACCATGTTGCTCGTTGATTACAACTTCAGGGACTGCTCCATTTAATCTTATGCCTTCACGAGTAACACCTTGATCATTTACTTTAAACACAATATGCTTATTCATAAACTGTTGATGAAACACTAAGTTGTTCGCGGTGTTTATGCCAATTTTTGCTCTCTCCACACCGGCTTCTTTGAATTGAATAAAACACTCATCACCATCTGCAGCGGCATTAATGGTTAAGAGATCGCTAGGATCTGTGGTTCCGATGCCGACATTGCCATTGTTGTCAATATGCATTCGATCGGCACCACCTACATAAAAGCGCAGGTCAGATGTGTTACCAGGTTGCCAGACATATGCAGATTGTTCATTACCTGATTTTAATTTAAGGGCTGCTTCCGAACCGGCATCACTTTCAATTTTTATGTGAGTTGTTCCTGGACTTTTGACGTGAAGCGTATTATCTGGAGAACTGGTGCCGATGCCAACGGCGCCTGCATCAGTAATAACCATTCGTTCTACACCAGCGGTATCGAATCTTATTTTATCTTCATCTGTTGATTCTTCTACTTGAACCTTTGTGTCGCCATCGACATCTTCCAAAGTGTTTTCTCGGACTGATTTTGGGCCAGCTACAGTTCTCCTTGACATAATTTTTCCTTATTAAGAATATTGAACGCCTTGTGTTGAGCTGCAGGCGTTGATGTTGACAATAATATTTATTACTAAACAACTAATGTTGTATTACATATGAATGATCTATCTTTAAATTTTTTACTTTGTAAACCTGACTTTTTTTCCATTGATTATTGTATAAATCCATGGATGCTTAACCAGAAAATAGATTTAAAAAATGCAATGGAACAATGGAATAGATTGAGCGAAACAATTCGACATTTAGGTGGTGAAATAAAAACCGTTAAACAGGTTAAAGGTTGTCCTGATATGGTTTTCACCGCAAATTCTGGAATTGCATTTCAAAATAAATTTCTACCGGCTGCGATGAAATATACTGAACGGCAGGTGGAAACAATACATTTTAAACGGTGGTTTGAAAAGAATGGGTATGATATTGTTGAGCTTATTCCAGGGTTTTCATTTGAAGGCCGGGGAGATGTTTTAATCCATGGTAATACATTAGTGGGTGGTTATGGTTACAGAACAGATCTACAATCACTAGAAATTGCGGCAGGAGTATTTAATTTAGACTTAATTCATTTAGAATTAATCAATCCAAGGTTTTACCATTTGGACACTTGTTTTTGTAAGGTTGGTGAAAATAAGTTTATTTATTTTCCCAATGCATTTAAGAAGGGTGAAATTAAAAAGTTAAAAAAGCTTAATATAGAATTGATTCCAGTTAGCGAAGAAGACGCAAGACTTTTTATTTGTAATTCAATGCTTGTTGGAGATGTTCTGTTGGTACCTGAACTTCGATGTGATACAGTCAGAAGCCTTAGGGATAATCATGGTATAAAAGTTTGTCATGTAAACGTATCAGAATTTTTAAAATCAGGAGGTTCAATTCAATGTCTATGTTTAAGAATATAAGTGTTATTTTCACTGTTGCAACTATTGTTGCATGTGGGATGGATACACAAATTGTAAACGTTGTAGATAAACAAAATAACGACTCAGGTGATGTAAATATAGATACATTTGAACCTGGCGATACAGCCACAGATCAGTCTGACATTGAAGATAGTGGATCACAAAATATTGAACTTGAAGGTATTGTTGGGTATGCAAATTATATGCTTCAACAGGTTGCATGTCCGGAATGTGTTGGTGCGGCACAAGGAATTTCACTAAGTTTTTCTGCAGAATTTCATCAACCCATAACAGATACTCATACTGATTGGATCCCTCAACCAGGAGAGTGTGTCCAAAATTTACCTACCACTTCGCCAAGTATAAATCCAATAGATGTTGGTTCATATATTAACGTTTTTGGGCCGGTTCATAATTTCACCGCTCCAAAAATAGGTAATAGTTATCAAACGACATCAATATATGAAACACAATATGACAGAGATTCAACACATGTAGTTACATCAGATATCTTGATAGAAGGTTTTGATTTTTCTTCCAGTCGTGGTTTTGACTACATAGAACCTGTAGAAATGCTATATGTGGATATGAGTTATGCATATCAAGCACCGATCTATAGAAGTGGGGCCACATTTTATTGGGGTCCATCTGGTAGCGATGAGAAATTTATGGTTATTGTCGCTGTTTATACAAGCAATGGAACAAGCTTAATCGGTTATACAACATGTGTTGGTGAAGACATAGGTTATCTCACTATCCCAGGAACATATTTATCACCCTATCCTCCTGGGAGCTTGGTGGCAATTCACTTAAGTCGACAAAGTGTGAAGCTTGTGCCTTCATATGACTTAGGTGGTTATATTGAAACACATATGGAATGGGAGGTCGTTGGAACAGGTTATATTCAATAAATTTATTGTACATTAAACAACTGTAATATATTATGGTGGTTCAAATTAGATGGAGGTAAATAATGAAAAATCTTATTTGGGTTTTACCGCTGGCTTTTATTGTCGGTTGTGGTGATAAAGATGAAGATACTGGTGTGGACACAGCAGTTGATACAGAAGAAACAGAAGGAGAGGAGTGATCATGCCTACTATTTTAACTAAAAGATGGTTTCAGGTTGCTGCACTTGGTGTTGTTGTTGGAACTGGTTTTTTCGCATATCAGTTAAATGAAAAGACAGAAGATGTTACTGAAACTGGCACAGAGCAAGCTGAGGTTACACCATCTGTTGACATACAGACAGAAACAGTTTCGACTGAAGCTGTGAACAATGACAGTACAGAGACTGTTGAAACTATTAACAGCACTGCTGACATTAATAGTATTGATCCGGTTGTCAATAAGTCAGAAGCAAAAAACTGACGTTTATGCCACAGGGAGGCATGGGCAAAATTGATGTCTCACACTCATAACACACACACACAGGAGAAAAAATGAGTAATGAAAACAAAAGCGGGTACCAGCTCCGCACCGATTTGCTGGGTATGGCAATGGGATTGGTTCAAGAAAGAATTAATCGACTAGAAGCAAATGAGCACTTTTTAGCTGAAAATGATAAGAGATATCAACGAAAAGCAATAGAACCGTTCACTGCTGAGGACATCATCGAAGAAGCCCAAAAGCTTTATGAGTTTGTTCAGAAAAAGTAAGTTGTAAATACATATAATAAAAGCCACCCTTTATGGGTGGTTTTTTTATTTATATGATAATTATGTTGCAATCTTTTAGGAGTTAAAGTGAGAAATTATTTTAAGCAATTTACGGGAAAAATTAAATATCAAGACCCAAATCCAACAGAATTTATAATGGATCTTGAGACCGATGACTTGACTGATGAAATTGAAAAATCATTAATTGAAATCAAGAACACCTGGAATATTCCAGATGAAGAAATTGATGCTGCAATCAAGTCTAGAAAGAAATTAAAGCTGCCCAACATCAGAATCAGAAAATAATTTTTGCATAATTTCTTTTTCAATTTGGCATATTCTCATTCTAGTCACACCAAAGACCTCGCCGATGTCCTTGAGTATCCACTTTCCTTTCTCTGCGCCGATTATTGCACAATTTAGCGATTCTTTGCAATTCATCCAATTTTTGCAGGATTTCTTTTGACAAGTTAGCTTTCTCTTTTTATGTTCTGCAAAACATGTTGTATTTTTACATATGTTGTCTTTTGTTTCCATTTGTGGTTATGCTCCAAATATTTATGAATATGAAAAAGAGGTGTTATGAGTAACAAAGCAAAAATTATGATAGTTGATACCAGTGTATTGTTATATGACATGAAATCAGTACACTCCTTTTCTGACAATGAGGTAGTTATACCACTAATTGTTTTGGACGAGTTGGATAAGTTCAAAGATAAACCAAATTTACTTGGTGAGTCAGCAAGATATGTAAATAGATTTTTAGATTTTTTAAGGGCACATGGTGATTTGAACGAAGGAATTATGGTTCCTGGTACTAATCAGGTTGTAAGGGTCGAATTAAATTCAAGAATATCAAGTGCAATTGATGATTTTGACTGGTCAAAGGGTGATAATAAAATTTTAGCAACAGCACTTTATATAAAGGAAAATTATCCTGAAAGAGTTGTTAAGGTTATTACAAAGGACATAAATTTAAGGGTTAAATGTGATGCGCTTGGAGTTAGGGCTGAAGATTATGAAAAAGATAACCTTGCAGTCGATGAAATTCATTATACAGGATATTCAGAAATTTCGTTAACTGACAACGATTTAGATTGTCTTCATAAAGATGGGTTTCTAAACAGTAGTGATACCGCTTTAAAGCCAAACGAATTTTGCATTGCAAAGTCACCGGCAGGAAAAAGTTTTATCGGTATAAACAAAAATAATGAAATTAAAAGGTTGTCAAAGATAATTTCACAAACAATAAATCTGGAACCAAAAAATAAAGAACAAAAATTTGCTATTGAAGCTCTGATGGATGAACACATTCCAATTGTTACACTTACAGGATTGGCTGGGTCTGGAAAAACCTTTCTTGCCATTATGGCTGGGCTTGAGATGATTCAGACCGGGACACATGATAGAATAGTTATCACAAGGTCTATTCAACCTGTGGGACGTGATCTTGGGTATCTTCCTGGTGATGTAAAAGAAAAAATGGATCCTTGGCTTGCACCAATAATGGATAATTTAAGAGTTGCGTTTAAAGATACTTCTTATTTTAGTATGATGATGGAAAAGGGTATTATTGAAATTGCACCTTTGTCATTTATTCGTGGTAGAACATTTAATAATGCAGTAGTACTTGTTGATGAAGCACAGAATGCAACAATTCATGAATTAAAAACCATCATAACAAGGATAGGTGCAGGTTCAAAGATTGTATTACTTGGTGACACAGATCAAATTGACACACCTTATATTAATAAGAGGTCAAATGGGTTGAGCATTGTGATAAGCAAATTTGCCAATAGCAAACTACATGCTCATGTTCATTTAAATAGAGGACAAAGGTCAGAGTTGGCTACAGAGGCATCGAAAATTCTGTAGAAAGATATGTATTATAGTGGTGAAGAATGCCTGTACTGGTTAAAAATAAAAATCGATTTAGAAAAGTCTATCCGGGAATTAGAAAAAATTCTGTAGATGAGGCTTTGTACCCCGTTAAAATTGAAGCTGGAAAAATAACGCTAAATAATTCAAATTCTGGAATTTACACTTTTTCATATTCTTACGGAGACATACCTGCGGTAACTGTGAGTGTATACAGCACTACTGATGACTCCAACACCGTTGCATATATTGAATCGATCTCAAAGACAGAAGTAACAGTATCAACAAGCACTAATATTACCGGCACACTTTATGTACAGGTTATTGAGGTTATAAAAACGTGAAACCATCAAAAATCGAAGCGCATCGAGTACCGATAAACATTAGTAGTGATACAGGTGCAGCTAGCAAAAGTGTTCCTTTAACTGTAAACCATCGTGATATTCCAATGGTGACGTTTACATTAGAACCATCAGGAATACCAGGACTTTATGGTACAACAACAGGAAGAGTGACGTCACTCAGTAAGGCATCGGTAACAATCGAATTTTCTTCTCCATTTAGAGGATATTTACACCTGCATGCCGTGTCAGAATTATAATGGTGAAAAATGGCTATTAAAGATCTTAAAGCAAATAGAATTAGAATATCAAGACTAATTGGCTCTGGCTCCAGGCTGGGTTATGGTGGGGAGACTTCCGGAGGAAGTCCACACACGGTTATTATGAGCGCTAGTGCAGCATCTGATTTCATCGGTGGATTTACACATGGTCTTCCAACACTAAGTGGTGTTGGTAGGGATGTTGGCTTATTTATCTCTGGAACTACTGGTCAAAGAGATCGGTGGGATGCAGGTTCAAGTACCTACGGACAAGGTGGGGTTACTTTAGTTGGTGGTGACTTACATGTTTCCGGAAATATTTCGGTTACTGGTAAGGGAATGAGCACAACCGGTTCGTTTAATGAACCGAAAGTTGGTGGCTTCTTCGTAACCACAGCATCGGTTTCTCTGGCAGGAAATGAAGGATTTACGTATGCTGCTGACTCTGCCGAACATCCCGATGCATATTTTTTCGTTTCAGGAACAAAGTCTTCTTCTGGGCGTACAAGGGATGCCGTTCCAAACCCGGCAGTTACTGTTTTCGGTGGGGATATTGTTGTTTCTGGTACACTCTATGCTGAAAGACAAGTCATAGAAGTTGACGAAACTGTTGATGGTGATTTTCTAGTTTCAGGAACACTAGAGGTGTCACAAAGTGCAATAGTTCATCAACATTTAGATGTTTTAGGAAACACAAGCACCGGCGCAAAATATGGAGCAAGATTAAAGTCAACGTACCCAGATGGAAATTGGCGACTCGAAAATACAGATGCGTCGACGACTGCAGTGTGGTCAGAAGCGGTGGCAGGTACCAATCATGTAGTAGGAATTGATGTTCTAGATACTAGATTTATGTCGGTTACTGGTTCTGTAATTGCCCCAACATTAAGAAAAGTATTATTTAACGAAAATAATCTAGACATAGATTTTGCAGTTCGAACCCAATTTATGAGTGGTGCAATACTTGTTGATGGTTCACGGAACCAGATAGCGCTTGGAACCGAAGGTACAAGCTTGGCAAACGCTGCGGGTACGGTGCCTGTTGACATTGCAGTTGGAACAGATACAACTATCTATTTGTCCGGGACGATCGGTTCAAAAGACGGTGCCATACCAGGAACGATTGTTGCTGCTGGAGATATGGTCATCTCTGGTTCAATATGGGGTCCAGCCGCCGATTGGATGTCGATCCGGAGTGCTGAAGGTATACGGATGTACCTTGATAGTGATAATGACCTTGCTGCGGCAGCAATTAACATATACGACGGAGCCGGAACTATTGCTCACACAATTGTTGAAAATGGCGAAGTGGTCTTCAACATCAAGAGAGATCCTCTCGGGGATTTCTCGGTCTGGGGAGACAATGACAAAGCATTGTTTTTCTCAGATGCAGAAGTAGAAGCAGTAGCTATTGGTTGGGATGGTAATCAAATTGGTGGAGGAGGAAGTAGACCACAATGGAGTTACCTTAATCCAGAAGACGTTGGGCCTGATGTTAAGATATTACTATCTGGAACTATTGGTGGAAAGGGTGGTGCGGTAAAAAATACCACCCTAAATTCTGGCGATTTTGTAACCTCTGGGACGATTTATACACCTACATTACAGGCTCTTGCTGGCAACCTGAATATTAAAGCAACAGATACTAATTCAGACATTATCTTTACTGTGGATGACAATGGCGTAGATTTTACAGCGTTGACTATTGATGGTGGTGACACAGGTAATGCATATTTCACCCCTGGAAACGCCGGAATGCTTGTTGTAGATGACTCTGATACAGATGGATTCTCCCGAGTAACAGGTGCTGGTAAAGTTGAACTTTGGAAATGTACAGATTCTGCAGGCGTTAATCCAAGACTTTTATTTGTCCGGACTAGAGGAGATGAGACAGCAAAAACAGCGGTGCAGGACGGTGATGAGCTTGGAGTAATTGCTTTTTGGGCCAACACTGATGGTTCTCAGTATCGCTATGCAGCAGAGATAAAGGCTGAGGCTGATGGTGCGCCGGGCACTGACGATATTCCTGGGCGGTTGTCATTTGAAACTACGCCTGATGGTGGTGACACTCCAGTACGTCGAATGGTTATTAAAAATGACGGAAAGATCGGAATAGGAACACAATACCCATCAGGATCTCTAGATGTTAAAGGTGATGGAACGACGACACAAGTTTTATTGATGTCTGGTTCGGGAGCGAGAGTGGATCCTGATGAATCACAATATACTGATCTTGCATTTTTTGTATCAGGTGCAATTGGATCTAGAAACACAACCAGAAAAGGAACTGCTGTCTTTGGTGGTGATGTAGTAATATCCGGATCACTATATGGGGGAAGCCCATTAGTGATTGGTAATGGAATTATTGTTACAGGCTCAGCAGGATTTAGTAGCGTTGAAATAGATGGTGATGTGATT
>Ga0080013_1000578_pt1 | contig 51537 bp, 76 predicted proteins | sample ETNvirenome_6_85_FD_69236 | JGI IMG/M metagenome (GOLD analysis project Ga0080013, IMG submission 69236) | Marine viral communities from the Pacific Ocean - ETNP_6_85 (SPADES assembly) (version 2) | ecosystem: Environmental > Aquatic > Marine > Oceanic | place: Pacific Ocean | collected 2013-06-19
GACGCTAGGCTACCAAATATCTTGTCTAATTCATCCTGTGATGTATCGGTAGGAATGTTAATAGACGAGCCATCCGGTAGCTTGTACCATTCGTCTGCCATGATAGTCCTATTCCGTTGCGCCCTGTGTAACCCGTGTCATTAAGGGATCGAGTCCAGCAAGTTCCATCATCTGCTTCATCAATGCTCTTTCTAATGCTGGATTATCCTCACCGCTTTCCCTAATTGAGTCATACAGACTTTGAAGCATTGAAATTTTCTTATCTGGACTATTCGTCTGTGCATTTACTTGAGCGAGTACACGTTGCATAGCATGTTGGGCTTCTCTTTCGCTCATCATGTAGTCGATTTCCTTGCCGAACATCTCTCTACCAGCCACGGAACGAGCAGCTTGGGCCTCACCTCCGGCTCTTGATACATCAAATGCCCGTGTGCCAAGGTCATCCATGAGGTCGCGCCTTTCACGGGAACCCTTACCCATAAGTGCACCTACACCACCCATGGTTATCTGATCAGGTCTACCGCGACGGCCTAAAAACTCACTAACACCCATCAAGGCATCAGCTTGAGCAGCTTTCCTTTCTGCGCCAAGCATTCTCTCGCGCTGTCCACGCAACTCTCCTGAGCGTTCATTCAAAAGATCGTAGTACGCTTGTTCCTGAGCAGTTGGAGTAGACATGGTAGATCTCATTTCATCCAGCAAGTCTCCAAAGCTGCCCGGACCACCCGCTCCACCTGCACCACCACCTGCACCACCACCTCCGGGGGGTGTGGTTTCTACTACCTTCTCCTTTACATCTGGCTCACCATCATCTCCGCCACCAAGTAAACCTCGTCCCAAGGCCCAACCAGAAAGACCTGCAAGTATTCCCTTACCTAAGCCTCTACGACCAAGTATGCGATTTGCAGCATTCATAGCAGTTTGCCCACCGAACTCACCATGTGGCTGTAGAGCCATACTCTTAGTTTTATCGGCACCCCACCAAGGTCTTTTTAAAGCGTCAGAAGCCCAACGGATAGGTGCGCCAAGGCGACCACGCGCCTGGGAACCCGATCTAAGCAGAGAACCCACGCCTCCCATCAATGATCCACCTGCACCCTGCATACCACGCAGACCTTGCATTGACATAAGATCTCTGGCTCTTTTTGGCCCAAACATTTTAGCTAATGCAACAGCAGATGCACTCTTTATTGGATGCCTGAATGGATAAGAAAGTGCATCCCCAATACCGAAGGAATCACGCTCATCAATATAGTCATCGACCAATGATCCCTCTTGATATCCCGGTATCATGCCGCCATAAGCCATTGGCGCACCCGGCCCTTGTGGGCCTTGGGGCATTCCGGGCATGGGGCCACCTGCACCTCCGGGTGCCTGTGGTCCGGGCATCGGGCCACCCGCTCCGGGTGGTCCACCTTGTGGCATAGGCCCTGGTCCTGGGGGCCGTGGTCCTCCGGGCGGTCCTCCTGGCGGACCACCTTGCGGTCCTCCGGGTGGCTGCGCCTGTCCGGGTTGCCGTTCTGCTGGATTGGGATTACGAAGATATGCTTCCAGCTTATCAATGATAGAAGTGCCAGGTGCTGGAAGTCCAGCTTGCTCTTCTAAAACTTTAAGCAGTGCTTCATTTTGCTGAAGCTGCTTTGCCCTATCTGCAAGAAGGAACCCAGGAACCAGCGGATGACCATTCTTCAATGCATCCGCTATTTCCTTACGGGTCATGGTCTCTACATACCGTTGGGAGTCAAGAATACTCATTAGTAGTTTATCCTCCCGCCTGCATATAGCCCGTCTATAAGTTTCTTATGATATGGTGCTAGGATGCCACTGCTTGATAGGTATCCACCATGGGCACCTCCTTCACCATAACCCGTGCCATAGTGAGAGGTATCATCTGTTCCTTCTGGTACATTCTCCGCAGCAGCCGCATCCGCAGCTTCTTGTGATGGATACATCGTATTACCATATGGATCAGTTTGTCCTGTCGGAGATGCTGGTTCTCCAGTTCCTGCCGCAGCTTGATCTGATTGATATTTCTGATATGCACCAGCCGCTCCTGTAATATCCGAAGCCATGCTTGGAGCTTGCTGGTAGTCACCGATTACCTGTGTGTTCTGGTACGGCAACTGCTGCATTGCACCTAACTGCCATCCTATCTGCTGCTGAGGCCATTGTTGCTGTTTCTGGAAATCTTGATAAGCGATATCGTAATCGCGTTGCTGTTCCTGTTGGGTACGAGCACCAGCCTGTTCCATGCCTTGTAGCCTCTGCATCTGTAGCTGTTGTTCCATCTGGGCTTGTTGCTGTTGCCGTCCGCCAAGTGCACCCATCTGGGAACCCATCTGACCCATCTGACCAAATGCCTGACCTTGTGCGCCTATAGCACCTTGCTGCTGTCCTAACATTCTGCCCATTGTGCCATAACCCTGCTGACCCAACTGACCAGCCTGTTGTAGGCCAGACAACCCAAGTTGTGTACCTGCCTGTGCAGCTTGGAATCCTTGCTGTTGTCCTTGCATACCAAATTGAGCACCCTGAGTTGCAGCAGCACGTTGTGCAGCAAGTCCTTGAGCACCAAGTCCGGCACCTGCCTGTGCAGCGGCTCGCTGTTGTGCGAGTCCCTGCATACCCATGCCAATGCCTTGCCCGGTAAGTGCGCCTTGTCCTGCGAGAGCCTGCTGTAATGCTCCTGCACCAGCCTGTCCCATAGCAGCAGCTTGCTGTCCTGCTCTCATTTGAGCATCACTGCCATACTGACCCGCAGCAATACCCGTTTGCAATGCTCTCATCTGAGCATCTCTGCCCTGCTGACCTGCGGCCATACCTTGCTGTGCAGCCTGTAGCTGTTGTGCCATACCCTGCTGTCCAGCGCGAACACCAGCTTGCTGTCCTGCCAGCAACTGCGATACACCTTGCTGACCAGCAGCCGCAGCCTGTTGCGCTAATTGCGCTTGCTGGCCCATGGCCTGCTGTGCGGCACTACCACCAGCCGTTTGAGCTTGTAGTTGGGCGGAAAGACCCTGTTGCTGTGCTTGTACAGCTTGTTGTGCCGCAGCCTGACGGGCCGCTTGTCCTTGCTGTGCGGCTCCAAATCCCTGTGCAGCCGCCTGTTGAGCGGCACCTATTCCAGTCTGTTGTGCTTGCGCTGCCTGTTGCTCTGCACTAAGTCCGGTTTGCTGGGCCTGTTGCTGTGCTGCCCTGTCAGCCTGGAATGCCGCTACAGCGGCTTCATGTGCTTTCTGCTGTCCTTCACTGATAATATCAGCGGCTTGTTGTTGTATATTTTTTTGCCTCTCAGTCTCCCCAATCTTGGCCCGACTACCACCAAACGCTCCGGCCAATGCTTCCTGAGATTTTGCCTCTTCTCCCTGCTGTCTTGCAAACTCTTGAAGCTGTTCCAACTGGGGACCGGTAACACCCTGAGTGTACTGAGACATATAGTCGGATAGATCTGCACCCTTCTGTAATTGAGGTGCTTGAGCACCTATACCACGCATACGCTCTGCGGCTGTTGCACTAGCCTGTTCAGCCCTACCGCCAGCCGCTCCTATGCCAGCCAGTGCTTGCTGACCAAGTTGCTGTGACTCAAGACCAGCCTGTCGTATATCCTTTGCACCTATCTGCCCAGTTTGTCTAGCTTCCGCCCCCGTACCACCCAACTGACTCCTAATGTCTCCGCCTAACTGCCCCGCTTGACCACCCAGGCCAGTCATCTGAGCCATAGCCTGTTGGCCTATGCCCATCCCTTGTTGTCCGGTAGCACCCATCTGGCCCATAGCTTGTGCGCCAAGCTGTTGAGCTTGAGTACCCAACCCAGCCATTTGAGCCTGTCCAGCAGCACCAGCCTGTTGTGCCTGCTGTCCTAATGCTGCCGCCTGAGCTTCACGACCTCGCGCCTGTCCTGCTGCACCAGCACCTAGAGCCTGCTGACCAGCACCAAATTGTTGCTGTGCCGCTAATGCAGCTTGTCCGGCTGCACCCATTCCTGCACCAAGTCCAGCCATTTGCTGTTGGCCTGCCTGACCAGCCGCCGCCTGTCCGGCACCTAACTGCTGTTGTAGGGCCTGAGCTTGCTGCGCTTGGGCTGCTTGTCCAGCACCCAGAGCTTGCTGTTGAGCTTGTGCCCCAAATCCAGTTTGGCGCATACCAGCACCTGCAAGCTGACCTTGCAACTCAGCACGACCTGCAAGCTGTTGCATACCTGCTGCACCTGCTTGTGCTTGTCCTAACGCACCTTGAGCCGCTTGTCCAAACTGTCCAGCCATCTGAGCATACTGCGGCTGTAGTCCGGCCATGCCCTGATAGGCACCGCCAAGCATCTGACCAGCTTGACCCATGGTCGCCGCTGCTTGCTGTGTTCCAGCCGGACCAGCACCACGCCCGTAGGCTCCATAAGCAGCCCGTGCAAGTGCCTGATCACCAGTTGTAGCAGCTAAACGCTGTCCACCGTATGGAGTATAAGGCTGTGCGCCTGCTTGCTGGATTCTACTAGTCAGATTGGCATAGGGCTGTGCCACTTCAGGTGACACATAGGATTGCACCATTCTCTGCTGATAAGGATTGCCACCAGCTTGGAACCCTATAACACCACCATCTTGTAGCGAGATAATACCGCCAGAAGCCCTCATATCCCTTGGTTCCTCAAAGATGCTGGGTTCGCCCCAAGTTCTTCGTCTCTGACGTTCTCTATATGCTTCCCTAAGTTCTTGCGGATCTTCTTCCGTGATATATGCACCCGCAATTCTAGCTTTTTGCATTAAATCTTGAACAAGGTCTCTTCCCCATTCGTCTCTATCAGGACGACCACGCCGAAAGAAGGGGTTCCTTTGTGAGAACACAACGTGTCCAAGTCGCGATGCTAATTTCCTAGCTCCCGTTGTCGCTCCCGCAAGAGCTTCAAACACAGGGTGATGCTCAGGATCATAGCCCTCGTCCAAAAACATATGTTCTGGTGCCGTTATCTTGCCTGCACTGAGACCACTCCAGGGGTGGGCTTTGCCCACCATAGGGGGAGCGTCCCTTCTAGGGTCATATTTTCTTTTCCAAGTCTCCGGCTTCCGCATAGTACCGTAGTCATGGGGCCTAATCATAGGAATTGGATCTGGATCATCACCTATACCACCACCACCCTGTAACGCGATAATACCACCAGAAGCGTTACCACCACCCCATCTCTTGATCTCTTCCGGGGTCATCATGCCCACATTTTCTCTTGTAACCAAAGGAGGTAACGGACGCTTGATAGGCTGACTATCTATATACTCAGTTACGAGATCATCATCTTCAAGCATCCACTCTGGAAAATCACCCATATCTACATGACTTTCACTTAAACGAGCAAGATTTGACCGCATTCTTGAAGCGCGTCCCATCTCATCTTCAACACCCTGATTATATTGACGCCTTTCCTGATCGCGACCACCCATAAGCCTACTCAGTAGCCTACGAATATCGCTGGGCACCTGCCCACCTTCTTGGTATTTCGGATAACGTCTAGGCATGTCTTCCACCGTATGTACCTGGCAATACGTCGCTTAAATCAATAGGCCCCGGTTGTTCCGGTGAGCCAGTTCTTTCAACCCTGACATCTTCCACAAACTGGTCTAATACATTCGCACCACCCTGTGTGTGTCCACTACCCAGATGACCTACAACATCACCGGGAATAATGTATTCACCTGCTGACACAGCTATCGGCTGTCTCTCTCCGTTTCTGCCCATCTCAGCATTCACCAAAATGTCATCAGCCATAGCATCACCACCACCGCCGTTGATCAAGCCACCTCTATCCATTTGAGGAGACGGTGCAGACATTTGCTGTGACTGTTGTGAAACTAGAGCTATAATCTGTTGAATAGCATCCAATGCTCTTTGATCTCCTCCCAATTCAGAAACAGCTTCTTGGATAGCCTGTTGGGATTCAAAGCTCTCAATATTTTCAGCAGCACCGGCAACCTTTTCGATAACATCTTGAGGTATTTGATCTAACGGTATCGGTTGAGCAACCGCACCACCTGCTTGCCTGGTAATCGGTGGTGGAGGCGGAAGCTGAGTTATTGGCTTAGTGGGACTAGCTAAATAATCCTGAACTGGAGCAGCAGGTGCATTCATTCTGTCCAACAGACCTGCACCGCCTGCATCACCTGCCGCAGCAAAGTCAGCAGAGGTCCGTGGCAATTCATGCGGACTGAATCCACCAATATCTCTTTTGGCTGGAGCAGGAGCATCTGGATCAAACCATTTCTGTTCACCATAGAAACCAGATCCCGCGCCTGTTCCTGCCCTAGTTGGCATAGCTCTAGTTGGAAATCCACCCGGTGGTCCCGGCGGTGGTGGAGGTGGAGTGGGTGGTCCCGTAGGGGGTTGTGGTCCCGGCGGTGGTGGTCCGGGCGGAGGTCCACCAACAACAGGAGGTACACCAATAGTAGGATTCACCCAATCCTCAGTTCCCGGCAACGGTGGACCTTCATCGCCACCATCTTCAGGTTCACCACCCGGATCTCCGGGCAATTCCCCACCAAACTGTTGATTTGGATCTGGAGGAGGTGCAGAGGCATCTGAATCAGGTCCAACACCAGCTTGTGCCCCACCTTCATAGCCACCTTCGGTATTAGGTGTACCAGTTCTAGCGGCCCACCGAATAATATCAGCATCACTAAACTCAGAATCAGGATTCTGTCTCTTGTACTCAGCCTTTAGCCAATCCGTAGGTTTAACACCACCGCTAGTATCAGCCTTTCCCGCTCCTTGCGGTAATGGTTCAGGTTCCTGTGGTACGCCTCCCGGTCCTACATACCCTTGTCCTGTTAACGGGTTATAACCCGGTGGTACTGGTGCTGGACTTACCAAAGGCTCTTCCCAAGTCTCCGCTGGGAGATCTGGAATCTCTTCCCGCTCCCTTGCCTTCTTAGCTTTCTTACTTTTAACCTGACTTACCGTATGTGGTAGTAAATCCTCAACACCTTCAAACTCTTCTATATCTCCACCCAAGTCTCCACCCAGACCTCCCGGTCTTACATATCCTCCGGGTGGCCGACGCGCACTTCCTCTATCAGTTGGAGGAGGGGGTGTCATCCGTGGATCAAGCTGTAGATCTCCCCACTCAGGCACCATGGATGGATCAACTTGAGCTTGAGGCACACCAGCTTGTGTAGCTGGAAGTACATCCTGTGTTTGTTGAGCAACAGGCGCGGGTGGAGGTGGTTGTATCTGCGGGGGAGGTGGTGGACCCCATGGTGCCATAGCGGACGGACGCGACATACCGCTACGCCCTCTTCTTGGTCCGCTACGGCCAAATTGTTTTCCCGGCATCGGCATTAAAGCCTCTTCTCCGGGGAATCCACCCATTCGGAAACTTGGGATCATGCCACCCGCTGCATTGTACTGAATTGGTGCTTGCTGACCATAGGTCATCTGACTTGCATATCCACCAGCAGGAGCACCACCAGCAGGAGCCTGTCCTGGCATTGTACGCCCAGCAGTACCCATTGGGTTAACCATTCCCTGCATTGGTCCAAAGCCACCCTCTTGTGCAGCTTGTTCTCCTGCTCCTCGTTGGGCAGCAGATTCGGTTACACCTAACGCAAGAGCCTCACCAACTGGAATATTGGCAAGTGCTCCCATCGCTTCCTTACCAACTTCCTTATCAGTCAGCATCTTTCCAAGCGATCCCCACAATCCTTGACCCTTTAATCCCTCAATATCTCTCATTCTATCAAAAGCACTTGAAGCCGCATACGCCCTACCTGCTCCACCCAACATGCTTTGCACATTTAACCCTCTTCCTTCAGCTAAATCACTTCCACCCTTGAGAGCAGCACCTATTCCTGCCTTAGCTAATCCAGACAACCCACTAACGCCTGGAATGAAGCTAAGTGCCATGGGTGCTGCCTTCAGTGCAAACTTACCTAGTCCCTTCAGGAATCCCCCTATTCCATAACCGGGAACTCCTCCAGATGCATACATCGGCACATAGCCACCACCTGCTAGACCAACAATACCACCATGTGCCCGACGCCTGCTCCATTCCGGTGCCCATTGTGCCTCTCCGGCCCCACCTAACGGTGTTCCCTCTAAAAGATCTCTTGGCGACGGACGCCTGCTCCATTCCGGTGCCCATTGTGCCTCTCCAGATCCACCTAACGATACTGCGTCTAAAAGATCTCTTGCCGATACTTCTCTACGCCCCATGGAACCAACATCAGAAGCCGTCAGTGCATCAGCAGCCCTGATATTTCTGAATCGTGGATCTGAGATACCACCGGATAGTGCTTCCGCAAGTCTCTCTTCAGGAGACCTGTGCAATCTGCTTACTTCTGGAGCAATAAGATCACCAACATCAACATCCATATCTCCACGCAACATAGCTGATGCTAGTTCTCTATCTCCAAGCTCATCTTGTACTCGTGAAGGAGATGAAGGCCGTCTAAGACTAGATAGATAAGAATCGTCGGTAGTTAATCCAAGTAGATTTTGATATTGGAGATCACGGCCAGGTTCCTGTAACTCAATTGGAACATCATCCCGTCTATCCACTTGCGAAGGCCGGAACCCACTACCTGCTAAAGAAAAAGGCTCTTCTTCTCTTCCTAAATTTGCGATAGCATCCTGAAGTGATCCGTCAACTGCAAGAGAAGGCGGCAAATCAGGATACGAAGGTCCAGGCTCATGATCATCAGGAAGAAGCATAGGAGGTCTCCATTCCTGCTCTTCTGGTCCCCTAAGACTAATTTCTGGCCGTGGTAACTGAACATCTATACCTGGCATCTCAACAGGCTGATGGCGTCGAGGTTCTCTTGCTCTATCACGCTCTCGCTGAGGCTTCAGATATAGTTCTTCTATTTCACGTTCAGTAAGTTGTGTGCCGGGCTGGAAATCTGTTTCACTTTGCCAATGACCACCCATATCACCCGGATGCTGTGACGGAACAAACGTGCTTTCTCTTTCAGGGGGCGGCTGAACTAAAGCCTGAACATCAGCAGGAGATAGGTCGCCAATATCAATAGGGCTTAATGACGGTGGTAAGTCTCTTCTGGGAATTGGTCCGAAATCGCGCCCACCACCACCAGCACCAGTCTCATCAAATGGATCAGCATCTCTGGCATGTTTTGTGGCTAACGCAGCAGCAGCGGCAGCAGCGGCGGCGGCTGGCCGACGCCATCGACTAGCTGCACTCGTAAAGGGCGCAATAGAACTTTCCCACATTGTGCCCGCTCTTTGTAATGCTGTACCAGGGACTCTTAATGCTGTACCAGGAGTTCCAGAACTAAGCAATCTTGACGCATCTGTAATTGGTCTAGCAGCACTAACAGCACCACGGCCACGACTAAATAAACTGGCTAATCCTTTAAGTTTAGATAAGCCACCAAGTATACCTACGGGTGAAATATGTTCCAGAGCACCAGCACCACCCATGGGAGGCGGTGGTGTGCCTGGAACCCATTCTGGAAACATTTGTTGAGTACGTTCAATTCGTTCAGGAGACCAATCTGCTTGACGTTGAGCCGCCGCCGCATTGAGTTTTTCTGTCCAATAATCATCCCACTTCTGCTTACGACCTAACAGATTTTCAAGCCATCCACCGTCTTGATACCCCGGTATATACGTCATATTAACTTGTCTCTACGCCGAAGATGCTGAATGCTATTTCGTCTGCCGCTGAAGACCTAACGGTTATCACATCATTCTCGCTTAGGGTTATGCCAATGATTGTGAAAACAGAATCATTAGCGGCTAGGACTTTCCCGTAGTAGATGTAATGCTCATTCGCTACGGTTGCACCAGACGGACGCACCGCAATTCTAAAATTCGGCGTGTTCCCGGTGATATTGCAGGCAACAATCGAACTCACTGTAGTAACGGTATCATCCGGCACCGTATACAGGTCTGCGTTATTAGTATCCGCAGGAGCCGCTTGTCCCAGTACCTTTAAGGTATCAGCCATTACTAGCACCAAGCAATAAGAATTGATATTTACGAAGTGACAGTGAACTGTCGCTATCAGCTTGTATCTTCACAGCATGGATGTCACTGCTGACATCTTCAAAGTTCTGTTCGATAGTTCTACGAGACATACTCTCGTCGTATTCCTGATATTCCTGTGGTGCGCGATTAAGCGCACGATACGATTTGATGCTCATCGTCTACCATCCGTTCTGCCGTCTAACCGTACATAACCGACACGCCAACCGTATCCGGCTCCCGTACTCTGCACCTTCATAGACATCTGCCTAGCTCTGGCACGGATAAACGCTTCTCCCGTACTAGGTGTGATCGCCGCTGAAGCCACTGAGGACTGTGCCTCGCCGGGATAGTTGTGCCCGTTAATACTGATTGTAACCTCGTCTGTAGACTGGGCATCCCTGAAATGAACATCTGGAATCATTCTATGCAGGAACCAGAATTGATCCCCTTCGCCCATGTCCATATCACCTGTTTCGATATACGCCGTCATGGCAGATCCATCATCATCGTGACCATTTTCATGGCTATACAACAGATTAGAACGAATCTGCCTAATGTTACTGCCCCCTCCTGTGGCCGCAGTAGCAGTGTCCGCTATAGTGATGACATAGTTATCAGAATCTGTGACAGACACTACGGTATGCTGATCATTCAGCACCACAGTCGATAGACCGCCAACTGTCGATACACTGTCCCAAATAACTTCATCATCTGCCACTAACCCATGATCTTGAGCATAGATTGAGACATTGCTTGTAGCATTGGTGTTAGTGGTAATCGGATTTGCACTTAACGTGTCTTCTCGTATTGAAGACGCGAGTGGATAGGCTTTTGTACCAGCATGGCTCCATGCACCACGCACCAGCGTTCCGGTATACCAGATATTTTCGGCATAGTTGAAGATGACATACTTGTCGATTTCCCCATTACCAGACTCAGATGGATAGAACCACATGACTTCGGAGAAGTCCGTATTTGATCCCGAAACCACCTTGTAGGCTTGGCTATCGTCAAAGTCATCGAATATGGTGCCCAGAACAGGACAGGTAAGCCTTTGTGCCGTTCCGGTATAGGTATAGAATGCGCCCCGATCCATGAAATAGACTGTACCACCTGCGTTTACCGCCGCATTAGGTGATACCATCGACATACCCTTGGCTGTCTCCGTAAAGGAGAAATAGAAGGGGCTACCGATGTACCTCATGCTGACAATGCCACAATCGGTCCATATCAGGATCTCTTGGCGCGTCATTAACGCACCTACGATCTCCGAACAGGATGATATCTCCTGACCACCAGCACTGTTGGTCGATAGCGGTTGCCATACTCCAGCGGCTTCCGAACTTGACCATCTGACAAGCAATGGGTTGATCGTGGTTGCGCCAATCTCATTACAGCCAATCGCGATAACATGACGGGCAACATCCGACATCATCACTTGGTGGGCGGCTACGGGAGTGTAGTAGGTTCCGGCCTTATAGGTCGCGACTACTGAGGAGCCGCCACCTGTCGCACTACCACTAGCATTTGCACCACCAATATCTGCCGTGAACGTGGCTTTATTTGTAACGGAGGCTACCGTCATCTCTACATTCAGTCTTGCCGCACTTATTCCACCTATAGCCCCACTTACTCCAGATATGGTAACCGTATCCCCGGCAGTTGCTCCGTGACCACCTTTGTCGATGATCGTGACAACGGTAGAACCACTGGCAACCGTTACCGGATCGGTCGAAAGAGTCACGGTACGGCGCGTTACATTACTGAGTGCCGTGGCGACGATTGATGTACCTGCACTTGCATCCCAATAGTAGATATTTCCCTGTCTGACATTGGCAATCATATCATCACCAAAGTTCGCCATCGACCATAGACGCAACTGATTGGCTTGGCCTATACCCACACCAGATCCCCAAGTACCAGATCCCCAAGGATCTGCACTCCAACCGGATGCCCCCATATAAGTGTTGAGTCCGGTATTGATCTGGAATGCGGCAGTTACACTACCACCACCACCGCTCGCACCAGACGTTGCTTGTGTAGAGCATACAACCCGGAACTTGGTATCAGAATCAGCATCACTGGGATCACCAAGTGCGGCAATCCGGTGTGTTGTATTAAGTGCGCCTGTACCAATACCTCCCACGGCAGTTGCACCTGCGATAGTTACATAATCGCCCTTAACCGCTCCGTGGGCACTTGTCGTGTCTACAGTGACAACACTGGTTTCATCGACAGTTGTAATCTTATCCGTACCAAGGGTGATTGTGGTACGGGTAGGGGTAATATCGTAGTAAAGATCACCAAGATTTACATACAACTTCAGATTGGTCCCGACTCCGACATACTTGTCGCCAGAGTCGGTAACCCAGTCGTGGAGCTTTCTCGCGGTTCCCAGATAGGTTGCCGAAACGTACTTGGTCCAACCGCCGATCTTTTCCGCGAAGCCTTTACGAAAGCGTACTTTATCAGAATCGTACCAAGTACCCTCTGCGGAGTATCTTGTACCGTCCGTGAATAGCCCCGGCTTCGGGGCAATCTTCATAAAGGCCATAGCTGATTACTCTGGATCTTTGACCAAGAAATAAGGCTTCTCAGCATCCAGATCCCCGCCGATAACTGCTTGATCAGCAATACCAGCCGCTACAAGCGCGAACTGCACCTGAGTCTGCGCTTCCTGACTAGCCGCAAGCAGTTGCTTAAACAAATCCGCCTGTTGTACAGACAGATAAACCCTATTCCCATCCTTTTCATTCCAAGGAAGGCCGCTTTGTTGCGTCTCGCCGTTAGTTACCGGCTCTTGTGACGCTTGCGACTCTTTCTTTGAGGTTTGCTGTTTGTGTTTCGACTGATGCGAGGCGTTCGCCATGGGTATCTACCTTCTCGTCTAAACGGTTAACAATGCGCTCTATCTGAGCGAGGGACTGCTTGGCCCCATTCAAGCCTGCCTTCACGCCGCCATAGGCCGCGCCAGCGGCGGCAGGAATTGCGAGCAGGGACAGTAATGTAGCCATTTCAAGCTCCATTGTCCTCGTCCCACGGCATCGTGCGATTCGTTTCGCGTGTGGGGGAAACTTGCTCTTCTATATTCGCGTCTAATCGCAACTTCATTTCCGCGAGTTCGTCTTCGCCAATCTGCTCCTCTACCCATCCTTCAACATCGGATTCAGTGAGGTCAGCGTATTCGATCCACGAATCACCTTCCTCCCAGACAATAGAAGATGTGCCGATATTCTGTGCCGTGTGCCCATCACCGTCATCAGCATTATACCGCCAATGGACCGTGTAAACGATATCCGTGTGATCCTCTGCATCAGGCCCCAATTCTAAGTCGATAGCGTAAAACTGCCATGAATATGAGATAGCCATTATTCTTCTTCCTCTGGTTTCTCAGGCTCGACAATCACATGGCCGTCATCATCAGTCCAATTGGTGTCTAGTATATGTGGATCGCAGCGTTCTGCTACAACCATCCAGCTTACAGTGTCATCGGAGTCAGAATCAGCACAGGTAATCGAAAGCGTATTTCCCTCGACTGCACCCCTGACCGCATCCCAGCCAGAATCATTCTGAATGAAACACTGGGCATCACGGCACAGAACTTCAAAGGTGCCTTCACTCATGCCAGCGGCATCGTCCAGATCCACCTGTACCCATCCAGAAACAAGATCAGTGCTACCTCTGTAAATTAGGTCAGCTTGCGGGCCTTCAATGAAGCTGTGAACTAGGTGGTGGGTATCTTTTTTATCTGGTAGTGGATGGTCGATTTTGAATGAGCCAGAGCCTTTTGATAAGGCACCAGTACAATGAAAAGTGCCAGCGACTTCTAGCTTGTACGATGGAGAACTATCACCGATACCGACCCGATCATTGGCCTTGTCCATATAAATCAAGCCGCCACTGAGGCTCAAGTCAGTGTAGTGGCTGTTCGTTCTGTCGTAGCCGTAGATGCTCCACTTGGTATCTGTCCCAGCCTCAAAGTGAAGCACGTTTTCCAAGCCATTCGGGCCGTTGGAAAGATTGAATTCCTTACTCAGGTTGGCACCGATACCGATTTTACCGTCCGACAGAATCGTCATCCTAGTCGTTGGTGACCCTGACCCGTCAGCACTAGTGTTGAACGTCAACCTTCCCGGCGTATCATTCTCACCGGGGGTGCCGTCTATATAGGCAATGATGGAAGCCGCCGCATTACCCCGATCAACACCATCTGCGGCTACAAACATTATTGAGCCAAGAACATCATCGTCTTGGACGATTGTGTCAGAATTAACCGCTGTACCTCTGGACTTACCTAAAAACAGGTAAGGTCCACCAGCACCATTCTCGTTTCTGAACGCAGATAAACCAGCGTCAGAGCCAGTGGTTTCAACTTGAAGTTTAGGAGTTAATGTGTAGAGGACATCGGGTGTAACAGTTCCAAGAGTGAGAACACCAGATGTATTTAGAACGAATTTTGCGCTGGAGGCACTGCTTCCAGTTCCCATAAAGAATGGAGTGCCATCGCCCCAGTCATCGCTATCCTGCATCCCGATTGTCCAAGTGCTACTACCAGCAGTCTGGAAATTGACCTTCGCACCCTCAGTAGTCGCTGACCTGTCGATGTCTATAGACGCAGTAGAAGATGAATCAACAATGACCTTAGCCGCCGCCTTGGCGACTTCGATGTTACCAGCGGCAGTGAGGGCACCACCGACACCCAGAGTGCTATCGAACTGTACCGCCCCAGCATCCACCCAGAGTGCGTAGTTGGTCGCTCCTGATGCCGCTGTAGCGTCTGAGATATAAACGGTGGCGGCGTTCGTTACTGTTGCACTTCCACCAGTGATTGTCGGCGGAAGGAACCTCGCCCCATTCAACATGGCGTGGGTGCCACTTCCCGCTTCAACGATAGTCCCCGTGGAGACCATCATCGCACCTATCTCATCTGCATCCAGATTCAAGGTGGAGTTGATTTGGAACCCGATATTCGCCGTGGTTGAGCCTTGGATATAAAACTGTCGAGCAGAACTCACTGCCCCACCGAACGTATGAGGTCCGACACCAGAAACAATTAAGTCTTGAGTAATCGTGGTATCTTGATTCTCGTCTATTGTAATGGCTGGTGTTGTACCAACAGTTGAACCAAGGCCGATTTTCAGATCATCATCTGTATCGTCCAGTCCAACGTAATAGTCCTGTGCGGCACCATCGAATACGATTTTGGTATCTTCGGCTCCAGCATCACCAATAGTGAGTGTCGGAGTCGTTCCGGTCATCGTGATTCCAGCGGCGGCAGTAACAGCACCAGTAAGCGTACTCGCACCAGCCACGGTCAGGGTGCTACTCAACTCCAGATCAGCGAACGCATCCAGAACAGCCGCGCCAGCACCAGCACCATCAGTGAAGATTGCCGCGACCTTACCATTACCGATTGTAATGTTGGCCCCGGAACCCTGACTTATAATGATGTTTTGAGAACCACTTGTAGCGTTCTCAACGATCCAGAACTTGTTAACGGTATTTGGTAACAGAGAGATGGTACACGCTGAATCCAGTGTGCCCGTATACTTCATGTATATGGCACGACCTTCGTCAGCCGCACCGTCTGCTATGGTAGTGGTATGAGTGTCGGCATTGGTTGTAATGGATTCCGTGCCGGAACCGAACGCATCTGCTATAAGTTCTAGGTTCGTATTAGTGGAAGTACCCCAAGTACCCGATTCGGCACCTGTAGCAATTTCCTTCAGTCTCAGATTGTTGACATATGTAGCCATGTTCTATTCCTATAGCGTCCAAGTCCAAAGATGTATCAAGATAGGGCCAAGGGTATCCATGATACCATCAATCCCCCAACCGTAAGGCAGATCCCATTTTCCCGGCGTACCTTCCTTCGCATGGTGACGCCAGTCATAGACCTCCCTCGTTCCGTAAAGTGCAAGCGCGATACCTGATCCAATCCGTGCGCCCGTAACCACACTATCCGGCAGAATTACCGCCCAAAGTACAACGTAGAGCGTGATCAATGCCGCGATCAGCGCGTGATGTACCCATGTTGTCCATTCCTTACCACTCTTGAGAAAAGCAGGAAGACGAGGCTGTAGATACTTATTTGCCCACACATTGAATGTGGCAAAGTCATCTAGCAGTGCCGCCCACAGTATCACTGGTAAGTGAAGTGCAAGAACAAACCATGCAGTGCTACTTAGGATCATGTAATTATAGTCTCCCAACTAGGCGTCTGTGCGTCTGACAGATCCGACCAACTTGGTGTCTGTGAGTCGCTGACTGCCGCCCAATTTGGTGTTTGTGAGTCATCTATCTCCGCCCAAACAAGTACATTTCCTACTTCTCCTGTAGCGGCTAGTCCCGTTACGTCGATACTTACATCTACCGTCGTTGTAACGCTTCCTAACGCGCTCGTTCCTGCCAGCCCTGTAACAGTGACATTTCCATCTCCCGTCACCGTTACCGAACTCAATCCACCAGTTGCGGCAACTCCGGTTGGGCTAACATTTGCATCACCCGTTACCGTTACCGTACCAAGTGCGCTTGTCCCTGCCAGTCCCGTGACTGAGAGATTCGCATCACCTGTTACAGTTACTGAGCCAACTGCGCCCGTTCCCGCTAGTCCCGTCAGCGTAACATTTGCCGTACCTGTTACGGTAACGCTTCCTATACCGCCCGTAGCCGCCAAACCAGTGACAGTTACGTTCGCATCTCCGGTAGCTGTTACGGTTCCTACCGCCCCAGTACCAGCAATTCCTGTTACAGTTACATTCGCATCACCTGTTACAGTGACACTTCCTACCGCTCCTGTTGCCGCTAGACCCGTTACATCAACGGGAACTGGCTGGCCCCAAGGCCCGGAACCCCATGTTGAGCGGCCCCAACCAGTTACATTTGCCATACTACGCTATACGAATAATCGCGTTACTCGCATCTGCCGCAGGGAAAGCAATCGTGAACGTACCAGCAGTGGCCGTTTTCAATGCACCGAAATCTAGAATAACAACAGATGGATCACCGCTCGCACTATCATTAAAAATCATTGCACCCATAGCCGAAAACGTAGCAGTAGACCACGAAGTATCAGCAAAATCAGTATAGGCAGTCGTACTAGATGTCGTAGGATCTACACGAGTTAGTGAATTGCCTTTGGCAGAGTAGGCAGATCCTGCATCATTGCTAATCTCATTAGTAGCAGTATACGCCGTAGTGGCGGCAGTAAATGAAGCACTATCTGTGTACAATGCGATATTGAATGTACTTCCACCCGAAAGGAGGAAGTTGTGCTTTGCTTCCATCAATTCCTTTTTGAAAGAAGTACACATAAAATTTCCTGAAAATGCCATTATAGTTTCTCCACTGAATTAGCTAGATCATTATGACCTGCTGAACGTAATAGGGTGATTACCTTGGAGCGATCCTCTTTGATCGCTTCCTTGATATAATAGTTGAAAACATGGCGAATACGATCTTTGAAAGCCTTCGCCTGATCCACAATCAAGGGATGCGCGTCCTCGCCTATTGCAATAACCTGCTCCGTAGCACGGTCAGCCCAATGCTCCGGTCCCAGATTACAGTGTTCAGTAGTCGTTACGATCACATTCCCAATCTCACCGTTGATCATGCCACAGCCACCCTTATCGTACCATCACGATATTCATCACCAGTCATGCGACCTTCCGCTTGCATTTTCAGTAGATCCAACGCTTCCTGATACCTCTGCTGATACAACTGCATCATGTCCGCATCACCTTTCATATAGGTATATGCCTCCACGAGGGAGCCATAGAGCAGAACCGTGTCTGCGTTAGTACCAAGCCACGAAGGACTCGTATCAACAATGGAAACTGGCTGATAGTAGTAATGTAGTTCCGTCACATAGTTCGCATCAGGCGTAGGCCCGATAATGAACGAATCAACAGCAAAGGTCGCATAGTATTTGGGCGTACCCTTGGTAGATGCGTTTGGATACGTCGATCTGATAAAGTTTGAATCTTTATTCAATAAAAATATTTGGTTACTAGAACTTGTGATCGACAACGATAAGGGAAGCAGAAAGTCGGTAGGCATGGTTAAATACTGATTTCCATCCGTCAATGTACCTGCCACGTTCTTACGATTTACAGGCAGGTTAACCGAACGATAGATACGTTGTTCAGCTTGCTTTACAAACGTAGGAATTGCCGCAACAAAATTTGTTTCAGTATTGTTCGTGTAATCCTTGATAGCGGCTACAAGTTCAGCGTAGGTCATGTGGTCACCTTCACGATGCCCACCTGCCCATGTGCTATAAGGTTGCCTCCCCCACCTCCATTACCATTTCCAACTGGATTAAACGCAAACAGTCTTCTGCTGGTATCCTGTGCAATATCCGGTCGCGCATTCCTGAGAGCTTCGGGATCAGCATAATCACCAAGCCTACCTAAAAAGTTCTGCGGCTGATCTTCGTCCAACATATTTCTACCAACCATCAGCCCAGTCTTACGGCCAGCCTTAATCTGTGGCACGAGATCCTTGATCTTATACCTGAACCCAGTACGGTCGCAGAATCCGAAAGCATACTTCCCATTAGCATAACGAGCCATCAGGAATAACCTCCTGGCACAAAGTGCACAGAAGCTCTATCACGATCTTCCTGTTCTGCTAATTGCCATTGAAACTCATATTCGGCTTTAAGTTCAGGAGATCTTACAAAGGCTTCCGGGTATTTCTGTGAAATTCTGAATGCCAGTCCTGAAACCAACGCAGGAAGAAAGCGAGCAGGAACATCAGGATTAGTAGATCCCACCGCTCCCGTGTCTTCGATTCGTCTGATACGCTGATAGGCGAAGGTGTAGACCTTATCTGGTGTCGGCCATAGATACGCAACCGGAGCAGCACCCTGCTTATCAATGTAGATATTTACAGGACGCCCTTCGGTAAGCTTGTTGGGTATCGTGGAATATTGGGATACACTGAACCTCGAAAGGGGCTGATCATTCTGTGATGTGCCCGTTCCTGCGCGAATCCAATATTCGATAAGATCAATCGTATCTGCTGGTAGCGTGATTGTGGAAGTACTGGCTGTTGTGCTGGCAGTTCCTTGTTCCACGGTCCAGAAGTTGAGTCCGCGATTCGCCCATTCAAGACTCATCAGATTCAGAGAACGACGAGCCGTTTCGATATCGTAGCCTGTCTTGGACTGAAGGCCACATCTTTCAAACGCCTCTTCAATAACCTCTGCAATCTCAAGGTTGAATGTCGCAGTGCCTGATGTAGCCATTAGCTATCCCTAAATTTGTTCTTACATTGTGCTTTGAATGACCTAACCTTACCAGGCGTCAAAGAGCCATTACCGATCAGGCCACCACTTCTCATTTTTGCATAATTTTGAAGTGATGGATTTTTAGAAAGATTATTGGCAATCGCTTTCTTAATCATACCACCACCTGCATACTTCTGCTCCCAGTCTCTTGCAACTTCAGGTTCATTTGCCCATAGAAACTTTCTCTGCTTTTCACTCTTGAAGGGCATTAGAAAGCCCTCCAATTGGGATATTCTTTAGCAATATGGCTTGTATGAGCAACTTCTTCCTCATAATCGGGATAATTTTTAACTAATCTACTGTAGTATCCCCAATTATGATCTGCATCAGCCTTCTTCTTGGCGATCTCGTTGTATTCGGGAACGCTGCCTTTCTTACTTTCGGCCATTAGTAACTCTTTCTCAGAGCCAGCATGATGGTATATCGGTCACCGCTATCATCACCCGCAGTGGTGAATAAAATATCTCCCGTCTTGCCTGACCCAGCATTATTCGTAAGGGGTCCAGCCTGTCGGAAATCGTAGAAACCATATCCGCTAAGAGTCCAGCAGAGAGCATTACTAGTGGCATCCCACAGAATATCTACGGTCATACCGGAGCAGTCATACCACATCTGCTGGATTGTAGCCCCAGCGCAGGCTTTTCCGGTGCCGGATTCGGCTTGGAGGGCGGAAACATCTACCTTGGTCACGGCACTTTCGCCTGTGCCATCGGAGATGTTGGTGAACTTCATAACGGCGATTCGGTCGCCGTCTTGGATCGTTTGGGACGTTACTGCATCAGCCATCTCATTCTCCCCGCGAGGACAGGACTCCTAGTCCCGCTCACAATAGGAAATATGACCACCCACCCTTAGATGGGTGGCCTTATCTCAGTTAAACATTACGACAGTGCCGCAATCGGTACATATTCGATAATGAATGTGAACGATCCCGCAGTAGTAGCATCTACGGTGTTCGTAATATTGCAGTAAATCGTCCGCTCAGAAGCGGTATACTGAGCCGACACGGGAGCCGTAGTAGTACTCTCCGTTGTGGCTACCAGTGTGCAACCTACAACATTACCCACTACAACTGTCGTTCCACCATCTAGAATTTGATCGGTGATTGCCGCAACAATCTGGGCACCGGAACTTGATGTTCCAACCTCATACCCGATGTCTCCCGTTCCGATAACCGGAGCAGTGATACATACAATTTTGATTGCGGTAATAACAGTGTTAGCTGGCTGAGTAAACTCACCGATAGCTGGGCTGTCGCCTGCCGTTGTGTTGACTGTAACGCCTGAAGCGTATCCAACACCCTTACCTAGAACGACTCTAGTAGTGTAGGCACCAGTTGAACTGCTTTTATCGACGGATTGGAATCCGTTTTCCGACCGTACTGGTCCTGAAAAAGTTGTGTTAGCCATGATTTCTCCTGTCTTGGCTAGTGTCTATCAATCTCTTGATAGTCAGGAAAAAAAGAAAGGGTGGGAACAGTCCAAACATAGAACCGTCCCCACCCCCTACTCACTACGCTCCGGGTGATCCCCAGATCCCTAATGGATCTGAGACACCAAAGCTGTACCGCTCGCGAGCCTTGTAACGCACGTTTCCGGTGTCAAAGTCACCGTCCATGCTCGTTTCAAGTGCAACACGATTAAAGTGCTTCAGTCCATTCGGAATATCAGTAAGAAGGAACCACGCATCCGTATCTGTCAGATAGTGATTCACAACTGTTCCGCCAGGAACAACACCCATCGAACGCACAGCGTTGATATCGTTGTCCGCAGTTCCGGGGCGAAGCTCAGATTTCATTACCCTTTGCGCTACAAATTGTAGATCGGGCGGGATAACGAGCGTCTGGGGACGAGCAGCGATCAATAGACCACGCTCATCTGTCCATTTGCCAATCTGAATTACAGCGGCCTCAAGAGAGGTCTCGTTGAGATCTGCCGCTGTTGACTGAGTGTTTGAATTCGTTCCACCCGAAACAAGTGGGTGAGAAGCCGAAAACAATGCTACACCATCACCACTTGAATAAGCCGTGGTAAAGCCATTGTTCAATGGAACAACAGCCTTCACTTGCTTAGTGTGAGCCATGGCACGAGCCAAGGCTTTGGTGTAACGAGCCGACAGAGAATCATAAAGATTGTCTTCCATGGCTTCTTCTGTAATAGCAAAGCCCATGGCAATCGTTTCATGGTTGTACCGCGCCGTGAACGATTCCTGTGCAGCGTCATACGAAATTGCCGATCCCTCATCCTTGACGGGAGCAGCATCGAAGCCCGAAAGCTTCACTTCTTCTTCAAAAGACCTATCTGAACTTTCCGTATCATAGATTTCGCTATGCTCTGCATCGTAATTAGCATATTCCAATCCAAAAAGCGCGTTAAGCCCAGGAAGTAGTTCCTTGAGAAGTTGTGCGCGTGATATAGCCATTGATCAATCTCCTATTATACGCCAGTGGCGTTTAAGTATGAATGATTGGAGGCTGACCCACTCGACGCCGCATTGAACTTAACGATAACGTCGGGATAAGCATCACTCGCCGTGGTCCCTTTCGGGGGCAAACTCTTAGGTCCATCAACAAAGTCGATGATCCGAAGTGGAAGCGTGTTCGTTGTAGCTGGTGTGCTTCCATCCAAAGCATTCTTGGATTTACCAATAGAGGTGCTACCAGCCGTTTGAACCACAGATGCATTAAGACCACGATCCGTGGTGTTTAATGCTTCATCGGATTGCATCTGAAATACAACATGCGGGTCATCTATAACGTAAGCCATCGCATCAGTTGCCGTTGTAGACGCAGGCCACTGCGTGTTAAACGTCTTCTGATTTGTTGTGCTTGGCGTATAGGAACACCCTACGAAAATTCCTACTGCTGTTAGCGCAGTGGTGCCAGAATCCAACTCAATTTCACCATCTGCCGCTAACTTCACAAAATCACCGTTAAAAATGGCGGTGCCATAGGTACTACCTATCGGTAAGTGCCTCACCTTGCCCGTATATGAGCCGGAAGCACTTAGCGTACCAATTGGCCTCGCACCATACGGTGCCGCTGAAGTAGCCATAATAATTTCCTAATTAAATTTAGGCATTTAGCGGCCTTCGCCGCCGAATACCACACGAGTTTTACGATTTGGTGCAAGAACGGGCATCCGTGGATCGTTCTCACGCATATAATTGTTGTCAACGGCCTGCATCTGGGATTCAGCATGACTCTTGTAATAATCACGCCTCTTCTCCACTTGTTCCTGCGGTGCCTTGCAGAGCAGTAGTCCACCGACTTCAATACCACCCTTCGTACCCCATTCAGATTTATGATCACTCATAATTTGAAGTTCTGGGTGATCTTCGGCACGAACTGGTTCCCAGCCTTCACGAAATTTCTTAGAAACATTCGTGTTATCAGGATTACCAATCATAGATGTTCGTATCCATCGAAAAGCCCAGCCATCTTGCGGATCGGGGTCTGGAAGTAATGATGCGGGTTCCCAGGGCGTATCACGAGTTTCGTTTTCACGAGTCTCAAGATCACGGGGTTCCCGTGTAGCGCGTTCTTCAGCCATTAGACCATCTCCTTCATTAACTGGGCCGCATATTGCTGAGGTGAAAGTCCCAAGCGTTTCGCGAGTCTGACTTGGGTCTCCGTCAATCTGACGGTGCGTGGTCTGGCTCCGCTATTTCTAGAAGCAGATGCTACCACGGATTTTTTTCGAGGCGGTGCGGCATCAACAACCATCGTATTATTGGTGCGTTGGCTGCTACTACCGAATTGCGTAGGAAAAACTTCTTTCATACGAGAATCAATCAATTCATAATATTGTTCGGACTCAGGGTCAATACCTTCATCTCCAACCAACTTTTCATGTACTCCATAAGCAAAGCTGGTCATTTCCTTATCAACACCAAACCACTGGTTACGTTCCTGCCATTCCATAGCCTTTGCATCCGGCTGAATCGGCTCTGGAATGTACTGTTGTTGCTGTGCAGCGATCTGTTGGTTCTCTGCCAACACCTGTTGCTTCCAATTATCTATAATTTTCTGTGAAACAGCAGGTGCATAGGCTTGAGAAAGCTGCGCGTTAGTCAAATGTTGCTGTGCAGAGGCAATTTGATCGGAATCACCCGATTCATGTGCTCTTTTGAAGTTTTCCTGGGCAATTACGAGTGAAGCATCTGCTTTATCCTTACTTTGCTGCGTTAAAGCGGTCTGAGAGTCCTGAACAAGCCTTAAAAGCCGCTGATTTTCGACTTGAAGGTTCTGAGTGTAGTTAACAGCCTCATTTGCAAGCCTATCCGACGATTCTTTGGCTCTACGCTCTTCGTGGTACTCCCATTTCAGCTTTTTTATGCGTTTTTGGGCACGTTGACCTAATTGTGCAAGCTCTTCATCCGATGCAGCCCCGTCATCTTCACTTTTTGACGCCGGAGCACCCCTTTGGTCCTCTGCCGGGCGATCATCTACGACTTCAATGTCGATTTCACCCGTATCAGCACTCGTTTGCGTCTCCGCAGGAGGCTCTATCGTAGTTCTAACACCTAAAAACTTGTCTTCTTCGCTCATTCTTCCGGTTTCTTCACTCATTTTAGGCCCTTTCCACGCCTCTGGGGTCTTCCACGACCGCCTCTACAGTATCATCGTTGATTAAACGGAATTCTTTACCATGTATTTTAATTCTTGTGCCACTGAATGCCCTAAAAATGACAAAATCGCCCACCTGACAGTACGGTCCATTGGGAAATCTGTTGTAATTAGCATACGCATCCGGTCCCATACTCATAACCCAGCCTACAACAGTAGCAATTGACTCTTCATGCTGGGACTGGGCCGACTTGATGATGCCACCTTCAGTGGCTTCTTCGACTTCGGGGAGTGCAATCAGCAGTTTGTAGCCTTTTGGCTCCGGCAACTGTGATGCAAAATTTTTAGTTTCTTCGTCAGGAAGAACCATTTGATCCAAAACTTCTTTTGCGAGTGTAGCCACTATGACCTCTCGTTGAATTGTTGCGCCCCGAACGGGCGTTGCGTCCTACTGACTAAAATTCTCTAATTCGATCTTCCAAATCTATTACTTCTCGTTCTGCCCATGCTAATCCTTCGATAATACCGCACATCTTGCGATATTCTTCCATATTTTTTGCAGAACCAAGGGAAAGCAGATCGGCTATTTCGTTCATCTGTTGTCTTAATTTCTTTCTGAGCAATGATAAAGGATCATCACTCATCCTTACCTTCCTCTTCTTGCTGCATCTTTAGATTAAGCTTCACGCCTTCAATTTCCTGTTCAGCATCAAACCTTTCTTGCTCTAGATTTAATTTCATACCCTCAATTTCTTTTTCAGCATTAAACTCTTCTTGATCTAGTTGAGTCTTGAGTAACATCTCTTCACGTTCTTGTTCCAGCGCAGCAGTATCAGAGCGTTCCTTCGCTGCAAGTTTCTCAGCCTCAAGTTGCTGTTTTGCCTGATCAGCTTGCTGTGTCGCCATAAGTCTCTGTTGTTCAAGCTGAGATCTGAGTTGATCAGACTGCTGCGTAGCCGCAAGCTTCTGTTGTTCCAACTGCGACTTGGCCTGATCGGCTTGTGATTTCCGCTGAACATCCTGCTGCCTAATCTGAAGTTCCTTCTCACGCTGCTGCACGATAGGATCTTTCTGCATCTTCGCGTCTTTCTCTGCCTTGGCCTTGGCTTTCTTTTTGCCCAGCATCTGTTCAGCCGCATCGGCAACAAGTGTACTAAGCCGCTTTTCAATATCTTCTGGCAGAGGCTGATTAGTCGGCGGAAGCGGAATACCAAGCTCTTCTTCGATTTGATCGCGGAATATAAATGCCAGGTGTTCACGAATATGCGAATCCAATGCAGCAACTATCGCACCACCCATTTTGTTATTCTGCATCTGCTCTTTAATCTGCGGATCATTTTTAAGTACCATATGCACTTTCATATGTGCTTCATGGTCTTGGTACTCAAATGCCTTCACAGGTTTCAATGTAAGAAGATCCTCGTTTTCACTAACCGGATCTGTAGGATGAATTTCATCCGGCATTGGAACAATTTTCTCCGCATTCGGAATACCGATCAACTCCATCATTTCACGATGAAGAAGCGGCATATCGTAGAGACCAGGCGATTGCTGTGCTAATTGCATTGCCGCTTGGTATTGCATGATCCGTTGTGCCATAGTGGACGCATTGGGGTCCGAAACAGGCACAACATCAATACGATCATCAAAATCTTCAAGTTTGATACCCTCCCCTTCTTCGGTCTCATAAGGATAATCCGGTGATGTATAGTCATGGATCACCTCAGAAAGAATCTTATACTCCTGTTTCAGGCTGGCGTGAATTCTAGCCTGAATAGCAGACTGTACTTTCATTGCACGTTCCATGATTGCAAGAGTGGTCCCAACGGGAGCCTCTTGATTCATATCTGCTACTTTGAGGTCGGCCATCGACGCAAAGCGTCGGCCTTCCTCCACGATGTTACCCAGAAGTTGATATAAGACCGAAGAAGGTTCTTTATAAGGAAGGAAGGTGATATTGTCCCTGATAACGCCGCCCGGAACATCGACATCCCTAAATTCTCCCGGCATGATGGGCGTATCATCGCCCTTGATTCTCAACCCACGGGTTTTCAATCCCCCAGGCAAGTTGGACAAAGTGCCCGCATCAACGAGTTGACGCAGCAGACTCGTCGCTGATTTCGCGAGTCCACCGATCATATGTATCAATCCAAGGTTATAGAACCCGATCCCAGGAACGTATCCGTAGTGGACGAAATGTTGTTTCTTTATTCGATGTGGATCGTCTTCGGCCCAGTTCCTGTAAATCGACAGAATCGTGGAACTACTTTTGTCGATGGTAACGACATAAGGCAGTGCAACTCCATCGGGATCTTCAAACCCTGGTACATCAATGTCACAATGCATTTCAAGTAGTTGGTGCCGTTCGTTATCATCCCACGAAGGACTGACGCCACCAATCTCGTTGAACTTGCTTGTGATCGGATTGTCTTCGATATGCGAAGTAGTGAGTTCCACATCACGATAAAAGCCACTGACTTGAAGTTTTCTTACCTGATTAGTACTACGGTTCATGACATGGGTATAGCGTTCCGCATGCTGTAGCTCAGATTCATTATATGACACAACAAAATCCTCCGCCGGAACAAACATCGAAGTCGGTCTGCCCAACGAAGGATCAAAGTAGATTTTACGGAATGCCGAACCAGCAAGCGGTAGACTGAACAGAAGCTTTTCGGTTTCAGACCGATATTCGGTCATCACTTCGATAAGCTGATAGTTCATATATTCTTGAACACGCCGTGCCTGCTTCTCACGATCATCGGTAACAACACCCCAGATCTGTGTTTTGACCGGACCCTTGGCTGGCATGATTTCTTGAATCGTCTGCGCCTGGAACCGTACCACGGCTTCGGAAAGCATCGGATGGAATACCCCGCAGGCTCCAGCCCACGGGGTAGTACGGTCTTCGATCTCCAGACCTAGCTGGTCGAGACCTTCCTTGTACGTTTCTTCCCAATCCGAACGGCTGCTCTTGTCGGAATCGAACATCCCGATACAGTCGAGTGCCAGGGTACGAAGTTCGTCATCATCAACATACTCAGCCAGATTGGAATCGAATTCTTCTGCTCCGGCACCCATGAGATCTGCCATGGGATCGAAATCAATCTCAACGCCACCGTCTTCCAATTCCGTAATCAAGGAATCGCCAATAGGCATTTCCTCTTCTGCAACCATAAGCCCTTCAGGACTCATCTCGAAATCGTCTTGATCGAAAAGCCCGTTAAGGGGTTTATCTATAGGCATACAAGATCTCTCTGCGGCATGGTTGCTCCATCACACAATGACGATATACACCGGCTTAGTCAATAATAGTCTGCTTTGCGCCCTGGAATCAACTCGTCCATCGGATAGTCGCTATTCATACTGATAAAACCACCCTGCCTGAATCTTATAAGTGCTTGCGTAGACGAATCTACAAGATCATCGTGGTCGCCGTAAGGAAATGCCGCAAACTGTTCTATCACTTCTTCGGCCCAACGCTTTTTCGGAGCATAAACGTGCCCACTGAAAAAGAGATCCGATACAGCATTCACCCTGGCAACCTTGTCCTTGCCCCTACCAGGCGTGTATTCCGCGACAGGGATTCCAATTCTGCGAAGCTCGAAAATCAAAGGACTACCCGCCGCCTTCGCTTCCACGATAAAAGCATCGGGTTCGTATTCCTTGTACATCTCATACGCACGGACCTTCAGATCGGGAAACTCTAGACGTTCCTGCAACGCATCCAACAAAACAATTTTTGCATGACCATCTTCCGTATAGAAAACGCCCCAGGTCGTGCAAGCACTGTAATCGGCTGTTTCCTTCGCAAGAAATGCCGTATCCCAGGATTGGATCACAAACTCGCAGTTCGGCGGATCTTTTTCCGTCCATTCCTTCCACCACTCCCGTTTGATGAGTGCGCCTTCTTCGGAAGTCGGATCTTGCTGATACTGAGCACTCCACTTCGGAACCGGAAGCTCTGCTCTCAGAGACTCAAGCTGATCCAGGGGCCAGAATCCAGGCCATAGCGGTTTACCGCTTGGAAGGATCGCAGGCAGTTCGATAATTTCCCACTCGTCAGAACCGCCTCTTTCGATAGATGCCTTCAGAATGCTGCCCGTTAGATCCTTGGTTGACCAACGAGTCATCACCAAACAGATAGCCCCACCAGGCTGCAACCTCTGGCGAGGACCGGAAGTGTACCACTCGTAAGTTTTGTTGTAGACATCGGGATCGTTCAAGGCCGCTTCCTGCTCAGAATGCGGATCATCCACAATCAGGATATCCGCACCCTTACCAGTTACCGCACCACCAACTCCGATAGCGAAGTAGTCTCCTTCCTTGTTCGTGTTCCAGCGTCCAGCAGCTTTCGAGTCCACACTAAGCGCGACACCCGGAAATATCTTGGAATAGTCGTTAGATCCAACAAGGTTACGAACTTTACGTCCGAAACCAACAGCAAGTTCCGCTGTATGAGCAGTTTGAATTACCTTACGATCAGGAAACTTCCCCAGATACCATGCAGGAAAGAGATGTGAAGCAAACTCAGACTTGGTGTGACGCGGAGGCATGTTGATGATAAGCCGCTTCAATTCACCACTCGCTATACGGTTAAACGCATCTGCCATGACACGGTGATGATTACCTTCGATAAACGCAGGCCAGACCTCTTTGACAAATGCCAGAAAGTCATCATTAGATTCAGCGCGTACACGGGCATCCGCCAACTCATCCAGAAGAATGAGTATCTCGCGCTTCTCACCAGGGGGCAGCGTATCAAGCTGCCCAACTACAGTTTCGATATCCACTTTCAAAAATTACACAAAAATTTTTCTCCAGAAAAGAGGGGGGCCTATTCCTGAGAAAAAATCCCCCTTACTAGTACTAGTATATACTAGCTAGTAAGAACTAGACCAGATACATACTAAAAAACAAAAAACCTAGATTAAACCAGCTAGATAGAATCTATGTACCACGAAAACGAAAATGACACGTTTGAGAACGTACTTCCGAAGTACGGGATCACGCCAGAAGAAGAAGTGGTGGTCAACAAAGCCGTGATCGCATACCAGATTCACAAATTTAAAAATAGAATCGTGCGAGACAAGAATGAAAAATGGTCCAGCGAAGATTATCTGGAAGCATATCCAGAATATTTCGAGAGACACGGCAATAATAAACTCAGATCGAAAGGAAAAACCGCTTCAGACATCATAGATGACTACTTCATCGAAAAAGGTGAAGATACAAACAACAGACGTTGGTATAATTTAGTAAGATGTGTTATAGCAATAGGTGAACATATAGCAAAATATGAAATGCAGTTCTAGAACGTGCAAAACTGTGTTTATTGCTCCCGGGTGCGCCGCCGGAAAAAAGGGGGGGCCGGGGGGGCGGGGTCAGACTCCTCCGGCCATTCGGAAAAACTGGGAGCCAGTTTCGACACTCGACCGGACCAGCTTCACCGGTCGCCGGTGGTCAGTTCGCCGGTACGCCGGTCTAACCCTCATGAGGGTTAGTGCTGAAAAGGTCACGTCGTATCGAGTCGATTAGGGGTATCAGGAAGCCGTTAAAAAAAGCTTCAAGTCGGTCCTTGATTCGATTAAATTTCCTGTGTAGTTCAGTTGCTTGCCCGACCGCCTCGCGGGGTCCGGTTGACCCCAGGCTCGTAAGAGTCGGTCGAGCTTCCGAACTACGGGACAGGCTGATTGACATACTTGCTGACGGACTTCACTGGCCCGCTCATTCTCTGCTAGGAGCGGCGGACCAGAGGCCAGCAAACCAAGGACTCAGATCAGGGTGCTATCACACGCTGAGGGGAACCCTCATGAGGGTTCCCGCACTGATCAACTTGATCGGGAAGAAGCTCAAAGCCGCCAAGGAGCGGCTGAAATTATGAGCACGATTTCATTCCCAGAAGTACCCGCGAAGGACGTAGGACTAGTTGACGCCGTAGCCGCAAGACTGACTGGCGTCGGATCGAATGTTGCCAAGGTTAAGGACCTAGGCCCAGAGGTTACAGACGCGAGCAAAGAGGTTTCCGCTTGTGTCTTTGGAGCCCTCAAGGAAGCCACCTCTGGCAACATGGGAAAAACCCGTTTCCAAGGGTTAAACGAGCAGGTTTTCCTAGCGACTTTTGAGAACGTGAAAACGGAATCAGAGGAGTATTGGAAAACGCACCAGGCACACCTTGAAGCTAAGGGGTGGACCTGGACAGATAGGCAGGAGGATGGCCGCACCATCAAGGGTTTCAGGTCTGCTTGTTTGGATACTGTTTCCAACCTACGGATAAAAATGGTTTGGATTTCGTACGCGTTCGGTGCTGGAACGATCAAGACGCCGGAAGGTGTCGAGATTGATTTCAGGCGAGACGCTTGGAATTACATCAAGCAACCGGACGCGACTCTCCACGGCGTTTATAAAAGCTGTGAGGAAATGCTCCTGACCCATTGCCTACCGAACCTCAGCCAGCGTTTCAGGCTGAATGATTTAGATAGCGATGGCGATCCAAGAACGGACAAGGACGGTAAGAAAATTACCGTTGAATATTCGTTCACGAGTTCAGAGGACATGGACTCGTATCAGGACCAACTAGCAGAAGTTGAGGAGCTAGTTGAGGACGGGTTCGCGGCCTATTCAGAAGTAACCGAAGCTCAGGAACTTCTAGGTCGTATGAAAGAAGCGATGGTGAAAAGCTTCAAAGATCAGGACGCTTTCAAGGGTCTGATTATTGACGGTCGATCCATTGCGAAAATCAGGAAGCTGGAAGCGGAAGCGACTCGCGAAGCTGAGGAACTCTTGAGAAGTGCTGAAGAGACCGCAGCATCAAAAGCAGTTGCTGAACTTCTAGAGAACGGAGCCTCAGTTGCTGAGGTTCAAGCGGCATTAGAGATAGTCCGCGAAGCACAAGCTGAAAAAGTTTCAGCGTAACTTTTAAATCACTGTAGTTAGAGCGGAAGCCCGATCAAGGCACGATAGAAAAAACCCCGTTCCCATTCTGGGAGCGGGGTTTTTTTTTGCCTGTAACCCTCATGAGGGTTAGTAGGTAGCAGGTCCAAATCGTAACCCTCATGAGGGTTATCCTAGCTAGTTGTCTTTTGCTTTTGAATTACCGAACAGCGCGGCGAGCTTGTCTTGTAGTTCCAGTTCAATCTGTTCTGGCGTTCTACTTTCTATCGTAACTGTGGTGCTATCATCGAACAGGCCACTGCTCTTGCCTAGCAATTCCAATGCCCGCACTCGTGTGCTAGGTGGATTCTCTAAGTCCAGTGCTTCATCACGCAATCTTTCCAGCACCCATGACTTACGCACTTTTTCCTGGGACTTAACTGCGGTGGCCTTGTCCTGGCGCAACGCCTTGATGTGCGCTTGCACTCGTTCATTCAGTGCTGTCTTGCTCGCCTCCACACGGATGGATGCGTCACTCATTTTCCCTGCCTTGTACGCTTTCCGATAAGCTGATATCTGGCCTTCGCCATCGGCTATGAATCCGGCGAACGCCGCTTGCTTCGGTGTCAGGGTGAAGCCCTGAGACATATAAGTATCCTCCCGCATGGGTTATAACCCCCAAATGTTAAGGTCCATAACTGAACGGGTCAATGTAATATGCTACTAATATATCGTTGACTTTTATGCACTATAGTGTTATCTTTATACCTTAGTAATGTACCTTGTTTCATCGCAACCCTCATGAGGGTTTAACAGTATGGCTAAGGTCTTCGTACCACGTTGTCTGTACCGGCTGAACAGCACCGAAGCTTACAAGGCTTCAAAAGCTAGAAGCCAGCGACAAGCTGACAAGATAATCGCTCCCTATAAAGAACGATTATGGAGCGAGCTTGGATACCGTTGGACAGAGGGTGGTCGCCGCTCCTATACGGACGGATGCGGCACATTCCTACGCACCACCAGCTACTACACCAAGGGTTACACAGACCCCGATCACTTCGATCACAGGGACACCGAATCGTCCCGCGATGTTGCTTCGTTCAATCCTAACGGAGTACCACCAACTAAACCTGATACCACTCCACGCAAGCCAAGACGCAAACGTGTAGGTCGTACACCATATACTTCTGGAGCGGAGATCCAAGCCAGATTGATAGAAGCAAGAGCATTCAAGTTCCAACCCTCATGAGGGTTAACCTATAGGAGGAGATAGCACATGACTGAAGCGGAACAGCTTCGGGCGGGTCGTGCGTACAATCGGATGAACGATAATGAGTGTGGCTCCGATGACGCAGAGCAAGATCCTACTGGAGAAATGGGATGGATGCGGATGACTTTCGTATGTGACATACGAGCCTGCTCAGGCGAGAAACCATACGAAGATTATCTTAGCGAATTAGCATCAGATGTACTGAAATACTCTGAAGATATGGACCGTTACAATCGACTCAACCCTCATGAGGGTTAACCTATAGGAGGTAAGCATGGAGCTATTGATTTTCATAGGCATAGTGCTGTTTGGATTTCTAGGAATTCTACTGTTCGCTGTATCATATGAATCGATACTGGAAGATGCAGTCGAGGAGGAAGTATCACGTTGGCACAATTCAAAAGGAGGATAGCGTGATAGCGCAACTGATCTGCCTTATCATTGTTAGTGGAGCATCTGCCTACATTGGATACCAATTAGGTAAGCGTCATGCCCGTGATAGATGGTTTCAAGTATGGAGTTAACAAGGAGGAGTGATGTTAGGATGCACTAACCAAGCTAGTCAGTGGGTGCCTCGTGGGTTTGACTATATCGAATCCAAAGGCGAGTGCGGTCGCACTGGTTGGTACAATGGTGCGCCAGTGTACTGCGAAGAGTGCCTAGAAGCAGAAGAGAAGCGGGGACACGCAAAGCATGAGTGCCACCACGGTGTTGAACTGTACCCCGAAGATGGCAGGGACATTCCCTGCTGGCGTTGTGAATCTGAAGAATAAGGAGATCAACTAATGAAGAACGAAGAGTGGCAGTACCACAATATCCCTACTCAGGTTCTGTTAGCTAGGCTACTGAGAAAAGCTAGACAACCCCGTCCTTGTCACTGTTGTGGACACATAAAAAAGGAGAAGTGATGGCTCACAAATGGAGATTGTGGGAGGAATATGGGTGGTGGAACTGGCGTTACTATGATGAGGAGGAGTGATGGATGACTGGTCTGTACCAATAATGCTGTTCATCGTCTGGTCCATATACCTGGGCCTGGGCGTATACATTCTGACATGGGAACACATGTATGAAAAGATCACTGAGGAGCGTCTCAGGGCAGGTAGGATCAGTACTGAACTAACAAAGGAACGCATGGGGAGGACGTTACGCTAATGTACGGACAAGATCTAGATTTTGTGGTGGTATGTGGAGCATTCATATTCATATGCCTGGTGCTGTTTAGCATAACTGAGTCTGTTATGCAGTCAGCCCGCAAACGTAGGAAGTAGCAGTACCCCGTTCAATCCCAACAAGGGGGGATCATGTTAGGCAATGACCTGACACCAGAAGTTCCCGACTTCTCTGGAAGCGAGGAATGTATTGTCTCTGTGCCCGGCAGTGGAGTGGGTGGAGTTCATATTGTACTCCCCAAATTCCACACCAACGAAGACGTACTCACTGCAATAGTGGACGAGTGCCTCTTTCTCAGAGATCAGTGCGTCAAGCTGATGGGGATGCTTGAAGATCTTGATGCTCGTCTGGGAGAACAAGATAACTCACATGAGGGTTAGGAGGGACCAGTGCTAGGATTCATACTATTCGTTCTGTTGTTTGTCTGCATCATTCTGATGCTACGGAGGGAAATATGAGGCACCCATTTGTAGGTGATGTCAACGATCTATTTGATGAGATCAATAGAGCAGTCAGTCTGAGACTGCAATCTGATCAGTACCGCAGATTCCATAATATTGCCATGGAAAAAGAATTATGGGAAGAGCACAATCAGCTTATGAAAGAATGTAAAAATATGGTATACGAACTACTTGATCAGGCCAGAGAGTCTGGCATTAGATCGGAGGTAGCAACCCACGATTCATAGAGGAGGAACTATGCTTCAATGTACTGCCGTAGTCGAGCAAGACCCGTCTGCCAAACGAGTGCGGTCCAACGGATTTTGGATCACATTTGAAAATGGGTGGACAGTGTCAGTCACATGGGCACCGATGACCTACAGCGACAACCATGACATGACGTTCATGGAAGCATTCGCTAAGAAAGATCTGTCATCCAAGAATGCAGAGATCGCTGCGTGGAATGAGGACGATACCATGTGGTGGGACTTTGACGGGAAAAAGCCAGTGAAGTCTGGCGGATACGTCAAAGGCTGGGTGAAGCCCGATGAATTAATCGGGTACATGAAGGACGTTAGTGAGATTGCTTTGGACGTTATTACAGCGTCTGAATATGAGTACCTCAACAGGGAGGAAGTATGAAGTGTTCAATCTGCGGTAAAGACATAAGCCCAATGTTGCATCCGGCAACAGGAGAGGTGGTGTGGGATCAGGGCAACAATGCAGAGCCTATCAATGACGGTAGATGCTGTGATGTATGTGATGGGCTGGTCGTTCTGCCAAGACGTATCCAGATGGTCATGGATAGAAGCGGATGGACCCACCACGATACTTCAACGGAGCAGACAAACAGTGACTGAGCTATGGGAGTGGATGGAGCGACCTAAATGGTACAGGAGAGGAGAAGAGATACACTGGCGGGTGCCGGAGATGACACCTGAAGAACGTACCGAATGGGTGAAAGCACTCAAGCGTTCTCACGATGAATCAGTTCGTTCACCAAAGGAGGAGGAGGGTTGATGGCTTGCATGTCACACGAGTGCGGTGTCTGCGGGCACATGTGGTTTAACAACTCGTCTGCTTGGTCCTGCGAAAAATGTGGAAGTGGGAGGGTGTCCAGTTTCTATGACGAGGAAGGTATGGAGTACATGGAGTTGGAAGGTGACTCAGAACAAGAGGAGGAGGAATGATTTACAATCTGCATAGTGACGAAGGGATGCACACTCCGGGGATACTCCGGTGGTGCAAGCATGTGTACAGGAGTGATCCCGATTATGCCTTGGAGATTATGCGAAGCTACGAGGGACTACCCGATGAGGTGTCTGTCGCATACCTGACTGGCGAAATCAATATGACGGTCAACGATGAGACCGCAGTACTGGAGCACAACAGTGAAGCTACTAACGAGTAGTGCAAAAACTGTTAAGGGGGAAAAACTAGGGTACTTCACCATGGTTCAGTACCTCATGGCAGGAAAGAAATCCGGTTGGAACATGTGTGCTATGGCAAGTGATGCGTGTCTGTACCTGTGTCTGGGCCACAACTCAGGACGTATGGTGATGAACACCGTCCAACAGGCACAGTACAATCGGACAGTCAACTTCATGGAAAACCGTGAAGCTCACATGAATCAAATGGTCGATGAGATCGAAAAAGGCATCCGGTATGCTGAGAAAAGAGATCTCATCCCAGTGATCAGACCCAATGGCACCTCAGATCAGAGGTGGGAACGCATTCCAGTACAAGGTTACCCCAACCTGATGGAATTATTTGCGGACTACCAATTCTATGACTACACCAAACTGGAAAACAGACGCAACATTCCACCCAACTACGATCTGACGTTCAGTCGTTCGGAAACCAACTGGCAAGTGTGCGAGGAAATGCTTGCTAATGGCACCAGAGTAGCAGTCTGCGGTACTGCGGACCCCTTCTCCGGTGCACCACCATCATGGGGCTACCCCATAGTCGATGGTGACCAACACGATCTGACATTCTTGCAACCTGCCCCTTCAATCATCTGGCTCAAGGCCAAAGGCAGGAAAGCCAAGGAGGATGATTCAGGATTTACAGTTCACCACATTCCAAGGCACTAACAAGGAGGAAGTATGAATTTTCCAGTGAATTTTGGACATGCGATGTTGTTGAAAGGCAAATATCCCAAGGCACCACTCCCTATCCTTAAGGCGATAGCGGACTATGCAGCAAATCGCACCGTACACGGTCACTTCGTTACCGCTGTATTAGAGAATGATTTAACAGAGGCAGTGTTTCGTGCCGATAACGACAGTCTGCGTGGTCTTGCAGACATCGTCCGGTATGTACACTGGGAGATACCACACAACAGCCACGGCTCAAGAAAAAAGGTCAATGCGTGGCTAAACGAGGTCGAGACCGACACGGAATGTGGGTGCATCAAGGGCGTCCAAGTCTGCGACTACCACTTTTCGTTCAATTCCAAGCCGGAAAAGGAGGAAGTATGAAAGACTACAAGATTACCTACATCTGGAAAGGTGACATTGAGGTCGAAGCTGAGAGTGAAGAGGATGCTATGGAGCAGATGCACAGTATGATGGACGGTTGTGGAGGTGACCCACGGGGACTGTTCAATCTTGACCATGAGGACTATGAGGTGGAGGAAGAATGATAATTATTTACAAGCACCCACATGGGGTAACACTCAATCCTAAAGAATACCTCTTGGACAACGATGATGAAGTTCTGCGGTTCAAGTCAGAGGAGGAGGCACGGAAGCATCTGTCTGATAATGGTATTAATGATGCGGAGGCATTCGGTATTCACTTTGAAGAGGAGGAATAATGGGAGAATTTCAAGTAGATGTTTCGAGGAACCAGACACACGAATCAATTAAGTACAGTAAGTACGCTGACCGTGATCTATCGTACAATTTACATCTCGAAAGGAATACGAAAGATGACGGGTCAGTGCAGTGGAGCCTGACTGGTAGCACTAAAGGGTTCGGCAACGGAGAAGGATGGGGTGCAGGCGAGCGGGAGGAGTTAGGAAGCTATTCCGCAGAGGGATGGCTCAGACGTTTCTGCTCTGATGACATCATCTGGGACTCAGAGTCATGTGAGTTCGTTGCGTACTGCCCAAGCAGGGTGCCGTTGGTACATATAGTTAGAGTACTGAACACGGCCATCAACAGATGGGAATCCCACTTAGATGACTGTTACCAAGGGGCTAACGCAGTCTTCGATGACTGGTCAGTCTACAGATACGATGACCCAAAGAATATAAAGGGCATCACTGAGTAGAAAGTTACTTAACAAGGAGGTCAATATGATGTATTGCCATGATTGTTCTAAGGATCTGTACTGGAAACATGACCCAGTCTGGGAAAACAGACACGACAGTGCATACTTCTCGCCCGGTGTGTTGGATAAATACATCCGGTGTCTGAGGTGCTGGAAACTGGCCCTAGACGAGAAGGGGATACCTTACACAGACGAGATTGATGAGCACAAGCAGTTACTCAAGAGATCCAAAGAACTACGAGAACAGGCCAATAAACTTATGGTTGAAATGGATGAGGTTGCAGACGCAATCGAAAAAATGGAGCAACGGGCAGATGAAAACAGTAATTCATGTGAACCAGCATCACATTAAACACAATCGTAAGCATCCTGACAGCACTAAACCTGTGCTGACTGTCAAAACTTATAAGTCCAATGATTATACAGATGAAGTGTCTATCAATGGGCCATCAAAAGTAGTATATTCACCACTCAAGCCACTCTCTTGTGGTGCTACAGTGTGGATCGAATGCGATTCCGAAGATGTTATAATACATGCGAGAAAGGAGACAGATATCTAACGATTTCTTCTGGGCAATGGCCCAGTTTTACGCCCACCTACCTTAAAGGAGGTAACTAATGGGCATTTTAGGAGCAGGAGTGAAGGACAATAGAACATCAGAACCGCAGGTGTTCTATACAACCACTCCTCAACCCACTGACACTCACTACCCTATTCCACACGGGACGCTAATAGAGACCGTGCGAGATGTGGTGGTAGGCGCACAGTGGAACATCACGGAGACGGACTATGCCTTGTTCCATGAGAACAATGAGATGTTTGCCGTATGGCGCATCCAGAATGGCGAGTCCCATCCAGACTATGACCTGACTATCGGTCTACGCAACTCTCATAATAAGATGTTTGCGGCAGGCATGGCAGTCGGATCATACGTCATGGTGTGCTCCAATCTAGACTTCTCTGGAGAGGTCGTGATTGGAAGAAAGCACACGAGACACATCTTGCGTGACCTGCGTGGCTTGGTAGAGAAGGCATTCTCCAAGGTTCAATCCATGCGGATACTGCAAGACCGTAGGATTGAAGTGTACAAAGAGTACACTCCGTCCGACACTGAGGTGCATGACTTCCTGATCCGTAGCGTGGATCAAAAGGTTATGGCTAACTCCTATATTCCAAAAATTCTAAAGGAATACAGGACACCTTCGCATGAAGAGTTCTTCAATGATGGTCGTGTTAGAACCGGATGGACTCTTCTCAACGCCTACACTGAAGTATTCAAGGGCGTTACCCCTCTAACACTATCCAATCGCACAATCAATCTACATAGAATGCTAGACGTTCTGTGTGATGGTGCTGAGTTGACATTGGAGAGTGTCACTGAACCCGAACCTGAGACTGAGGCTGAAGACTATACCTTCACTGCAAATCTCAGAAGGTGGACCACTCTACATAACTAATGACTAGATCATGGAGTGAAGGTTCTGTCCTCGTCATGCTGGGTATAGCAATGGAGGACAAGCAACTCATGCTTGATGGGTTTAAACTGATTCTGGAAAAGGGCGATCAGATAACTCCTGAGCTTATAGAAGTGATATATAAAAAGCTCAAGAAGGCTGGTGCCATTGATCTATACGATCCTGAAACAGAAGAGGGCTTATTGAAAGTGATACCCACTTGGATTACTGAGTTGGAACAGCGTGTCGAGGACAGTGAAATCGTAAATGCTTTTCTAGACGATCTGTCTGGAGAGTACAATTGAACTCATACATAAAGCATAATAATGCCAATCAAACACGAGGATCTTATATGGCTAGACAGTGTGCAGCAGGACTTAAAGGATTTTTCATACCAATTGAACGGTAGAACGTCCAAATGTAGTTGCTGTTCCCTCAATAAATGGGAAGATATACAAGAGGGTAAGCTACAGCTTGTTGCACAAAGTGCTGTTACAAAAATCACCAAGCTTCGGAGTCTTACTAAAGAACTTCTGGATGCGCGGTGAGCAGTACCCTGGCGGGGAATCGCCTCGCTAGGCAAGGAGCAGTTTAATGTAAGGGAGGAACGATGCAATTAGCTCGCATCGCAGTTTCAGTAGAGGGGGTAACACCCCTGTTGTGCAACCGCTTCACGGACGAAGCGGCTATGGACGCAACAAGTGGTACACGGGCTGCTGCCGCTGGTCAGAACGACAGCCCAAGGGAACAGGCGTTCAGGACTCTTTATCTGGACAGAGATAATGAGACACCGATCATACCTGCTACCAATCTGTTTCGCAGTCAGATGGACGCAGGACGAGATTTCAAGATAGGTAAGAGACAGGTCACCACATTAAAGACATCACTGTGGCCTGCCTTTGTTACCATCCCAGAGATCGTACTGCCGATCATCCACGAGGAGCCATGGGATGTTGATACCCGTCCGGTAAGAATTCCGGCAACGGGCGGACGCATTCTGAGGCACAGAGCGTGTTTCAATGACTGGAAATTGAACTTCACGCTGGAGATTGATGCCTCGCAAATGAACCTCAAGCTGGCGCGTCAGATTATAGACGCTGCGGGCAATCGCATAGGACTGGGTGACTTCCGTCCTTCATGCAAAGGGTCATTTGGTAAGTATGTCGTTACTCATTGGGAAGAGTACGATCAGGAACAAGAAGGCTAACATAGCTTCTTAACAAGGCGCGGTCGGGTCTGGCAGTGCTGGGCGGTGCTTAGTTCGGAGAGGTGTCGCAGGGTGGGGCATGGCAAGGTAAGGCATAGTAGCAAGGTCGGGCAGGGCTTGGCGCGGTGAGGTGAGGCTAGGTAGGGCAACGCCGTGCCCGGCCAGGCGAGGTGCGGCAAGGCAACGGTTGTATAAACGTAAACCTTTAAAGGAGGTGTACTATGCATCCAAGACACTACACTGATAAAGAGTATCAGCAATTAGTGGATGCACTACAGGAAAACTCTGAGAAACTACTGGACGGAGACGGATGGACTCTCGTGTCCGCCAAGTATTACTTGGATCTTGGAGTACCCGAAACTTTCGTCTGCCCATACTGGGGATGGAATGAATCGGGTGAGGGTAAACATGCTATCTTTGTTGATGGCGAAGTAGTCAAGGGTGTCTATGGCATCCACAATCTAGAGTGGCTGTTCGGCATAGCCCGTGTACTTGATGTTAAGTACGACTCGTATGGCGGGCGTGGCTTCCAAGCACGGGAACTCTGTGAAGCAATAAAGGGTGCCCTGCCTAATGACTCCCACATCGTGGACGGCGTTAGGAAGGAAGCATGAACCGGAGAACCAAGTCTCTCCACAAGGCCATGGAACGTCTGGTTCCATTTGCCGAAGAGCTTGGGTGGGAGATCAGTCATGCAGGTGGGAACACATGGCTTGAACAATATGTTCCTGCGAAGAAGTGGCTAGGCGATATCGGTGCCTTTAAAACAAAGACGATCAAACTGATAGGTTCAGTCACACATCACATAATGCATGACCATCCCAACCCTGAACTCGTAAGGTCAACAGTACGATTCCATGGCAGGATTCCCAATGGCCTGTGGGCAGAGCATCGCACTGCTCTAAAGTGGTTGAAACTCAGTAAGGAGGAGCTATGAGCCATCCGGGCGAAGAAGCAATCATGGAAAGAATCGAAGAAGACATCGCTGAGATGAGTCGAGAAGAAAAGGTGGAGTTCATTGTCGAATGTGGCATCGCTCCATCCGATTGGGCATGGTCTTCCCTTGTAGTGAAGGAAGATGAATTGTTCGGTAGGCCAGCATGGGATGAGGATTCAATGAACCACATCATATTCGATTGGAAATGGGAGGGCAGATGAGACAGAAATTTCAAGTGACGGTTATAGCAAAGGATTACTGGACAGTAGAGCTTGAAGCCGAAGATGAAGCAGGGGCCGAAGACTTGGCTACAGATATATGTCAAGCGGAACTTACGGCTGTTATCGACAAAGAAAAGGCACCTACCTTAAAGTATATTGATAGCGAGTGGGACTTTCATGTAGACAGAAAGGAGAATGTATGAAAAAGTTTACAGTGTGGTTCAGGGTAGGCAGGGACTTCAAGGAAACCATCGAAGCCGAAGATGTACACGATGCTGACCGTAAGTGGACTGCCCGATTTCAGGAAACATCAATCTCATATTGGAAGCAGATGGCAGATGACTTTGAAGCTGTCATCTATGACATAGCGGAGGAAGCCGATGAGAACTCGTGAAGCTAGGCGTGTGAAGAAAGATGCTCTGAAACGAGCACGGATATATGGGCACAACCCTGAGTTAATATCCGGTGAAGGTGCAATGCATCTGTACGGATGCTTGGAGCAGAAGTGTTTCCACTTGCTTGAGTGTTGGGACAATCCAACCCACGCTTGTGGCACGATGATGCATGAGCCATGTGCCAATGCACTGAAACGCAGTTGGTGGAGAAGGATTAGATATAAAATCTACAAGTTTATATGGTTTGTAACTGAATAAAGAAAAACCCCCTGTGCTAACCGGGGAGCAACCGACTAGGACAGGGGGAAAGGAATGGGAAAAAGGGGTAAACCCAAACCAGTTTTTTATCTCACCCACTTAGACGAGAACACAAAAGGAGGAATGCGTTACATCGCCAAGGTGAACGTAATCACCCTGGGCACTCAATGCAACGTATCGGGGCAGCGCAAGGATAGGATAGGTTCGGCAATGCAGTGCATAGTTAGGCGAGGTTGGGCTTGGTACGGTAAGGCATAGTAGCAAGGTTCGGCGTGGTGGGGCGAGGCGGTGCGGTGCGAGGTAGGGTTTGGCAGGGTCTGGCAAGGCGGGGTAAGGCATAGTAGCAAGGCCCGGTACGGCCTGGCTTGGCATGGCGATGTGAGGCATGGAGAGGCAATGCTGGGTACGGTATGGCTTAGTAGCATGGTGCGGCGAGGTCTGGTGCGGCGGGGCGGCGTGAGGCTGGGTCCGGCGAGGTCGGGCGTGGCAAGGTGAGGCTTAGTAGCGAGGTGGGGCAGGGCAAGGTGGTGCAAGGCGGGGCACGGTTTGGCATGGTCGGGCGCGGCAAGGTACGGCTTAGTAGCAAGGTACGGTGATGTGATGCTGGGCGAGGTTCGGCAGGGCAGGGCTAGGCGAGGCGAGGTCAGGTCAGGTTCGGCAAGGCGGGGTTCGGCATAGTAGCATGGTTGGGCGTGGCCCGGTGTGGCGAGGCGGGGCGTGGCCTGGTAGGGTACGGCAGGGTACGGCATAGTAGCAAGGTTCGGTACGGTTTGGCATGGCGCGGTCAGGCATGGAGAGGCCCGGTATGGCAAGGCAGGGTACGGCATAGTAGCGAGGTTTGGCAGGGCTGGATGAGGTCAGGTATGGCAACGCAAGGCGAGGCGAGGTCAGGTATGGCGAGGCAAGGCAACGGTTGTACTAGAAGTCCCAATCCTCATCATCAAGACTAGGAGTAAAATCACTCCAGCACCCGACTGATCTATCAAACTTCAATGGACACACACCATGTTTACCAATCCAAGACCAACGAACCTTCCATATGTGAGCTTCGGGGGGATCTATGTCATGTGGATCTCTCCAAATCGTCATACCTATGTCGGCCTTAGCAAACCAAGCCGCTGATCCGGCGATGTCGTGGCCCGTCACTACGGTCTTACGGCCCATACGCCTGTCAGGTGAGATCTTAGTAGGATGAGCCACGAAGAACACATGAGCGTCATGTTTCTTGGCCCACTGCTGCACCTGAGTGAGGATGCCGGAGATCTCATCAGTCTCCTTGAGGCTATTCGACAGCGTGAGGTGGTTATAGGGATCGATAACCAAGATCCTGCAACCCATACGCATCACGGCAGCAGAGGCAATGTCGAGGATACCGTCTATTGTCGTGGGTCCGTCACGCCTGTAGTCCATGAAGAGGAAGTGGTCGTTGAGCCAGCGTTGAGCATGGTCCCGCTCTTCGGGACTCATCCTCTGACCATCACCATCGAAGAACGGACGCTTCGTGAGCTTCTGTGCAAGCTGCATGATATGCAACTCAGGCGGCTTCTCAAAACTACAATAGACAGTCTTATATCCCACGCTCTGAGCGAGGTTGAGACAAAGCTGATCCACGAAGTCACTCTTACCGCTGGACGGGAAGCCAGTAACAACAGTGACCATGCCCGGTGGTACTTGAATGAACTCGTCAAGAGAGGACAGTCCGGTTCTGGCACCACGCAACTGACCGTTGTCGTAGAGGTCGAGGACTGCCCCACTGAATACTTCAGCACCATGGAGACCTATGGTAGGTACGGGCTGGCAATCCTCAAACTGGCCGACAAGGTATCCGGTTCCTTCTACATCCAGAGCTTCACTGGCATCCTTGTGATCTTCCAAATCAATCAGCCAGACCTTGGAACTGCCGATCCTGCGAATGATCTCTTCCTTGAGAGCATTCCCCGCACCATCGTTGTCGGTATTAAGTATTATTCTGGGAGCCGATTCAATTTCGATCTTGGCTCTCCAGATATAGGCGAACTTCCTGTCATCCTCCGGTGTTATCCTGCCATCTCTGACCTTGGCCGGAGCACCATTGGGGATGGAAACGACAGTGACGTTGTCTGGGACACCGCTGCTGATCCAAGCCAGAGCATCAAGCTCTCCTTCACAGATCAGAAGATCGTTGCCCTCGACATAGGTATCGATATTGTAGAAATCTTCGCAGACATTCTCCTGGGAAAACCTCTTCTCCTTATCGGCGGACCTCCACTTGATTGCGTTGACCAAGTCTCCGTCACGGTAAGGGAATCCGACAGCCGGAACAGTCTTCCCATTGAAGCGATAGGTGCCAGTGATGGTATGAGAATCAATAACAGGATCTGTGATGTTTCTGCCCCTCAGATACTCTATTGCTGTCTCGTTGTCCTCACTGGGAAGATCGGTAATTGGTGTGGTGATCACAGGGACAGTATCAAGGGACCATTCCCTGTCATTAACCCACCCTCCACTGACATCACAGTGATGGCAATGGTATTGCACTCCCTTGTTGTCAACTTTAACTGATAGTGACTTGTCATGTTTATGTCTTGTTCGACTGTTTCTGCACTCTGGACAGAACTTTTTATATTGCCCCGGACCCAGTGTAGATACTACTCGCTCAATAGCAGGAACTACCTGTTGTGACATGTTACCCCCCTTTAGAAACTAACTTGTTTAACTCATCTATTACTAAACTCTTGTTATCTAGTGTTGATACTACTATTATACTTCTAGGATTGTCTCTATCTAAACCCCATTCTATATACTGACCTTTAACTAATCTATCGTTGGGATATATATAGTCTTGTAATAAATCTAGTATTAGTGAAGGATCTAGATCTGGTCTTCTAGTGGCATAATATATCTTGATAGCAACAAACACATCTTCTGTAAATAATTCTTGTCTTGTAGGGCACTGTTGTTTAAATGTTTTAACATAGTTAAGAGCTTTTTTAGACTTGATAAAGCGGGGCTTACCACCAATAGCGACGAGTCGCCTAGAATTGGCTTTGGAAGCTGGCTCGCCTTTGATCATAAGACTAGCCACATCTTTGTCAATAGTCTTGCGAGATTTTCGCCACTTGCTTATCATACACTGAACCCTTTTAGGGGATTGAGCATAACATGCCAGCGAGGCGGAGGCAACTAAGCCGCTATCTACATGCAAGAAGGAGGAATATTGAGTACCCAGTTCAGGGTCTATGAGGGGGTGGGAGTGCCCCCCAAGAATCCCGGCCCAAGAAGTAAGTGGGCGGATCTGCCTCTGGAAACCATAGAGGTAGGAGACCTCATTGAGCTACCACTTGATTCTGATGAGGTGCAGCAAAAGCTGAACGGTATCAGGGCCTATGCAGGTAGGGTGGCCCGGAGAACCGGACGGAAGTATTCAGTGCGTGTAACTGAGTACGGTATTGGTATTTGGAGAGTTCTTTAAAAGGAGGAGTAATGTATAAAATCGTAGACAACCTACCTATTCCTGAAGCACGGAAAAGACGTAGTTATCCGTTCAGGAGCCTCAAGGTAGGGCAGTGCTTTCTTGTTGATTGTGAGGACAAGAACCACGAGCGGTCTGTTCGCAGCACGGCTCACCGTCTAAGCAACACCACAGACAGCAGGTACACTGTACGGCGTATCCCTGATACTGAGGCCCAGGTAGGGGTATGGAGGACTGAGTAATGTCCCTTACCAACGAGTATGGGGCACCTGATGTTTTTGTAAGAGCCGTTGAGGGAGATCCCTACACCAAGGGAGAGGCTGACTTCTCTGCTACTGAGTTGCTGAAGCCTCCTCAGATTGTACGGCTCACGAAAGAGCACAAAGACTCTATCACAACGGATGTTCGTGACGAGTGGTGGAAGCTCTTGGGCAAAGGTGTCCACAATATTTTGGAGCAGTACGGGGAGGGGAGGTGTGAGGATCGGTTCTTCGCTGAATGCAATGGAATCAGAATATCTGGTGCTATTGATATGCTGGTTGATGGTGCTGTTACCGATTACAAGGTGACGAGTGTCTTTACCATCCAAAGAGGGTTGAAGACCGACTGGGAACAGCAACTGAATATCTATGCTTGGTTGCTGAGACAGAACGACATCACAGCTACGAGTCTTGAGATCGTTGGGTTGTGCCGTGATTGGATTCAATCCCGTGCAGCAGTGAAGAGGGATTACCCACAGAGTCCCATCGTACCTATCAAGGTTCCTCTGTGGCGTGACGAGCGGCAGGACAAATTCGTAGAGGACCGTGTAAGGGTCCACACTATGGAGAACACCCTGCCATGTACCCCCGAAGAGCGATGGGCGCGAGGGGGCTATACAGTGCTTGGTGGCGGCCTTAAACCACGTTCATTCGACTCACTGAGCGAAGCCGCCAATTATATCAACCAAAAAGAGAAGCCTGGGAGAGCTTTCTCAATTCAAGAAGGGGGCGCGAAGTTCGTGCGCTGTGAGTCATGGTGTTCAATATCAGACCACTGTCCGCAGTGGAAGGGAGGGAGCAGGTGAGCAGTCCAACAGCAGGTGATATTTGGAATACCCTGTCTGCTATCGACGTAAGTAAGCACACTGAGAAGCGGAGACAGGGCAGTATCGAACTCAGCTATCTTTCATGGGCCAACGCTTGGGCCTATGCGATGGCCCACTATCCTGAGCTTACCGTCAAATGGCACGGTATGACAGACAAGGATGGTGTAACACGGGATATCACAACCTATGAAGACGGTTCGTGTTCCGTGTGCTGTTCGATCACTATCGGAGAGGTCAAGCGGGAGATGTGGCTTCCGGTTATGGATTACCGGAACAATGCCATCGTAGGTTCTGTCGGACCTGACGGAAGACCTATGGGGCCTGATGCCAGAGCCATCTCAGATGCCAAGCAAAGGTGTCTGGTAAAATGTCTGGCAGCTTATGGATTGGGGCACTATTTGTACAGCGGTGAAGATGTCCCGCCCAACATCAGTGTAGAGCAGATTGTTGAGGCTCCCGTAAAGCCCAAGAAGAAGAAGAAAGCCGCTAAGAAGAAGAAGAAGAAGGAGCCAGTAGTGGAGTCGCCGGATGCTGGTGCTCTCAAGGATGAATTGATTGCGCTGACCCATAAGCTGAACAACGGTGGATGGACACCGGACGATGCTACCAAGGCTCAGATCAAATCTGCGGTAACTGATCTTGATGTGGAGGCACTGACATCATTGATCAAGACATTGCAGGAAGCAGAAAAACCCTTGTTACTAATTAACGATGACACTAAGGAGGACAACTAATGGCTGACAAGTATGCCGACCAGCCCAAGCTGGACTTTTCCATCTTTGAGAACAGGTTTGCGAGTAGCTCAAAGCACCCGACTATGACGGGTATCATTGAGTTCACGCGCCCCTTCCTCAAGGCCATGGTAGAGGAGGCCAAGAGCGGAACAATGCCCAACCTCAAGGTAGCTATGTGGGAGCGCACAGGCCGTGACAGCGGCAAGCCTTATCAGTACATGAGGCTGGAGCTTCAGCAGAGTAACGGAGTTACCGTCGAGGAGCCTGTTGAGCAAGAGGAAGAGGATGACGGTCTCCCGTTCTAAGGAAGCATTCCTGCTGCGCCTTGAGCGGACAGTTCTCAACATGGTGAGGCGAGAGGCGCAAAGCAGGGGTGTTAGTGTTACCCAGATGTTCAAGGATATCATAGAAAGCTATGACTTTACGGGGCAGAAGGAGCGACTGAAAGCCCCGAAGACGAAGCCTTGGTGGAACTAAAGTATAACCCTCATGAGGGTTGTTATGATCAAACTAGTAGTTGATAAGACATGGGTGGAGCGAGCAACCCGTTGGGCTTGCCGTCGTGTCCAGCATACAATTGATCGTAGTAACATGAACCTTCGTGGCCTGACTGAACGTCTGGATGACATTGTTATGGGTGAGATCGGCTCTGCTGCGGTAGCTCAGTTTCTGGTTAACAGAGGCAACTGCGTGATTGCCTATGATGAGGTGCGTAGGGACGGCAATCTGGAGCCAGATCCTGGTTGGGATTTGGTCGTTGGTCCTGCGCTCGACCAGTGGCCTAAAGAGGACTCTGATGTACGAACGCCACCTGTATCGGCGCACACTATATCAGTGAAAACGTCAAGGATTCCAAAAGCGGATAACGACTCTGTCGAACTCGCAATTGAACGCCGTGACTTTAAAGTCTTTAAAAAATCTGAGGCAATTGAGGATGATCTCTCTTCAGATTATGAATCTCAAATCTACTATCCTCTTTATGAGTCAAAGATGAGAGACACACAGAACATCACGCAGACGTTGGTTGCGACTGAGGCGGTTGAGGAGATTAACAGTCTCCTCCGCCTTGGTGAACGCTATGGTCGATGCTTCCTAACTGGCTTTGTAAGCAAGGAGACACTGGTCGATCATTCGCAATCTCTCATAGAGGCTCAGAAGTCGCCATACTGGACCTCTTGGCATGGTGGAGAAGCAAAGGAAATGTGGAGCGCACCCCTTCACATTGGAAGGCTGCCATAAAAGCTAGGCGCACAATAAACAAATGACTACTATACATGACGTATGACTACAACGAGTTAATGCAAGGAGGTAACGGTGTTACGGGGTAAAAGGTTAGCTAGGATCGGCGCACTCACATTACTACTGGGGGCGTCCACCCTGGTAGCCTTGCGTTACGCCGCTAAATATGGATGGCTGGCAGGACACACCCATTGGGTGTACAGTAAAATCAATATGGACGAACCCAAAGATTGGTATATCTAAAAAGCAAGGTTGTTTTATTTTTCATTTTGCTATTGGCATTAACTTCATGTGCTGCCCATACTCCTGATTGCTGGTGGGGAAATCAATTATCTAATGAAGAGTGCCCAAACTAACATGAGCAAGCGAAATGAATTGAAGGAACAGCTACTGGAAATGGGACTTGAAGAAGTGGTGGTAATGGAAGGCTATGATGATTGTGTCATAGGTGTGTTGGAACGATTTGGAACTGAACCCGTTATCCTTTATGACAGGGACAGGGTTATAGACAAGCTCATCGCTGACGGCCTGACTCCTGAAGAGGCTGTAGAGTTTTACGAATACAACCAGCTTGGATCGTGGGTTGGCGACAGAACGCCCGGCTTTCTAGTTAGGCTGCCGACTGACAGCCAATATCCCATACCATCTGCATTAGTGAACTAATAGCGTTCCAATACCAACACCCGCTAGGACATAGGGGGCTGCTCTCTTAACGCGACTAATGATACTGGGAGTGGCTAGAGCTTCCCAGGCATCAGCCTCTACGTTGAGTGCAACGATCTCACGCCTGAGCACATCATTTACCTGCTGCTCCTTGATCCACATCGAATCAAGTGCCTCAACTCGTTGCCACAGAAGGGCTTTGTCAGCCTCAAGGGTTTCTACCTGCTCCTGATAAGCCTGCACTTCGATTCTGTGGTCATATTCAATTTCATTAAGAATCGTTTCTAAGCCGTCATAAGCTTCTAGGCTATCCCTGAGTACCCCAACCCCTTCCTCAAAGCTTCTAGAGGCATCTGAAGCCCTCTCAGCAGCCTGTGCTCTGACTTCAGCGATAGAATCATGGGCATGATCAAGACTATCTATGAGAACTTCGTAACCCTGAAGAGCTTCTTCGACCTGACGTTCAAGATCGGCACGTTCTACTTCAAGAACCCTGACTCTTTCTTCTGCGATCAGTGCATCCGCTTTCGATGACTCCACATAAGAGAAACCTAATCCCAGTAGGATCATGACCCCGATCACTACGGCTATGTTCTTAGGATTCATCACTCTTCACCGGGGCATAGGCTATCTGTGGAGAAACAACGCCATTCATCTTCTTTCTTCTCACCCGTACTGTCTGCACGATACCCTCTTCAATGAGCTTCCGTAGCCGATCACGCACAGCATTTGCGCTCATGTTCAACGCATCCGCCAACTGAAGCACGGACATTGCGCCGTCTTCGGTTTCAGTAAAAACCAGGGCATCTCTGACCTGTTCAAGTAGCTCCGATTCGGTAACCCTTTCCATCTACACCTCCACAGTCGTTGGCCTGTTGGGCTTATAGAGTACGGTCTTCATATCATAATCATCATCATCAATCTCAAACCATACAAGTCCTATATCAGCCAAGGACTCTGCTACCCTATGTACATACTCCGTAGCAAGTTGCCAGGCCGGGAGTGCTACGGCTCTCGTCTTTACCTTATGAATCCTTCCACTATCAGCGAACTGGTGGAAGTGGGAACGGATCGCTACATCCGGTGGCTCCTCATAGTCCATCATATAGTTAAAAAAGATGTCTTGAGCAAACCATCTGATGTACGGACCCTTGGTATGTGCCCGTCTTCCCATACGCCCGTGATGTTTAATGTCGAATAGAACTGGACCGATCTGAATCAATCTTGAATACGATGATTTGTTTCCGGTGTCTGGATCTCCTATAACCTTCCAGCCTTCTGCACTCAGTGCCCGTGCAATTCCCTCTTCCGATCCACCTGCCCTACCAACATGGCTGGGTGTACCTCTGAGGACATGTATTGTATTAGGCTTGAGTGCCAGCGGAACCCTGAGTGATTCCAGCGCACACCTCATGTGTACGCCTGTCAGGCCAGTTGCGATCTGGGTAGTACGATGATGATCTCCATCAATGAGATCACCATTGAGAATCAGATGTAGCTTTGCTTTTCTATTTTTTCTTTTGACTGATTTGACCTTACCCCAAGCCTCTTCCCAGTTGTTCCAGAGCCAATTCTGAGCCTTCGACGGCAGATAAAGTCCTTCGTCATCCAGTTCCAACCCTTCTGGCGGGCACAATCCTACCGTGGAACCACAGTGAGTATCTCCTACACATACGACAATATGCTTCATCCATCTTCCTCCTTTGGTGTTTCCCAATCTCCCCATCCTGCTGTGGGGTCATGGCAAGTAGCACACTCCTCATTCTTTTTTATCTCATTACCACATTCATGACAGATATCCGATCCCTTAGTGAAATCCCAGCCACACAACCAGCAGAATCGTTCACCCTTGTCACTCTCTGAAGCGCAACGGGGACAATCCATTAATTTTCCCGGTCCTCACGAAGCGCGTTGGACATGTACCGGGCACCTGTCAAACCGCCTATACCAGCTAGTAAGTCTCTACTTTCTATTTTAGACGGATCGAAAGCGGCCCACGGTGATCGTATATTTTTAGGGTCGAAGATATTTACGACTGGGGCACTGCCCCAAGAGGAGTCCGATCCTAAAATGCCCCTATAAACCCCTTCATATCCTGCCTCTTCAGCAAGATCTCTCGCTATTTCAAAAACGTCATCGTCCCAGGCTTTTGCATCAACCGTCATATCCACAGCCTTGTCCTTTAATTTTTGCCACTGCCATTGATCAAGAAGTTTTTTGCTGCGAACTCTGGCTGGATACAATCGCGGACTACCAATCGCGGACCTGGTATACTGTTCAGCAAAAGCGGGATTACTTAGGTATACACCCCGACCATAATCTCCCGCCAAGCTTGGTTCAAGCGTAGTCCAATCATCTACACCTTTAATCGGAACACTAGTACCATGGGCCAATTCCAAATCCATATCAAATCCCATGTCTTCAGCCCGTTTCAAGCGACTGGCCTCGTCCATAGGTAGCTTTCTTCTACCTTTCAAAAGCTTTCTTATACCTGCTGCTCCAACAAGCGGTAGCATAAGACCAGCTAGACCCAACCCAACACGGCCCAGACTACGATCTTGCAGCCCAGCACCTATTTCAACTAGATCAGTGGCCTCACCTATGCCAGGAAGCATAGAAGCTCCCACATACCCTAGACTAGGATCGTCAGCCCTGCCTCTGATACCTTCCCATAGACTTCTGAGCTTGTCTAAGACCGGGCCACCACGCTGATAGGCATTGAGAGTAGTGAGGCTCATGACTGGTCCTCACGGAGCGCATTAGACATATATCTAGCACCTGTGAGACCGCCTATGCCAGCCATTAAATCTCTAGAATGAAGCTTGTATGGATCAAATCCGGCGAATTTGGATCTAAGACCCGCACCTGGCGCAAATGTGAGAACTTCATTCGGCAGCCAGGGGTTATCAGTAATCAGACCTGTGGCATCCGTATGAACGCTCAAGCCCTCATATCCTAATCCTTGAGCAAGTCTATTAAGACCAGCATGTTCATGTGCTCCTAATCTTGCCCCCTCACCCGACAACCGATCAAAACC
>Ga0080013_1000580_pt1 | contig 51514 bp, 32 predicted proteins | sample ETNvirenome_6_85_FD_69236 | JGI IMG/M metagenome (GOLD analysis project Ga0080013, IMG submission 69236) | Marine viral communities from the Pacific Ocean - ETNP_6_85 (SPADES assembly) (version 2) | ecosystem: Environmental > Aquatic > Marine > Oceanic | place: Pacific Ocean | collected 2013-06-19
TCATACAACTGCTCGAATATGATTCGATATTCATAATGATACTTCAAATTTTTGATATGAGTATCACTTATATGTGCAAACTTCACGTACCCTCCGCATAGATACTATTATAGTATAACCCAATGTGGATATCGTGTCAAGCTTTTATTTTTTGCGGTTTTTCGCCATCTTGCTCTTCTTCCAAGCTACGTAGTCCGGTCCTGTCATGTGATCTTGTGACCGAGAGTTTTCTGGAGGTTGTATACGGCGTCTTCGAGGTCTTCGACGCGCTCGATGGTCTGGTTGAGGAGGTGACCCCCGGGCGTGAGCGCTTCTAAAATAGTTGGCATTGTATCGGTGATCGAATTCTGCATGGCTTCTAATTCTTCTTGAATAATCTGCTGAACTATCATTTCAGCTTGTTTCAACATTTCAGGATCATCACATTGTGCCGCTGGGTGACCTGATGCCTTTTGTATACACTTTTGTAACGCACCTCTATCCAGATCTTTCACAAACTGCGGCTTGGGTACCGAAAGCTCTTCAATGGAGCGACCAAGCTCTTCTTTAATAATCTGCTTAAGCTGTACTTTGGTTACTTTCATTGGGGTTCTCCTACACTGCCGAGAGTAAATTCATCAGTAAATAGTCATCTCTATCTATAAACCTCGCTTTTTGTTTTCGTTCTTGGAAAACTTCTTTCGGCATCGAGCCCACGTCTTCATAGCCATCTACGTCGATCTTATAAAGCTCGATATCATATTTAAGAAGTGTCTCAATAATCTTGTTTTCTTTTTCTCGCGCATCGGGATCGAGGGCAACGAAGACTGGCGTATCGTTGTAGACGATTTTTCGGATGAGATCCGAGTCTGTGCGCAACGTAGATCCCAATATAGGCACGCTGTTTCCGGCAGTAATGGCATCAAAAACTCCTTCGACAATTGTCAAATCTTCATTCCAGTCAATATATAGCTCATTGAACACAATGTCCTTAGAGGATTTGGGGTTCTTATATTTATAGGAGTCTCCGTTATAGGATCTCGCAATGAAATAGCTGACATCGCCGTCATCATTAAAGGACGGGATGATAATACGGTTGCGATATTCGCCGCTAAAACAAAATCCAATCTTCCACTTGAGAATCTCGGCCTTTGTTATACCACGCGATTGCAAATACTTTTGCGCGTAAACGCCTGTTGCTGGAACTGCGCTGGTGAGGCTTACGAATTCTTCTGGAAGATCCAGAGTGGGCAAAGGGTCCACACGAGGGCCCTCGTCGAATAGCTCAGCAAATCTCTCAATATCGTGGCGGCCCGTGAGTTCTTCCCATCGCTGTAGGTGGACAAACGTGCCAAAACGACGAACCAAGCGCCTAATGTTACGACCACGATAGTCGCATACCCAACACTTAAAAACGTTCTTATGAATGTTAACAGAGAGTTTAAGCTTGTGATGATCGCATGCCGGACATTTGAAAAGTGTTTCTGAACCATTAGCATGAGAATATCCTAATATGTCACACAGAATCTTGTGCTTCTTTTTCTCGCTCAATTATATCTCCCGCTCTCGCGATTATAATTGCATCCGCCCGATCAAACGATTCGGGTTTAGGATTGCCCTTGTGTGTATATTGTACCTTGAAAGTGGGCTCGTTGTCAAGTAAATATTTCAAAACAACTTGTTTTGCTTTCTCTCCTCTCGGAACTTTAATGCCGACTGTCTTGCGGGCGGTGGAGGCGCCAATAAATTCTGGTTCGATTTCAAATAGTTCGAAGAGAAGCCACGCAACGACGCCATTAAAGCGCGTGAGAGTGGAGAGAGTTTTGGCTGATGACTTGCCGCCCATAAACATGTGGAGCGATTGCTCGATATAGATATGCTCAATAGGAAACTCAGAATCTCCCACTAACTTATCATCATTATTAAGCTGGTACATTTCGTAGATGTCCATCAGCTTTTCTTTTATGGCAATTGTCTTAGCGAAAAAACCTTTGTGCTTTCGCAAGTCAATTGAATCGTAATACACCAGCACATTATCAGTTACGACAGCAAAGCCTGTGATGCTAGTGGAAATATCCACACCGAGAATCATTTTATATATCTATTTTTAATTTAAATGCTAAATCTTGATCTTCTTCTTTGAGCACAGGATTTGCAAGAGTTGCAATACCAATCAAGTTCTTGCTCTTATCATAGATTCCAATTTTTGAAATATATACCTGTCTCTTAAATGAAGCACTATAATCACTATAACTCGAACTGACCGTATTGGCAAGCAATCTTTCGGAATTTTCTTCATAAACATGCGAAGAAGTGTAATTAAGCAAGTCTTGGCCATACTTGATAAAGGAGGGATTGTTTGAATAATTGACCTCGCCCTTCTTTGCATGGGCAAACATTGTCATAACTTGTGTTTCAGTTGTGCCCTTAAAGGAGAGACCGAAAGATGCACTAGTAAAAGTTGTCCCTCCAACACTAGCTTGAGTGTTTCCGTCTTGTGCGCCGGCGGCAAACTCGGCCCAGACCGGATTACTCCCGCCGCCCCCGAGAACGACTGTATCATCGGTTATTTTATAAGAGCCCGTTAAGAGAATTATGCCTTCGTCATATAAAACAACACCACCCACTTTATTAGTATTATCAAGACCGTCATTATTGATCCCGGTAGCTAAAGAACTAGTAACTTCGATCAACTCCCCGTTTTGTTTTCTATCTTGAAGCTCTCCGATTAACGATCCTGTATAATACCACTTCAAAGATAGGGAGCCGGGCTTGATTTTAGATCCATAAAATATCGATGGAATGTAAATCATGTTTAATGTTTGTGTGTTCTTATTTCCATATGAAGATGTGACTGCATAATGAGGGCTTCTTGCTGAATAGAAATTTAGACGGCTTCTTAAAGAAACATACTGGGCATTATAGTCATCGGTATCACTATAAGGGGTGCTAATCAGTTCTCTAATAATTGACGCAGACAAAGGATAGGCGCCGTATAGCGTGGTACCAACTGCATTAGTTGTCCACTCATCGCCGGGATTTAAATCTGCCGCGACTGCGGCTGCCGACCTTGAATGAATTGCGGTTCGAAAACTTCCGCGCGCAGAATCCTTAGTAATAAAAGGATAAATGTAATTATTTGTATTCCCATCGCCCGCGCCGGCGTCGTTTTGAGATTTCTTGTCAATATTGTATTCATAGAGACTAATGAAACCAGGAGGAACATTGCGAACCTGTGCACTAAATGCACCAGAGTGTTCAGGCATATTATTATAATAAACCGTACTATTATAAATGAAAAACTCACTTTGCGGGTGAGCCTTCATCGTGTTTAATAAGACGTCTTTTTGTTCAAATTTCTTGAACGACATTTTTTAGTAATCCAGTCTAACTCTTAGAGTAATCTCGTTATTTGGATCCTTGCGCAAAGGCTCTGAAAGTTTTGCGGTGGCAAGTAGTTCGCCTGTAGAATTGTATAGCCCAACTGTCGTAATATATGAAACTGGCTGATCTGCAGCAGATGTTTTAACTCTAATCTTACTCCCGGAAAGATATGTCGGATTAGAACTATAGTTGAACTTGTTGTGTGGCACCCTGCAGAAGTAAATTTGCGAGTTAATCTCTGTCGTATTGTTAAATGATAAAGTCTTGATTCGATGTCTCAGCGCATCACAAGAACCACTAATAGAGGCGCTAACCAGTGACTGTACAACCGTTAAAGGCGTATAGTTGTCGCCAGCGCCACTTAATGTAGAGCCACTGTTGAATTTCGCAACACCACTAAACAAAGAAGAACTTAAAACAAGTGTGCCAGCTTGATAGAAGACAATACCATGGGCAACATTGCCAGAAGTATAAAGCACCCCATAGTCGCCGGCAAGAGTATTTTTAACGCCGGCATTTGTTCCTTCGGATGCAGAAGCATCAGTCAAAGTAATGAGATCAGTATCAAAAACAGTATCTCCAGGTGTCCCATCTCCCCAAGAAGCAGAAGATACAGTGAGAGAAACAGAGCCTTTTTTAATCTGATCTTTGGTTAAAAGCCGAGAGAAATTAACAAAGAAACATTGTTTCATTTGAGCATTGTTATCAACGAAGCTCAAATCACTTTCAAAAAGCTCAACTGTATTACTAGAACCAGTGAAACCCAAATAAGTCTGTGCAAATTGATTATACATATTAATCTTTTTATCAATTTGAACGCCGGTACCTGCGACAGCAGAAGCAGAACAGCCAGAACTCTCATCATAGCCAACACTGATATCAAAGATATGGTTGGCCGACGAACTTAAATAAGGATAATCGTATACAGATTGAAATTGACCGTGGGTATAATTCTTAATATTGGCGCCGGCACTATAGGCGCCTGTGAGAATTGTACCGGTAATTGGAATTGCCTCATGTAATAAAGTTCGCGTCGTTGTTTTGTCCGCGTTTGTTAATTGTTGAAAGTTTAATACTGGCATTTAATTCTTAATCCTTATTATGATGCGCTTGCATACCGAATGATTCTTAGGGTGATCTGTTTCATAGTCGTGCTGGCCTCTCCATAGATATATACAGTTGTATCAATAAAATCCCACTTTTGTGCGCCGGAGAACCCAAGGCGTGCGTTTGTTCCAACAACATCTGTTGAGCCGTATAATGTATAATAAGCGCTACGAGAGGTCGTAGCCGTAGACTTTGTTTTCAATGCGTTGAATACGCTAAAATTAAATGCTCCAACTGTACCAACAACCCCATTAGTAACAATTATGTTGTTTTCTGTTTGTGAGGTATTATAGGTGACCCCATTGTTAATGAGCGGAATTGTCCATTCTACATAATTGGACATAGAAGCAACGTTGGAGGCAGCATCGCGCGAGGTAAGTGTAATGTCAATATCTGGATTACCATCGGCATCATTTGCAAACTTTGAGCCATTCGAGGCTCCCAAAACTGCTGAAACAAATCGGCTGTCTACCCTTACGCGTGCTGCAGGATCCAGCAGACCAATATTCTGGGCAGATAAATAATTAGTTATATTCGCAGGAGTGGGAACAATACCGTCGTTTGACGAATCTTTAAGGCCGAATTCCATTATTAATTTTCGGCCGGAGGTGAGGGCCGTAGTTAAGAATTTATATTTGGAATTTAATGCCGTAGACTTTTCAAGTTGAGTCGCTGTTTCTGCATTTACTGCGAGATAATATATCCCACTGTTCTCATCAACAGCGTTGGCAACTTTCGAGGAGTTGCTAATCTGTATTCCTGGCATATAATATAAATCATTGCGGGCAATATTTAAAAGTCCGTAATTAATACCGGGCACTTTGGTGTGTGCTACAAAAACAGGGGTTTGCAAAATAGTCAAGTCTTGGTAAGCGGAGCCCGTTGCGCTAACCCATTGTGAATAATCTATCTCATCGTCGCCGAGAGCAAAGCGCGAGATCTGGAAAGCTCCCTGTGCCATCCTCTTTCTACCCACATCTGTTAACACAGCGTCGAGGATGATATCGCCGGAGTTATCTAAAAAAGACATTTATTTATCTCTCTCCTTCATAAATAGTAATTATATTAATTAGTCTTCAAACTTTTTAGGTGCCCGCATATCTTATAATTCTTATTGGAATCATTAACCTAGCGGAAGTGGTCGCACCTTCTATATATAGGGCGGTGTCGATATAATCAAACTTATTACTTCCACCAAGCAAGCTAGTATTGGAAGTGCCATAAGTAGAGTATTTATAATTAGTGGTGCCAGTTGATTTAGAAGTTAACATATTGTCCACTACTAAATTAATTGCCAGCGCGCTGCCACGAGGCCCACAAACAACTGAAATATCTAAATCAGAAGAGTTTGTTCCTGTTTCATATACTAAATTGTCAATTGTCGGTGCATAAAAAGTACTAAAATTTTCTATATATCTCGGCTCTGATATAGAAGTTGCAGGGTTCAGTGTCTCAAAATTAACTTTTGAGCTTCCGCGTGCACTACTAAATTTAGATTCGCCAGCGGGAATCAACACGCTAGTAAAAAACCTATTGTCACAATAAATATAGACTGCGCTGTCCAAAAGCTCAGTTTGTAAAATAAAAGCCTCTCTATCGGCAGCGGTGCGCTTGCCGGAAATAGGATCCGGGGTCCCGGCGCTCGTATTATAAGAACCAGTTGGACTTAAATCAATTCCAGATTCTATAATGAGTTTTGTTTTTTCAGAAACATTAGATTCTAAAATGTGTGCCGATTGCCACCCAATACTATCTTTAAGTTTGCTAGTAGTCTCATCATTAACAGATAAATAATATATTTCTCCTCCTTTTGTATGTGCTGGCTCTAAGGCGCCTGTTTGAGGCAATGCTGAATTTTCTAATTTATCGTTTATTTTTAATATCGGTATGTAAAGCAAATCTTTTCGCTCGTGATCCATCAAGCCATAATTGATATTTGCATTTTGTTGAGAAAAGGCTTCAAAAAGTGGAGTAGTAGATGCATTTATTAACGTCGGCGTGCCAAGGTTGTCGGGGATTTCTGTGCTCACCAATGAATAGTCTATTTCATCATCTCCGAGAGCAAATTTAGCAATTGTGAAATTTCCATCTGCCATATATTTTCGGCCGGTATCAGTTAGCGTTGCATCAATTACGATTGTGCCAGCTTTGTTTAAAAAAGACATGATTATGTTGCATCCTCATAATCATAAGTAATGTTCAAATCAATTTTTTTGCCAGTCTTTCTAGACGTTAAACGAACTTTGAATGTTTTGCCCCACAAAACATTATCTTCAACGCCAACACTTATATTAGTCAATTGTGAATGTGCTGTTTCGTCAAAATCGGCGTTATTGTAATTTAATGCTAGCTGTCCATATGTTGGCTTAAGTTGTAATAAATTTTTCGCTGTTCGTGACGGTTCTTTATAAACGTCTACTGCTAAATCTTCTTCGTATAAAGAGTTGAATCGTGCATGTTTATAACCACCATCGTTCACTATCTCTGCTTCATATATCTCAAATACATATCCAGGCTGCTTGTGTTCATTTAGCGCCCTAAATAAATAATAATATTTTTTGTTTGCTGCTCTTTTCTCAAGAAAACGATAAGTGGAAGATACCTCATTAGAGCCGGGAATCGCCAAATCGATTAAAGCAATTTCGTGGCCACTAAAATCAGAAAACCTCTCTGGTTTTTCGTTCATTCGAAAGATCTGAATATATCTGCTCCTCGACACAGAATCAATTTCTAATTTATCACTTATTGCTAAATTATTGGCATTTAAATAGTCATCTCGAAGCACTAAATTGTCGGCGTTAATATTTGTTGGATAAGTAGCAGGAACAAAAGTATCATCTTTTAAGTGAAATCCTATCTGTTGTGAATCATCCACAACCTGATAAGGCATAATATCAAGGGCTGTGGGAGGATTATCTACAACTTTTAGAGTTCTTGTAGTGAGAGGGATTTCAATTATTTTTGCTGTGTTTTCATAATTAACATAAAAGTCTGCTTGATATGAATTACTACTAACATCCTGTGCGGAGGTAGCGAGGGTATTTGTTGCTGCAGACTCGCCATAATCAAATGCCGTCATTTTAAAAGCAAGGGGTGGTGTTGGCTCATCTGTTGAAGGATCGTACCATTCAATACATTCTACGGTCTCGCTGCTGCTCTCCTCGGTACCCACCAGCCCTTCTGCGGTATTAGCAAGGACTCGTGTCAATGTTAAATCTGAGAAATTGTATTTTGCTGTAATTGCTAAGATATATGCATAAATATTATATGTATATTCCTCGTCATATTTTACTTGTGTGTCGTAAAACTCAAATTCTGTTAAATTTTGAAGGCCTGACCCATCGTTGTATGCGGCCAAAATCCAATTATTTTGTATGGTGATGCCTTCAGCGTCTTTTTTCTCGATTCGATATGCTACGGTTTCATGATATTTTGAATCACCAGATAAATTATAAATTTTATCTATGGCACCACCACCATAAAATTCTTTAATAGATGGACTTGATACCGTGCCCGCGCCGAGACCTACGGTGCGATTTTCATAAATCGAACGATACTCACCAACATTAAAAAGATCATAAACATTATTGGGGCTGCTCATTCCAGACTGGCTCTCGCCACCAACAAAATATCTTAAATTAGATATCATGCCAAGTGTATTAATAGAGTTTTGAAATCTATATGTACCGTCCGTGTCAAATGGCATTGCTCTATTAAAAACCCTAGCACTATCAGAAGAATCTCCTACAAAATAACCATCTGTAGTGTTAGCGCTATAATCATTATAGTTATAAGACAGCATCTCAAAAGCATCAACTGAGCGTAGAGATGCGCCATCGGCTTCTATAATTTTTGACGAGCCACTATAATAGTCAGAAACCTTAACAAAGTCTATGCTTTTGGGCGCCAAAGATGTCTGTTCTGTAAATACTTCTTTCAGCGTATTAAGAAATTTTGGCGAATAATCGTATGCAGCTAAAGCATCTAAGAAAATACCAGTGGCGCCGGCTTCATTAAAGCTTGTAAAACTAGTATCGACTGAAATCGAATCTCCTTGAGTAAAATCAATTTTTATATAATATGGAAAAGTTTTGTGATTCGTAGCCGTGGGGACCAACAATTCCGCAACAGCGTACTCGTCAAAGAAAATATTTGAAAGCTTGCTCTGAACCGTTGCGGCCAATGCAGCATTCGGAGTATAGTTTCTAAATGAAGAAATTAAATAGTTTTGCATATGGAGCGTTTTATGAAGATACTTTCCATAATCGTCCCCACTATCCATTATATATTCGTCTGCGTTTGTTACTTGATATGGCGGAAGTGCCGAGTCCCAAACTTCTTCGAACCAATTAACACTTCTATATCCAGTTGATTCTTTCCCAGGAACCAATGGGTTTCCCAGCGTAACCCAGTCTTCTATATCTGCGTCAACAGAATAATCAAGTTCGGAGTTGCCATCATATCGATTGCCCTTATATGATTGAAATACATAATAATCTGGGAGAGTGTTTTCATTGAAGCCGGCAATATATTCTTCATATTCTTTTGCATAATAATTATATGCATACGAAATCTCGACTTCTTTTGGGGAACTACTTAAATTCCTTGCTTCCGTCGTCGAATAGGGCATATTATAAAAAAAGGTATGATCATCAAATGTGTCTGTTTGGTACAAGGAAGGATAACTGTTGCCAGCATAGGAGCCCCCAAGAACCAAAGCTTTCCAATGAGCAGCGCTATCTATATTGTCCTCAAAGCCAATTATACGAACAGGAAAGCGATAATTAAATAAAATTTTATCCGATGAAATTGATGTTACCTGTTCTCGATCTTTTCCTAAATTTGCAGCAATTTGATAAATGGCTGCTGGATGACCTGATGGTTCGAAATCGAAATTTGTAAATTCTATAGTTTCACCCGTGAGGGATGAGCTTACAATGCTCCAATGGCCCCCATTAGCAGTTCTAAAGCTCTCACTAGAGCCAGACAAAGCGTTTAAGTCAATATATTTACACTCTTTTTGGATATTTGACATTATTAATAACCTCCTGCTGTAGAGGTGGTTGTTACCCCAGAAGAGCCAGTGATTGTGGTTAGAGTTGCCGAAACACTTTGGGCCGCCTCTTCTTCAGAAATAGCAAATAACTCTATTTGATCGATCTGTTTGTCTGTATAAACTCGTTTATTGTGCGACTCACCAATAGGGGAGAGATCTATAGATGTGGCGAGAGTGGTTATCGTATCTTTTATAATAGAAGAAAAAGTAGTATTTGGGGAAGTGCCAAATCGATCTCGTAAATTTGAAAATTCAGAATTTGAATATTCTATTTCGCTGGCGGATGTGGTTGTGGTGAATCCAAATGTGCTTGGCGAATCACCGTAATCTTTTCGGCCTTCGAGGCCGGTGTATTCGGGCTCGGCGGCGCCAAAAGAGCTATAAAATTTCCAGGGTGGGGCCCCCTCCACTGTCTGTTTATCATATAAAATTCCCACATCGCCATCTTTAATATATCCGGCTTTATCATCGTTATACGCCGATGCGTTCAATTTCAATGGGCTTGATACATACCCATCACCATCTCTGCTGATACTAGAAAAAACGAAATGATCGGGCGTGTCTTTTGTGAGAGACGCGGCGCCCTCGGTACCGGCTTTCTCTTTCATATACCCCTGCAAAGCTTCCATTGCTCTTTGGGCAGCGCTATGTTTAACTCCTTTGTGCATTTATATTTTTCCTATTTAAATTGCTTTAGTGTGCCGCCGCCACGAACATTAATATTTAAATCAATAAGGTCGGCTGTAATTGATTCAATATTTGGGGTAGTGTTTTTGGCTTTGATATCTTTTATTGCGAAGTTTTTAGCTTTCGATAATGGTTGATCCAAAGTAAAAAGGGGATCATTAAAATCTTTAAAGTTTTTGCCGACATTTATCAAGTTGGGTTTTAAAAGGCTTATAGTTGGATCTAATATATTTAGATTCAAAATTGTTTCAGTATCGGTTTGAGTCGGAATCAATGAAAAATCTATAGTATATGTTTCGCTACTTAAAACAGTGCACCCTAGTGCTTCTAATACATCAAGAGCCGCTATATTAGTGTCTCCATTAGAGTTTATAGTTGATGATCCTACTCCTTTTGAACGCAGGGTTCCCGATATTTTCTTAATTTTATTAGTTTTTTTGATTTGTGGGACACGATTGGTTCTTTTTCGTGTAGCGGCTTTAGAGGAAACTATCGGTGATCGTTGGGCCCTGGAACGCGCACGAGAAGATTTAATTTTTGGAGAGCGCTTCCTATTAGTTTTATTTCTATTTAAATATTTTGCCATTTATGATTCCTCTCTTTTATAATTAGCGTAGTCTGCACTTTCTTATCTCCTCTTAAGAGGAGTCCAGTGCACTGCATCCATTTTGATCAATTGCTGTCATGTAGTAATCGTGGGCAACGAGATCATCACTGTAGCCATAGCTAGCGATGGCGATGGCCATCTTCTCGTCCTCGGTCAGATCAGGCCACCTATCGCGATGGGTATAGGTAGCGTCATAATAGTCGTCAACGCAATCTAAAAACTCCCACGTTAGTCCGTAATATTGGGGGTCGTCTGTGGTCCAGCCCGGGCCAGATGTATCCCACCATGAGCCTGTTTTCCCTTGGTTGTTGGCCTCGTGAATTTCTGCTACACCAGGATAAGACTGCAATGGAACATCAACGAAATAAAAGGTTGTTAAAATATCTACATTTCCCCAAGGTTCCTGTCGGACGTCGCCGGTACTCGCGCGGGAGAGGCCTACGTCAGATTGGTTATTGGCGTTAGAGAGTCCATAATTGACATGCCAAGCAAAATTACCAGTGCCGGCATACTCGTCAGCAGCGGATTGTGGATTATATGGCGTCCCGCCGTGCTCCAGATATGTGATTTCGGTGTCGGGGTCTGCAGCGCCGATGGCATAGTTCATATCATAAAATAGCTGGAATTGAGCTACAAAATCTCGTAAACCTTCTAGAGTACCAGTGGTCGGGCCAATCTGACCATTTATTGTATTAGCATTATCAAGTACTTTATCGGGATCGCCATTAAAAGTATTTTCGAGTAAGTCGCGATGAACATTATACATAAGTGGGGCGTAATTCCACGGAGCTTCAGCTAAATTATCTCCATATCGTTCCATAACTCCATTAATAAAGAATTGATTAAATTCATTATTAATATTATTATAGCTACAAATTTCCTCAGCTAATGCCAAATATTCATTTAAAGAAGTTAATACAGATGAATATGAACCAATAATCGACTTAAGCAACAACTTTGATCGATCTAATATTTTAAGTTGAGTTTTATAATATGTGCCAGCGCTGCCCTGCAGGGTAGTCTGCCCTTCGTTATATTGACTTCCCCTGGAAAAATAATCCGCTGGTAATTGTGACATTACATCTTGCCACTCAAAACACATTAATCGATAGTTTCCCATGCCAGTTGAGCTAGCCACATTAAAGCTGCGAGGTATAATTTCAGTATATTCGGTACCAAGATTTAAAGAATCCCAATTGTCCTGAGCACTGCCATCTATTAGTTCGTCCGTTGATACTCGGGTGAGTTCGGCAACGTGATCTGCGTCCAAGCTTGCGATGTTGGGGCCATAATGGACCACGTTACTAATTGAAGCTAACGGATACAAATCGCCAGTAGTCGTCAAATATTCTCTTACTATAGAATCTCCGCTGGCCGGGGTGGAATCATCGTCGTCGCTGTAGGTGAGTCCGCCCGGTACACCAGTGGTATCGTCGGCACCTTTGATAAAATAAGCAACAGTCCTACCACCTGGGCTCGGGTTGGCATCGTTAACGAAACTAAACCATGTATCGGATTCGTAGTTAACGGAGGTGTCCCCGGCTGATTGACCGTTCTCTGGTAAGTCATCGAGGCCCTCCACACCTTCGGCGAGGTTCCAAGTATATCGATCTCGGGTCATGCTATATGGCACAATTGCCATATTTACAAAACCCTTGCCAAACCATTGTTCAAGTTTGTTGATATCTATCATATATGATAATTTGCTGCGTTCGTATAAATATTTTTCGAAATCGAAGAACATATATCCGCGATTAATAACTGGATATTCTTCGAGGGCGGTAAGCGCTGCTGCGTTGCCGGCGCCCTGCGAGAGCCAGCCGGTCCATAGTGATTCCATGGGGCCCCGATATAAGAAATCACAATCGTTCCATTGTGTATAGAAGTCTTCATATCTGTTTTCAAGCCAAATTTCTGCGTCTTGCTCGCTTCTGTCGGTGTTGAGCCAGTCGAACAAATCCGTAGAGTGGCTATAGTCGAGGAGGTTCCACGCCGACGCGTCGACAGAGCGTTTGTCATAAATTATGCGATTACTAACGGGCCTCTTGAATAAAATATTGTTTCTCCCTAATCCGGAATTAAAATTAGATATTCTTGTAGTCATTTTATTAAATAACTGCCCTACCTTCGTTGCATTTCCTTGATTTGGGAATTTTATTCTTAAGGCATTTAATTGTATCAATAGTTCTATAGTTTTTCCATAAACACTTAAGATATAAGAAATATTATCTAAAAGAGATTGAAGGCTTGTATTGTAGATATATTCTTTATATTCTTCAATCAATTCTTCAAAACTACTAATAATATCACGATGCGTTACCTTTGTTGTTTTATAATATTTTCCTTCTAAAGATTGAATTGGTAGATCGCCATATGGAAGATTTTGCATATCGACATAAATTATTTCTGCGGCTGTGGCCAATGAACCGTCTTTTATAAGATGTTCATAACTAATTTTGCTTGTGCCAATATTTGCTAATGTAGGATTATTTGGAGGTAGATTTGTTGCATTGCCCTGGAGATCTCCCAACTGCCAGCCTTGGTTTTTTGCTTGAGAATGCATCGCATCCAAACTTTCATCATAATTCTCGTGAAACTGATATCCATTTGCCCGCGGGCGGGAATAGTTGGTGCCATAATTACCGAGATTTTCTATAATTTCGTTATCAGAACCATCATATCGAACATAGGTGGTGTTGTTGCTATTATCATATGGAGAAGTCCATGCAAATATAGCTACATTTTGATATGCTTTACATAATCTATTTGCAGGATATTCAGTTTCGAGGGTATCATCACGGATATCCGTGACGAGGGCAGCCTGGCCAGATCCAGCTGGAAAAGTCTGGCCCGTTGCCCATGGCGCATATTCTGCTGGGGTAAGACCAAATAGATTCACGATCAGATCAGGAAACTCTATATCAAACGCGATTGAATATTTAAATATCTTGTTAGAGTTTTCATCTAAAAGGGTATCAACATGAGTAAAATCTGTGTTGGGGAGGACGATGTGTGAGGCTAATGGGTTGCCACTGGAGTCCTCCCATCTAATAGCTGGCATCTTTTGATTCGACATGCTGGTCCATATATGGGCGTTGCTGGCGTCACCGGTTAGGTCGTCGAGGATGCGGAGATGTTCACGAGCCAAGGAACTTTCACACTTCATATCACAACAATCAATAGCTGGATACTTAGGTATCGTGCTCTCTTCTATTATCGACCAAAAGGCATCTTTTTCTCCGTTAACAATTTCTTGGATTTCCTGCTCCCCAATTACCATAGATACGTAAGTCTTCAAAGGACCAAAATTAAGTATAAGATCGTCGGGATCGCTGTCGCTAGCAGGTGATCTAAGGAGTAAAGATATTTTTATCTTGATATAATCTGAATAAACATCAATCTTATCAATAAAGGGTACAGGAAGGTACTCTCCTAAATATTCTGTCAAATCACCTTTTAATACTAATCCTGACATATTTCTGGCTCCGTTACATATCCATAAATATCATAATATGTAGTATTTTCTTCTTTGGTCTCGCAATCAAAATCAAGATCGATATAATAAGATTGCTTATTAAAAATTTCTGCACCCTTGCAAGCTAGTTTCTGATCGACTGCCGCATCAGTCAAAAAATCGAAATAATAATCAACACTAGCGGTAGTTAATGTCTGCCTGCTGTGCACAATTGGAAATTTCGATATCATATAGCCATCTTGTATTTGGGATTCTTCTTCCTCGAAGTATTTTCGCGAAAGATTATCTGTGCCATCAACTCCTCCGCTCATGCCCATTAGTTGAATTTTGCCATTCCAATTCTCTATTCCCGAAGTGGACCCTGATCCATTGCTGGCTGAAATAAGTTGGTTGCCGCCAACGCCTGGGCGCTTGTTATAGAGTTCAATCTTTGTCAGAGAAGGGGTCACGTCCTCGGGTATCTGGCCCGGACCAATCCAGCGTATGGATCCGTATGCAACTTCCATATTTAAAATTGAAGCGGTTATGGCTTGGAACAGAAGACCGCGTGCTTTTGAAAGGTAAATGCTATTTGTATCATCCCGAGAACCATCATCGCGGCAAGGTTGAGCATTAGTGCCCACAGATCCATAGCCATAGGCTACACAACCCCGCTCAACCAAAGTATTGCCATTAGCTGCGATCGGATATGCAATGCCGAGAGGAGTAAACATGGGACTAGTAGTTCCTACAGCATAACTAGAAGTTCCATGAACACTGCTAGTAAATTCAAAAGTCAACGTATTGATCCCATCACCAATTGTTACCGTATCGCCATTAAATGGTATCGATCCTGTGAGATCGATGCTTCCCGATGCTATTGATGCGGGGTTATCAACAAACTCAAAAATTTCAATATCAAAATTTTCGTTGAATAATTCAGTATTCAGTTCTTCTATATAAAATACAGGATGCTCTTGCTGTAAATACACGGCTTTGTTGTCAGCAAAAGTGTTGTATGATAGGGCATCAGAATCTTCATATCCAGATGGATTAATTAAATTCGAAGTTATATCATCTAAAATATCTTTTGTATATAGAGCAGTAATATTAACTTGAGGAATTCTAGTTGTTACAGGATCTACATTAATTGAAGAAATTTCTCCTTGTAGGGTCACAATTTTCCATGCGGGAGCCGCTTGTGTCTCTCCATTAAAATGTGCATCCCCAATCATTGCTTCATATACATAATTATCTTTGCGAAGTTCGGCTTTGGTTGGATTAAACTCGGACTCAAAATATCCCTCTGTTTCGTTATAAGTTTGTGTATCTAATAATCGATTATTATCAACGTCTTCGAACAAAACAAGGCTTTCTAAATATTGAGTTTCCTCTTTGATTCTCTTGTGAATATCATTTTGAGCTTCTTTAGAGCCGCTAACTAAGCCTGAGACGGAGCCTGTGCAGCCCCCGCAAGAGCGTGCATAATCAGAATCATATAAAATACTATCATCAAAGAACGCATAATAAGTTGGCTTAAAACTTCCTTCTCCTAAGAGATATCGCCCATAAGAAGTTAGTTTTAAATCATATACTTGCTCTTTTTTATTTAAGAATTTTGCCATGGTTTATTTCTTCCCTCTTTTTGAGAAAGGCTTTTTGATGCCCTTCCCTCTCTTAAGAGTTTTTTTGCCTTGTCTCTTACTCTGTTGCGTTAAGCCTCCCGGGCGGGTTGCAATTGAAGTTTCAAGAATTGCAGCGGCTGGGCCTGATATGGCCGCGGCCTGTTGTACAGTGTCTCCTAGGCGTGTTACAATCGGAGTTTCGAGAATTGTAGCGGCTGGGCCTGTAATCGCCGGGCCTTGGGTTGCCTGAGTTATTCCTGGCTTATATAATACTTCTGCGTCAATCTTGATCTTCTCAACAAAAGACAGAAAATCATAGGGCCAGTTATATCCAACCTTGTATGCGCTATCGCTCGACTCTGGGGCTATCATCCTTGAGAGTCTAAAAAGTTCACTATTAAGTTGGCCGGCCTGATCTACGCGCAAATCATAATAATCAGCTTGAGACTTCTGCTTAACTTTAAAGACCATCCATCGTAAGTTTTCATTATCCATCAAAATACTTTCATTAAGAAGCTCTGTATCCATTAGTTCGTGTGCAATTGATTGATATTCAAGCTTAATTTCTTTTGAATCTCTCGGAGCTAAATTCTGCCACATGTAAGAAAGGTCGTCTTTATCAAAAGTATATTCAAACTCAAACACGTACATTACCATAGGAGTAATGCTTTCGTTATTAATAAAATCAAATTGTGGGGGAAAGATATAGCGATCCATCTTTTGCAAGAGTTTTCTGATTGATTCGCCGGCAGTACCTAATGAATCGCCAGTTTCAGTTCCGTCTGTTTCTGCGCTGGCAGCTTCATAGCGCTGGCGGGGGATTTCAATAAACTTCTTCAGACTCAGGGTTTTTGTGCTTGGAACAATCGTGATTGGCTCAGGGGCGATAATATAAGGAATTGCAACTACAGCCTCTCGAATTGTTCTTGAATCAGCCAATTCGCCTAGCCGAGCACCGGGAGTGGCCCTATCAAATCCGACCAAATCTGGGAGCGATCTCATATTTTTATACAGACTCTGGCCGGCTACTACGTTTCCGTCATTATATGTGCTTCCGGTATTAATGCATTCATAATGATATTGTAGCCAGTCAACTGGAATGTCGCCCATTTCAAGGAAAACGCCCTTGTCTGGATCCTCGGGAATAACGCCAAACTGGTGCCACATACCGCGAGGTACCGATGCGGAGAAATTGGTCGGGAGAGTTAAGTTGCCATTAAGTTTAGTAATAGGGTGAATGCCTTCATCATTAAAGTTTAACATCGGTGTTTCAAACTTAGGTTGAATTACCCACCGCTTTCCTTTAACTTCATTTCGTGTGAATGCTGGCATCCCAAAGCGATCTACTTCGATCAGCGGCACTGTTTCAACTCCAAATAAATTGATACTAGCACTTAATTGCATTGCATTGTGATTAATACATTGTCCATCATAGGGAGCGAAAGTTGACGCAGTAGGGCTATAATTGAATGATGGGATAAGAGGGGTTCGACCATTGAGGTGAATCGTGTTAGCTCCAAAAGCCGACCCGGAGGCGCCTTCCCAACCAGGGTCGGCGCGCCAATATCTTACTTTGGTTTCAGCAAGAATTTTGTCTAAATCATATGCAGTGCCGGCAGTTGGTCTAAAGATAAAATCGGCCCAAGCCTCTCCATGATAATAAGGCGGCGTATATGCCCAATTGAAACCATTAAAACAATCCATGGCGCCGGATTGAGCGAGTTGGTAATCAACATAGATAGAAGAAGAAGCGTATTGCCCCGTGTCGGGTCCATAATTACCACCTTGAACGCCGGGGTCGGAGAAGTTGCTTTGATTACCAATGTTCAGAAGCCTGTCCTGGTTCAGATAGGCGCCTCGATTTCCAATTGGTCTTCCAGCAATATCGGGACCGAAAGCACTTGGGCGACTATACATTGTAAATGTTTCTTTATAATTTGGATTGCTATGGGGATCTTGTGGAAGCGGGAAAGTTCCTGTCATCCATTGGCATCGGCCGCCGGCGGCGACCGGGGTTTCCGAGGCCTCAGCGACAGAGGCGCTATTGATTGCCCTACCACCATAGACCCCAAATGAGCTAGTCGCGCCGGCGCCGAAATAATAATGCGAACCACTGTCTAAGCGCGTAAAGTGGGGAGCAAGAGCAGCATCGTGTTCATATGTTCGGGCGCCCGTCATAGAACGCCGCATTTTTAGACGGCCGCCGTATACAGAACCTTCTTCAAATTGTAGATCATCGCCAATGGGAGAAGAAACCAATTTCGTATATGTGGAGTCTTTTAAGAAGAAATTGCCGACTTCACCAAAGAAGTTTTTGGCCATTCGTGTATAAATAGTGGGAGAGGATACAGCGCCATTCCAAGAAGCGGACGCCATCATCCCCCCAGATGGATGAGCTTCTAGGTCAACAAATTGTGTACCATTTAAATATGTTTCTGGAGTAATTATTGCCTCGAATGGCATTCTTTTATTAAACCAACTTCCTCTTCCTTTCCACATGGCGGTCGAGCCGGGGCGCGACCACGAATCGATCGTGCCCGTGCCGAGGCAAGTAACTGCATGCAGGTCATCAGAATAGCCAACCTTCATAGAGCTGCTCTTTTTGGTTTCAATCCCCTCGGAGCTAGTTATATAAGCGGCTGAACCAGAAGCCCGGTCGTCGCGATAAAGATAAGATCTGTGAACTCTATCTGGATCCGTAATAATGGGGTAATCAACTGCGAGTCCGGATTTAATTGAATTATAAAGAATTCCAGGGGAGTGGAAGGGTATTAGGCCCGGGCGCACGAGTCCCCCCGAATTTTCTAATAATGCTCCGGCGTTTACAGAAGCGGTTGTGGTAAAAGAGGAGCGGCCACTAAAGCCATGCATATAAGAACTAGAAAACGCTGATACCATTTGGAGCGTTCGTTGGACCGGATAGAATCCCTTGTAGGGGTTAAACTTAATGGCGGCGCTACACACTAGTTTAATTTCTTTGGCGTTTAATAAAGTTTCGCTTTTAACTCCTAGGAAGTCACCGAATTCGGAGTTGGAATAATCGAGATAGAAAGACGAAGTAGAACTATTAATTCCAGTTTCCGGGAAGCCGCACCAATCGAATTTCCTCGGATTAAACAGCCCATATTTAAGGTAATCTTCTACATGATCACTGATTCTAAATTCTGGCACAATCGCATAATCTTTTGTAAGAAGTTTAAGTTCGTGATTATAATCGGCATATTGATCATACCACGGGGAGGAGGGATTCGATTGGAACTGAGACGGGCTGCCGAGATTGGGGTTATAGCGTGCGTTGGCGATGGCTTTAATTTCATCGTCTGTTAAAATTGAGTTCCAGACAGCCGTATCTCCCAAAGTACCTTCGAAGGTACTGCTGGTACCACCAATATAACAAACTCCAGTATCAACTCCTCTCCATGTACCGGTAGGGGGAGTACCTGCTTGAGTTAGAGTTTGCGATATTCCATCAATATATAATTTAGGATCATTAGCAGCCAAACTTGCATCATAGGTAACGACAATATGATGCCATTTGCCTTTGGTGATTGAAGATGCTGGCGTTGACCAGAAGACTGCAGCGCTGTCCCAATATGTAAAGAGGCGCACAGTGTCGTTGGAGTCAACTATATCTACAACTATATCTTCCGCAAAATCAAATATTCGATCAAGTCCAGTAGTACTATCACACTTCATCCAGGCGCTAAATGTCATTTGTTCGGTCGAGCCGCCGGTCGTATCATTGCCAATAATGGCGTTCCATGTGGCGGCGGTGCCAATATTTATATTGTCATTGATACCATCAAAAAAACATGTATTGGGTTGAATAACGGGACTTGGAATATCTGTAGAAGGAATTGGTCTATTATTATCAGCACCAAAGGTTCCAGTACGGTCTTTTCCACTACTATCAACAGCATAATAACCAGCCGCTGTGGAAGATGACAATGCCTGAGAAGATGAAACATCCGTATTCAGTCTCCACCAACCCTGCAGCGAACTGGCGCCGGTATAAGTGCTCACCGCATAAGACGCAGTATTGGGCGCAGTAAAGCTGGCCGTCAAAGAATAAACTTCGGGGGTCTTCACAATAATTCCGGCCTGTTGGCCGGCTTCCCAGAGAGCCTCGCCGGCACCCACAGCGAAGCTGCTAGACAGTGCCCATGAGCCCGAGCGGGGGAGACTTCCAGTTTCAGCAATTCTAACACCCGTTGGAGACACCAAGGAAGACGGGGAAGCAAGCATGTGCTTTCTGGCATATAGGGCGCCTGGGAATAAAAAGCGTTGCATAGAGCCACCGAAATCAGATCTAACAATAGGGAGATATGTGTTAAAATTTGTTCCCAGGAGGTGTACACCACCCCAAGAAGAAGATAAATTGGCCATTACATATCCATTCTGAAGTTCACCCGATTTTGGACTAAATTTAAGAACGTTATTATTCGCCCAAGTTTGAGTGGCCGCTGAGGTCCAACTAGGAGGGGCGCCGTGGCTTCCGGTCACAGCCCAATCTGCCGGGAGATCTGGGAGCCAGTAGGTGATCGAGCCGAGTACGTAGGGAGCATATTGATCTTTTCCTGGACCATTGAAAGTTCCACTTGGCAACGTTGTTCTTGTCAAGAAGTCTTCCGGCGGATCGAGGGGCCATGCGCTTTGACTCACGCGGACGCCGTAAGAGTTGGCGATTGTGTTGCCTTCAGTTACTCGATTTGCGGCCGAGTCTCGCCAATATTTATTATTGTATGTTGCCTTGGTGGTAATGCCTCCGGAAAATTCGTTTCTTAAAGATGGGAATAAGTTTTCTGTATAGAGAACCCAGTTTAGATTATAAGGAGTACTACCGGCTCGGATGATGCCTACTAAATGTTCATACGCGGTTATTGTCTCATCGGGATCAAAGTTGGCCACATTATCAAGATTTGGATCGTTAAACCATATTTGTTCATTATTATGAGTTATTTTAATCGTTGCGTTGTTCTGGCCCGAGTCATCAAAATTAATAATGACCGGGCGCCCACGAGTTGTGACTGGTGCGAGCCTATAGGACATAATGGAATCTCTGGAAGAAGTAATTACAGAAATCTTTTGATTTTTTCTTTCATTGCGGAGGATTGGATGGTCTTGTTGTCTGGTGGCACGCCAGTTCCAGCCATATGTGTCTTGCCGGCGCGTCAGAAGAAGGTTGAGATACGTGGCGGAGCTACTAATTTGAGGAATTGTGCCCCAATTGCTAGTTGAGCTTTGAGTTATGACATTCGCACCTCCCTGAGTTGTCATTGGGGCACCATTAATATATAAATCACCACTAGACGTTGCATTAAAGCCTAACAAGTTCGTACTTCCAGAATTGATGGGATCGATGGTGTAGGTATTCAGCTGGGCGCCTTGGGCAAAGCCTCCCATCGTAACATAGTCTCCTGATGGCCATTGGGGATCATAATCATGGGAAACGTTACTCTCCATCACATAATCAAAGAATGTGGAATATGAAGCGGTCCCACCAGCACCAGAGGGTTCTAAATAAAGGCCTGCGAAATCTCCCCATGTTTGGGCCTGACCATAATATCTATAGTCTACCTCTGTGAAATCACCTCCCAAGACTATCGAACTGGTTACCCAAGCATATTGTTTGTCCATTCGGGGAATTTGATGTTGAACATTAAAGTTGTCGTATTGTGCAGATTGTTCAAAAATCTCGATTCCCGAGTGAGAAAGGAAAGTCTTGACACGGCCAGCGGGATTTCTGTTCACCTTGAACATGGCAGCACGTTGGTTAAGGGATGCGCCAGGGAAATTGCCGGCAGGGTTTAAGTTTAAGAAGGCGCCCTTGGTTGCGTTGTAGAGAGCTTTCACCTCGTCGGCTGTTAAGGTTGAATTCCAAACTGCGACGTCGCCTATACTGCCCTCAAACCAATCGTTGTCGGCAGCAGAAGCAGCTATATAGCAATCAGTACTATCGATTCCATTCCATGTTCCAACTCTCGTCTCCGAGGCCGCGGCACTAATTAGAACGCCATCTAGATAAATCTTTGCGTTATTTGCTGTACTGCTCCCATCGTAGGTGGCAGCAATATGATGCCATTTACCCTTTGTCAAAACATTATTATCTGTTTGCCAATCAACATAGCCGCTCGTGCTCCACCATGTAAATAATTCAAAGTAAAGAGATGTCTCATGCATATTAAGACCAACCCCTGGGTTGGTACCAAATTGAATAATACGGTTCGAGGTACCTGCCGCGGCCTCATCGATATAAATCCAAGCTGCGAAAGTCATTAGCTGGGTAGAACCCCCGCCTGTATTATTACCAATAATGGCATCCCATGTGGCTCCGGCGCCAATATTTACTCTATCGCTAGTTCCATCAAACTCACATGTAGATACCTGGATTTTATTGCTCGGAGTTTCTCTCGAAATACCGGGCCTATCGCCGGCGGCATCAAAGGTTCCGGGGCGGCCATTGCCGCTGCTATCGGCCACGTCTCCATGAGTAGAAACGTCTGTGTTTAATCTCCACCATCCTTGGAGAGAACTGTTAGATGTATAAGCATGCATGCTGCTCTCGCCTATCATATAGAGTGTGGAGTTTAAATCGTAATCGGCGACTGCGAGGGAGTCGCGACCGAAGCGGGCTGCGTGGCGGGCTGCATGTGAATATAAACCATAATCTTCGGAGTTTATATCAGAAACGCGGATGCCTGTCGTCTCGCTCACCGTGTCGGAAGGCCCTTGTGAGGGACGAATGACGGGGAGGTTGCGATTATTAAGCGTGTTGTATACCGAGAATTCAGATGCGCGGAAGTCTTGATAGCCGCGAGTCATGGTCTCGGCGCCGCCCGGGGCGCCGAATCGTGAAATAATGATCGATTGATTGTCGGAACCGGTGTTAACGATGGGCGTATATTCAAGTTCATAATTAAAATGACTTCCAGTGAAAATGCCGGGGTGGCTGCTGGATAAGGCCGCGGATGCGGATAGCGTAGTGGTGGTTCCTCTATGGAGGTTCAAATAAGTTCGAACTGTATCTGATGAAGATAAATTGGTGCGACTTGTTATTGTGTTTGGCATATTAATCTGATGCCTAACAAATCTTCTGGGATTCGAAAATGCACCGACAGTATGTACAGGCTCATAATTATGACCAAAGTTTCCGAGAATCGTGGAGCCCGAACGCAAGCGGATGTTCTTGATATTAACAGGGCGCTTTGCTATCATGTCGCGATAGTATGTTGCGCGAGGGGCGTTATGATTCATAATCATAGGATCGAGACCGCCGCTCATGCCAGCAACTGTAACGTTGCCATGGCCGGCTCCAGCAGTTTTTGAATCGAATATGTTTACATTTCCTACTGAACCTCGGGCTGCTCCTTTTATTGATGTTGGGGTGCCATATTTAGTATTATGAAGATTCATATACCATTGGTCGTCACCGCCGCCACCACTATCCACAGGTTCGCTTACACTAATATAAAAAAAGTTGAAATCCTCAATGGCTGTTTTAAGAGTTTTAATTTTCGCCTCAGCATCGGCGCCAGAAGCCCAAGAAGCCGTGTTCCATCCTGTAGGAGAAGAAGTTGGATTATATACAAACCTATAGTAATTGTCGCCATCATGAATTTCAATATAATCATTATTGCTTGGACCAGAGCCATTAAGTGTAATACGACCACTAGCTGTGACGGGTGGGGCGCCAAGCACTGGGTGAGGATAGTCTGCTGATACCATCCCAAGGGCGCCCTCGCCATGCTCGGCACATTCGCCAAGTAATAGTTTCCAAGCTTCGGGGCGATTTGTATAATTATCAGAAGAACCCGTGTTTATAGAAACATGTCGAGATTGATGGCCGCCTACAGCATAATTTGTAAATGGTCCCTGCATCGGAACTTCCATGTCTGGGCCATAGACATCATTGTGAAGATTTGTAAGCACAACTCCTGTCATAAAGCCAGTACTTACGGCAGCATTATAGCCAGTAGTCACGTTACCACTCATGAGATTAAATGGAAACGCTATAGTAGATGTGGTATTTTTATAACCTATACCTTCTTCCCAATCGCGGCCGTGTTGAACCTTTACAACTCGCTTTCTCTTCTTGCCGGCATAATTTGAATCAGCCATTTCGAATTCAACACCGCCAACAAGATCTGTGCGGGGAGTAAACATCACATTTCGTGGAATAAATCTCCCACCAGCAGTGTTTATTGGACCAAATGGATATAAAGCATCGTATGCAAAATGAATATTTTTAGATCGTTCAAAGTTCGTGCCGCCTTTAAAAGGAGTCAAATGAACGGTTGCATCTCCTTCGCCGGTGAATTTTAAATGCGAGGTTTTTCCAAAATTTCGGCTAGCAAATGGGTCTCGTTCATAGCCAGTCTTGTCATTAGTCCACACTACTCCAAGACTCTGTGTTAAGCGAGGAGTAGAATTAATAACTTTGCGATAAATTTCGCGCTGGGTGTCTACATTACTATCGCCCGAGGTGAGTTCTGCCGATGAGCGAAGGGCGCGTTTGTTCCAGAACTCATAACGAACTTTTGTATTTCGAGGAGACGTTGGCTCGATTGAAGAGCCGGCATGCCAATCATAACTTCCTTCTTCTATGCCTCGCATCGCGGTATCTAAAACTGGTTCTTTAAATTCTAAAGTAGGATATTTAGTTTGATATTTATTTCTCTCTAATACATGGCTTTCAATCGTATTCAGAACATCGGCTTTAAAATCACCGGAGGCTGGCATTAATTGCGAAACAATTTGAGCGATCGCATCATCAAACCATTTATAATAATTAATAAACTTTTCTACGTCTGTGACAGTTGTTACTTTTCTGAAAAAAATCTCTCTTAGTTTTTCTAATTCTTTGTATCGTTCTCGATATCTATTAACTGGCGCACCAATGGTATTGTTAAAGTCAACAACCCCCGCGAAGAAACTAAGCATCTCTTCAGAAATCGCATTATATAAACTCTTTTCAATTGTATAATAATAATCTGGTGCCATGTAAGTATTGGTAGTACCATATGTTTTATCATCATCTGAAAGAATTTGAATCATATCTGAGGCAGCGACTTGTTCTGGATTGACAAAATTGAGAGCGTTAACTGCTTGGCGTTGCACAACATCTGTAGATGATGCCGCAAAACCATAGCCATAACCAGTGTGCTGCCAGCCGGCTGTATTGCCGAGCCAGCCAAAGTTGTTTCTAGTCTCAGAAGACCCCGAACTCACATCAACAACTTGAGAGAATTCGCCGCCGGCGTCAGAGTCGGTTACACTATCAAAATTCCAGTTTAAGGCTAGTGCATTATTATTATGAATCTCATAAGCTTGGCTTCCGGAATCAAGTGGTGAAAAACTTTGATAGGAGCCTGTTAAGCCGACGTTATTGATATCATGGGCGTGCAAATTGAGAGTGCCATTGTTAAGATACTTTGCCCAATAACGAACTCCACCAATTAATACATCAGATTTGTTTAATAACGTTCCAGTAATATTTGTTCTTTGGGCGCCTGCATAAAGTCTCTTGTGGCCCTTTAAAAAGCTTGCTCCGACAGTTTGGCTCATGGTTCCTGTTGCCTCAAAACTCTCTAAAACACTGCCTAGTTGTGTGTTGGTGCCGCGGAAAATAACATCATAATTATAAGTTGATCCAGGGGCCGCCCCTTCCAGAACGGAACCACTAATTAACTCCGCGAATGGGTAATTGCTAGGCTTAACGCGTACAGAAAAATTCCACCTAGTTTGATCATATGTATTAAGAAACAAACTACTTGTTAAGGTAGGAAGTGGATGTGGTTCATTCGAAGATGTAAGCATGAAAGATACATTTTTAGAATCTTTATCTGGCTTAATCGCCAATATTTGGAAGTTTGAAACATCGCCGCCAGGATCAGTGCCATAGTTTGTGGTCCATGTTGTGTCTGCTCCAGTTTGACTATCGGCTGCATCTGATCCCGTAGGTACCACCGAATACATTCCAAATAAGGAGGATGTTATATAATCTCTATCAAACGCTCCTCTTCGTGTAGTATATCTTGGAAAAGTAACATCAGCCTCAACTGTACAACCATATCGTACTTCGGGGGCGCTTGAGGAATAAGTGCCCGAAAGAAAGCCTAGGCTGTCTGCGTTGGAACTACTAATACGCTGGTATACAACACCGCCTAAGTTGTTTGCATTGTTTAAGTTTAATGATGTCTTGTTAACAAGGGTGAGCTTAAGATTATCTTTAAGTTCATATGTTTGCCTGTTGGCATATGTGCCCAAGCGAATAAGACGATCATCTATGTTAAAACATCTAAAAACGTTTCTAATAGCTTTTTCTGTACCCTTGCTCTTATAAATGCTGGTTAAGTTATTATAAAGATTTAGATAAATTAAATTCTTAGTCTCTGCGAGATCATTTTCAAACAACGTGCTCTCGTTTCTGTTTAAAAATTTCTCCATTACATCTGTATCAACAAATAATTCTGGAGTGTATAGTCCTAATGATTGCGGAAGGTGCCGTGCAAAGGGGACTGACTTGTGAGAGGCGCTAGTATAACTCATTTGATTAAGAGCCGGAACTGCTTCAATCTGCTGGTAGAGCGTATCAAAGTAAGAACCTATAATGTGAGAAACAACATTAAGATTGCTGCTCTCGTCTTCTTCATGCTCTTCGATAACCCAAGATGGTACAAGGCTCAATATTGATGAATTATTGTTTGAATCGTGATAAGATCCCGTTGTCAATAGCGCAGATTTTAAACTAATAACGTCGGGATGATCTACTCTGATAATTGGATCATTATACTCTTGGGTAGCTGCCGACGCAGATAAAATTGCAGATCCTGTATTTCTAGAATTGGAACTATATCCTGTCCAGACACCATTGCAAATTCTTCCGCCATAGTCCAAAACTATCTGATCGATGCTGTCTGTTTGCGTTATACCCTCGTTAAATTTATAATATATACCAAGGGTCGTATTTGAAAGATCTGTGTTAGCGCCGCCGCCTACCTGCGTAAACCAGTTTCTTCCGATCTCCTGGCCTGTTCTCCGAACTTTCCAAAATCGGAATTCATCTAATGCGCCGGCAAATTTACCGGAACCAGATGTGGCGGTGAAGGTTGGGTCATCGGTCTTTTGATCGGTGCGGCGTACATTCGTTAACAGCCCACCAATCGAGCCAACCATATTTTTGGAAGGAATTTCGCCGAGAGTAGTCGAAGAAGAGAGAGTGTGATTTAGTGCGCCGTTGACATACAGCTTAGAAATGAACTCGCTTCCAGTATTATAAAAAGAAACTGCATAATGCTGCCATGAAGTGAGAGAGTCTGTTGTTAGGTTTTGCCCAATAGATGCGGTGAATATGCCGCTAGTTCCCGACTGCGCAGTTAGGAGAAAGGGAGAATCGCTTCCAGTGGGTGTTGTTGCACCGGTGAGTTCGATGGTGATTCTACCGTATGCCCCACCTCCACCTGTGGTGCTGCCTGTAGCGTTGGTGTTCCACATATCGAACACAACTTCTTTAGAGGTCAGGGAATTGTCGAATTCGTCTTTTTTCAGCCAAAACTCAATTGTAACACCGTTATCAAAATTGGATTTGAGATTGGATTCACGAGAGCCTTTTCCATAGTCGACTGGGAGCCCTGCTGCTGTGTAGATGTTAGAAGTAGAGGAAGAGCCGTGATATATGTTTGCATGTTGAAACTTGCTGTTAGAGTCGTTTGGGGCGAGGGTGGTTAAGCTACTCCCGAGAGGGGCCGAACCGGTATTGGGTCCGCCATAAAAAGTAATGTATTCGAGACTAGAGGGCAGACCGTAGCCCGAGCCAGAGTCTAAGGTGCTCAAAGAGCCCCATCCATCGGCGCTTATTAGTGCATAACCAGTAGAGCGAGGATAAAGATTGTCTAAGATATATTTATCTATATTCAGAGAATTATTAAAGAATGTATTCTTCTCTGCTTCGGAGCCATCGTAAGGATAATAATCTTGAACTCTTTCAATGGAAGACTTATAATATAAATAAGCAGAACCAAATTTTGCAAAATTCTTTGGCTTAGAATAATCTATCGGCGGAACAAATCTTTCTTGAGTTTTTTTAAGTTGTTTTAAATTATCAGCAGATTCAACATCTTGAAAAGCGTCTTTTTGTGTTGTTTCGGCTAAATAATTTCTATCGGTAGTTCCAAAAAGCTTTTTAATACCCATAATCTTCTACTCTAAACTTAAATATATACGGCTGCTCTGTCCACGAAGAGAGAGCGGCATCATAGAAGGCAAATTTAAAACCATATACATAGCCAGATTCTAATAAACTCATATCGAAGTCAAAATAATTACCCGAAACGCCATACGAGAGCACAGTGTGAAGATCGCTACCAGTTCCATACGGTACCGCCTCATGAGCATCTAAAATTCTGTATGTCCTAAAAGATGCACTATGTATTGTAGTAGTTTCTGTTGTTGCTGTTGCCTTATTATAAATAGTCGGAGACCAATTCTTATTTCTAATATATACATTAAATCGAACAGTTTCGTTTCTACGATATCTATCTCGTAAATTAGTAATATTCAAATAATAAGTTGGCTTTGCAGGCGCCGAGGAGGCGCTCAAAACTGAAGGGGTGATTGAGCCAGTAAAAAATTCTATACTGCCGCTGTGCCAAACATCAAATAAGGTTTTAACAGGAGTAGATGCGGCCGTGGTTGCAACCGAACAAGAATATATGCCCGTCGAAACATAGCCACCTGTTAAGTTAGTGTTTCCATCATATAAGAGCAACTTGGAACCAGAGGGGCTGGTATTTGTAGCCGAGCCAGAATATAAACTAACGAGAATGGAGCCGGTTGTGTTGATAGCCGGAATATTGGTTAGTTGCCCTCTGACATAATTATATAGATATATTGTATTAAGGTTTTCTGACGGCGGTGCCAAGGAACTACTATACATAAAGTCGCCTCTGTCATCTTTTACGCTTGAATTCCAACGTGCTTCAATAAGAGGTTGACTAAAGAAATATTGCGTTCCGCGCGCAAAGAATCGTTTTGTATAATATGAGGTCTCGGCGCCGCCTGTATTGTTAAGCACGCTTCCACTATTTAATCCATCAGAACCAGAAAACAATGCCTCTTGGCTAGATGTTAAATGAATACCAAATCCATTATTACTAATTGTGCCGGCAATCCAGTGTTCAACAAGGGGTGTTACATTTATTTCTAGATTTTCTAATCCAGTAGAAAATGTCCCCTTAAAAGTCGGGTCACTGGTACCAGTTAAATATGAACCTCCGACTTCACCAGCCGAAGATGTCCATACTGCAGCATTAGAAGCGCTCATCCAATTGGCGCCGGGGAGACCTTTTGTCACATCTTTGTAATCTTCTAGGTCTAGACCAACGCCTTCTTGCCAAGACTGAGCGACGGGGCGTACCATCAAGGTAAAATCTTCTGGTACAGTTTTTGAATGTTCTGCGTTGAATAATCGCAAATAAAAACTTACAGAACCACTAGCCGGAATAATACTGTTTGTTCTATCGGTTGAAATGTCAGTAACCGGAAACTTTATTAATACTCTCGAAAGCTCTTGTGAGCTTGTAGTCTCTCTGCCATAAACAGAAAATACTTCTAAAATATCAGAAGCCCCCATATTTGAGCCAGAGGCCCGAATATTTAGATTAGACTGAAAAGCATTAGCGATAGTTGTATCAGCGCTAGCTGTATATCTTATTAAAGCCATTACTTAACTTTTCCTTTGATATCGTCTGTGGGATACTTTATTTCGAAAATAGCATTCTTGGGGGCAATAATATATGTGCCGTCTGGTGATGTGTTTTTATTAATGTCGAACATCACTCCTGAATAATTGGCACTATTTTTATTAACGATTTTTACTCGAATTACATCCAATATCCCACTTACATTCCTAAGTTCATTATATATGTCCGTAACACTAAAAGCTTCCCCGATATAAAAATGGCCGCTATATTTATTTTTGAGGATTGTGATGGCAGAATCGAGTAGTGTATATTTGTCTGCCGCGGTGGTTGATTTTATAACGAACTCAATTCCAAGATTGATAATATACGGATCTAAAATATCGACTGTATCGTTAATCATTCTGTAATTGTTTAGCCAAGTTTTTAAATTATTTTTAATTGTAGAATTAGTTGCAATTAGTTTATTTTGCTGATCAGTAGATATGACATACATATTTAAATTTCTCTTAAGAGAGTCTGGGTCTTTTTGTACCGATACTCGTTGGACTGAACCGTACTTAGCCGGCATCCTATAAGCAACATTTTCATAATCTGCTTGTGTAACTGCCCTATTTTGTGTCGGAAAAGTGTCATAAATTCTTCTTTTTAGTGCGGTTGAGTTAGCCTCGCTACTTACACCAACAATAGGCTCTTCGTTATTGACTTCTAGAGAATTAATTACTGTATTTATAGTATCACCACTTAACGAAGTTTGATCTTCAAATTCATATGATACTTCAGCAACAACATTAATTGCCTCAACGCCAACATTAGTATTAACGGGATCTATTCCTCTATATGTTATATATAAAACTGTATTTGATGGTACAATTCCAAAATTCTCATTTTGAGACAGCCGGCTCGGATCGAAAGTGGTGCTCGTAGTATAATCTTTGCCAAAAATATCTAGCGCAACAGATTGTATATCGGCCGCTACATTTGATTGCCCAGATTTTCCACTTCCAAATTGGAGATAATTTCCGCGGGAGTCCCTTTCAAGAACAAACTTTCTTGAAACTAAATAAGGTTTTAAAATAGATGGAACATTATCGTTCTTATAATTTTTATTAGACATTTCTTTATACACGAGATCTTGGGCTAAATAATCAACTTCAAAATATTCATTCCCATTTGAGTCTACAACTGAAATTATCTCTACAATATTTTTGCTTTTTAATCTAATTTTCTTAAACCTTTCATAAGATCCGACACGAACCCTCTCTTCATCAAAAAAACCAGATACTACTGCGCCTTCAGCTTTTATAGCATAATAAGTGGGGGCGCCAGTAGATGTGCTTGTTTGGGCAACCACCGTAGTAAGCGACGGATCACTAAAATCTACATTTTCTATTAATAGAAAATTAATTCCAGTTTTGGATGAAAACCGTGTGCCAGCTTTTATTAAAGGGATGTATGCTGTGTCTGGTCCGAGGCCAGTTGAAGAGGCGGGCACAAGTATAAATAATACTATATTACCATAGCTCGTGCCTGGACCAGAAGGTTTATACCCTAAAACCCTTCCATGGCGTAAAATATTTGAATACTGATATGCCGTATCCAAAAATGACTCATTAACATTATAGTCTAAGTAAAATGATAATTGATCGCCGACATAAGCTACTGCATCTAACATTATTGCGCCAAAAGATCCCTCGCTGAAATCTTGGAAAGTGTCGGGATAAAACCTCTCTGCCATCTGCATTAAATCAGCACGGATAGATTCGAAATCTCTATGAGTGTAGTCAATTGGTATTATCTTTTTTTGGTCATCCGCCATAAATTATTTTCCTTTCTTAAATAGTAAGTGTAATAGAATCTGTGATGTTTACACCCCTGATCGCATACTTAATCGCTATGTTCATCTGATAGGGGTTTGTAATGGAGGGGGACGTATTAATTGCTCGAATAGAGATGTAGGGCATGTAGGTGCCAACTTGTGAATTAATAGTGTCGCTTACTTGGGTTTGCCAATTTATAGTATTATTCTCAAATAAAAAACGCTTTAATCCCACGCCATAATCAGGGTTCATCACTCTTTCGCCTTTTTCAGTCAATAAGAGCATTTTAAAGTTCTGTTTTATTTCTTGAATCATCGATTTGTTCATCGTGAATCCATTACCAGAATCCAATGTTAGTGGAAGCTTTACGCCGATAGAAGACATATCTGTATCCTTTTTATATAAATATCATCAACTAGCTATTTTTTCTTACATATTTCGCCTTTTGAATCAAATGGGTTGGCTTTCTTAAGTTTGTGCCTTTTCCACCATGGCAAAAATTGTACTCCTGGAGCGCCGCGGAGGGCATTTCTCAAATTCGCGAAGTAAATCCGGGAGGCGTCACTAGCGGGATCTAAATCTAAATCTGTTGTGAATGTTCTAGAGTGATAATAATTTTTGAACATTCTCTTTATTCTGTGAGTTGAAAGTCTTAATACTTCTCTATCCCAGTCATCGTAATCAAGAACAAAAAGGCCGCCTTTTCTTCGGTTGCAGACGGAAGCCCAACCATCGGCTCCTTCTCCGATGGTCGGGTTACCATCGCTGTCGATATCTACCCACATGCCGGGCTTGGCGCCCTCGCCGGAGAGGGTAGAATTGGTTTCGGCATTGGATTCGGAGACAGTGATCTCTCCGATAGAAGCAAGAAATCCCATATCATTATAAATTGCCCATAAAGCATTTATCTTATTTAATGGAAAAATATACTTATATATTAATTTAAATACACTATCTTCTTTTAAATAATTTAAAAGACATAATAACATTTTACTATCGCCCTCTAATGGTGCTATTTGAGATATTGGCAAATCAAGAACATCAACCTCCACTGTTGTTAGTGGCAATTTTTCGCCAGATACGAAGATCGAAAATTGCAACCCATAGCGGACTCCTAATTCTCCGTTTAATCCAACAACTTTGCCGCCGGCGTCAGTAACAAGTTCAAGCGTTCCAGGATAAACATCTGATATATTGAGAGAGTTGTCATGTTGCTTTATAATCTCAATTGCCTTTGATGAAGTATACTTGGCTCCGTTAATGCTAATATATTTTTCTATTACAAATGGCTTATTTTCATCGATAATTGGCTGAAATCCGTAATCTTCGACGTCCCCAACTGGAACAATAATTTTATTCCCCATGGGATTTAATCTATCATGAGGCGAATCTATGTGATATTCGCCAGCCATGTATACTGGATCGCCATCATCATCCTTTGTAATATGATAATATCCTATATATTCGTCTCCTTTTTCAAATTGGCCGTCTTCATCAAGTTTTTCAAACACATATAATTCGCCGCCAGGAGTATAAATGTTTTCTCCTTCAGTCTCAAGACCCTGAATCTCTTCTTTTATGTCTTTATCTAAAGTAAGCTCATGGGCGCCTTGGGTCAGATTTTCAAGAAAATAGGCGCCATTATCATCAATTAAAACCTCTGTTTCCATTACTTCCATAGCACTAGTAAACCTTTTAGCTATAAGGTTCAATTGTTCTACTACTATTTCTTGTAAAACGATTTTTGCTTCATCTTCTGTATCTATAATTGCTTCGAGATTTTTCTTGTATCGATATTCTTCCAAAGCAGATATACCATCAAAAGGTGTTTGAACATCTTTAAAGTCACCAAGTTTTCTTGCAGCTTTCATGTCTTCTTTAGTAAGACGTGGAAAGCTTTCAATCATATTGTTGATGGTTCTCAATGCGGCCAAAACATGTGACGGAGGTGAAACAATGTCGCCTCGATCAACTTTTCGCGAATAGGCTTGAACTGCTTGTTCTAAAAATGCATACCAAAATTCATCATCTTTGAACGTATTAACAAAGTCTGAGTCTACCGCTCCGCGGAAACTTTCTTCTATTCGCGAAATAATATATTGTGCATATATCATACTAAAGTTTTCACTAAAATCTGGTTTAATGGTGCTAAATGTTGCCAATGATTTTATAAAATGTACACTTGAAAATATTCTGGCTGCGGCAGCAACAAGGCCTTCTAAGCCTGCTGCGGCAGATCTTTCTAAAATTCGATCATATGGAAGCTCTAATACACAATCAGCGTCTCCTTCAAGGCGCTCGTCTATTGGAATAGTCGGATATATTCTATCAATCATCTCTGATATTTCTCCAAAATCGATTAGACCGGATTTATCTGTGCCCGCATTACACGCGGAATATTCTGGGAACAACTCTTCAAAAAACCCTAACCAACCATCATTTTCTAGAGATGCTATGTAAAAAGGCGGGTTTAAATATGAGCCTCCATAGCTGTTGGGATCCAAATAGAAAACTCTATTGGGGCCGGGGTTTCGATGGGTTCCGTTTTCAACCTCCCACTGCATCCGACTGATGCCCAATATCTGATCGGATCCTTTAATCTTGCGGTCACCGCCGTCTTCATCCTCTACTCTAGCTTTCTTGTAGCGCCTACCGCCCTCTGAAAGAGTTTGGCCGTTATCGACAACATATTCTACATCTTCTTCACTTAGTCCATCAAAAGATGTTCCATATTTAAAAGCTGCGTCATTAGCAGCAATTAATGCTCGGATCTGATTGGTTATAGATGACATATGTAAATCGTGAAAAGCCTTAACTTCTGATTTTCCTATATTGGCGCCATTATTTTTAAGAATTTCGTGTAATAAAACTACTTGTGGCAGGTAATCCTGCTTGCTATTGAATGTTCTTTTGAATGCCGGGTAGTTGTCTAGTCTTATATCACCCACTTGTTCGAACGTATTATCAACTGCCAAGAATTCATATTTTTTATCAGAACTATATTCTTCCTCCGAATCTCTATCTCTCACTTTTCGCCATCTACATTTATACAGTGAATCTTTAGTAAGTTCGTGTATCGTTATTCTTGCATTATCATCTGGACGATTAGCTATAATTCCTGTGGGTTCCCATGGGGCGAATTCATCCCTTGCAAATTCAGTTTTAGATTTAGGCCGGCGCGTCGGGGCTAGCTCAGAAAGATAAAGCTCTAAATCGAATCCCCAGCCCCAAGAAGTATCGGGCCTTTGACCTTGGTTATTGTCTCTAAAGTCTAGTGTAATATCAGGGCTTTGTTTTCTTTCTTTCTCAACAAGATAAATTTTTTCATTGGAGAAATCGATTTCAAGTTCAATATTATAATATTGGGGGCCCGTGTAGTCTCCGCGAAATATACCTCCAAACCTAAAATCACTTACGCGACCTTGATCGATTGTTGTTTTAAGAGAGCCCGCTAATTCATTATTTGATACAAAAACGGGCTCTACTCTCTCTAGTTCGCTTTGTAGCCAACCAGCGAGCCTTATTGGGTAAGCGCCATATTGATCCTCTACTTCATCATAAGTATTCCAGAACCTATCGCCCTGCGAGGGGGCGTCTTCGCCTTCGGCGGATTTAACATACATATCAACATATGTTTGAGCACCAAAATCATTCGCAACTTTGCGGCGATGGCTGGTCAAGGGTTTACCATAAGTATCAGAGAGAATCATGTTCCAGAAACCCCACCTTTTTTGAACCCATCCGCCAAAAAGGCCGCCGGCGCCCATCATATCGGTCATAAAATCCATTTGCAGTAATTTTAAACGACTATTTAATCCACTTGTTCTTGCCTTAATCATGGCCGGCGTTTCAAACGGGAAAATTCCATTATCGCAGCCTGGATCGGAGGTCATGGGCGGAAAATCCGGGCTGAATGGGACTTGAAGTGCTCTAGAAAGCTCATCTAATTGCGCTTTGTGATCGGGCGCCATTTTTTTACATTGTTCTGCTGTGGCGCGGTCCTCTAGCAAACTACAACGATATTCTGCAAATTCTTCAACTTGCTCATCTGTTGCACAAAGAGATGGATTTGCTGGTAATCTATCACCTTCTGGTAGCATTGCTACAAAATCTCCTAGTTGGGCTTTAAAGCCAGCCGGCATTAAATTACCAATATTTGAAAAGAAAGCACCAACAGCTATTTCATTTGGCAGCGCTGATTCAAAATCTGGGTATTCGGAGGTGACTAATTGTGCCACTGCAGCTTTAAATTCTGGTGACGGATCTCCTAAAAATGCTTCTGCTAATTCTTGTCGAGTCGACGAACACGATACATCATTAGCAAAGTTTAAAACTTGCTCCTTATCAGATAAAGCTGCTGTACCTAATCCAAGTTTTGCAAACGCATCAACAACTGTATCGTTAACTTGGCTAGCTGTGGCTTCTGAGCCACAAAGAGAATCTTTGATTAGCTGACTTAAGCGACCGGTTTTTTCACCACATTCGTCATAATCAGGCATGGCCAAATCGAGTAATGTGCAAGCTGCAGAACTAACTAATTGGCATGCTTTAATGAGCATTCTCATTAAAGTCTTCCATATTAATTCTTGAATCGCCAACAAAGCGGCTATCTCAAGCATCTTTCCAAAATCTACTCTAAGGCCGCGCCAGCGGAAATTATTATTAAACCTAGGCCAGACAATATCTCCCACATCTCTACAAAATGGTAATTCTATATCTTTAATGAAGTCCATGGGACTGGGCTCAAATAGTGGGGGCCGTGGACAATCAAATGTTGTAATTAAAAATTTGATTAACGGTGCACCGGGGAATTTATTAAATTCTGAAACGAGTTCAAGTAAATTTTCTTGATATACCTCTAAAAGAGCTTCTATGTATGCTTGCATTAAAATATTATTGCTTAATTGTTTTCTTTTGTCTTCGCTTCCAATATCAAATTGTTGGGCTAGCGGGCGCCGGTCGTTTTCCGAAACTTTGCCCTTTACAAACTCGTCTAGTGTGGTATTCTTGTCTATCTTGCTATCGGCCTTGCGGTAAGCTTGCCAAGGCCATCTGAATTCAGCGTGGCCGACAACTTCAGATGTGTCCATACCGGCGGCGGCATCTGATAATTTTTGATTTGTGCTATCATCTTTAAAAATATCTCCGTTAGCTAATTTTTTCTTTACTAGTGCATCAAGCTCGACTTGTTTTTCATAAGGAAGTCCTATGAATAGCCGATCAAAATTCTGTACACTCATTGCTTTTAGCGCTTGGTTCAGCATTGTTCCTAAAGCTGCTTCTAATGTCATTCCTTTAAACAAACACTGGATAGCACCTATCAATAAGCTTTGTAGCCCGCACAATTTTAAATCCCCAAGTGCATCCTGAGAAGTGAACAGTTTCTTTAGTCTTTCGCCGACGCCGGCCGCAGTAGGCTTCTCCTCTGTGGCTTCTGCCTCTGTGGCTTCTGCCTCTGTGGCTTCTGTCTCTTGAGCGCTTTCGGCGGCTGTGCCCTTAGCTTTGGCGGCGGCGGCGGCTTTGGCAATCGTGGATCGGGGGCCCTCAGCAGATTCCGCCTCTAGAGTTTCTAGAGCAAGACAAAATTTTGTAAATATATTTTTTTCATTTTCAACTTCTTTGTTTGCTTGCGTAAGAGCCATATTATATATATTTTTAAAACTATCGCTTTTATCGTTGCCGCCGGCGGGAGCATTAGGATCAGAAATCATACCTAGTGCTACCTGTTCCTCAAAATATTTTTCTTGGCCGCGTTTCCCGGGGGGGTAACACGTTTCAGAAAATTTAAATGCTATGGCATCTCCAATATCAAAAACATCATCAAGAATATTCTGTCCTAATTGTTTTACTTCATTACGCAAAGCTGCAGCAACACAGCTTTCAACATCGCCTATGTTTTCTACTGAATGATTAATAGATGAATAAATTTTAGGATAAGTATATTCAATAACAAAATCTAACCACGGCTTTGGAGTTCGGGCGGTTAAATCGGCTTCCATTTCATCTAAGCGTGTAAAATATGCTACTGCTGTGGGATCTTTCCAAGCAGAGCGGCCCCTTAAATTGCGGCATGATTTTATAAAAGTACGTGGTACTTCACCGCATTCCTTTGTGTATACGAGGAGTTTTTTAAGCTTATACTTTGTATCGAAAGAAAAGGTGATTTTTGTAACGTCGTTATAGCCTCGGAAAATATGGGGGCGCCCAACACCAGGAATTTCATAACCTTTAAGGTTTAAAAAGGCTTCTAATTGTTTGAGCAATTTTGCCGTAACACATTTGCGTCCGCCGCCAAAATCGCCATAAATACTGAGATTAAAAATGGTATCTGGGTTTTCTTCAAAAAAGAGGTTCCCCTTGTCCAGTGCTTGATATTTTTTCAAATAAATATTATAAAGCGCCAGCCCTTTTCGGATTTTCATTAGCTTGGGTGCAAGCTCTGCTGCTTTATATGTAACTTCGCGGCGCCCTTCTTCTGCTGCAGCGGCATCTTCTTCTGCCTCTTCGTCCTCTGTTGGGCCGTCTGCATTTTCTAGCTCATAAAATGTTTCAAAAGGCACCGAATAAAGCAACAACAAAGGCGATTTTGGGCGAGGATCCAAATAATAATCTGTATTTTCAAAATCGCTTTGTAGTGCTGCTCTTGATGTTTCGTTATCAACTTTTTCAAAAGCAACTAATAGGGCTTCAATAGCATCTTCTTTATATTTTTCAAAAACATCATCTATAGCTTCCTGGCCTTGCTCTTCTGTCGCCGAGGTTGCTTCATACGGGCTTTCTTGAAAAATGCTTTTTAATGAGGTTACGACCGTGATTTGATAAGTACAATTCTTTTCATTAAAAAAAGGCTCATCAATTGTTAGTGTTTTCCAATCCGGGAGAATCGCATCGGGATTAGGAGAACATGGTAGACAATTATCAATCGAGGCCTCGGGTACTAGGGCTTCGCATACATCGATTAATCCATCATTATTCTTATCTTGGTGTTTTAAAAATTTAGATTCTGGCATTTTTTTATTCTTATAATTAAGTGGCGCGCACGTTATTGCTACAAATATATTTATAACCATATGGTTTAAAATAATTTAATTTCCAAAGTGTTTTGTTCTTGCGCGCTTCGTGCATAGGTTCAAGACAGCCGGTATCGATCTTCTCCACAACCTGCATGAGTGCATCACCGATAGGTTCTCCATAGGGACTGAACGCATAAAAGGATTTGGCCAAGGCCTCATAAAGGTTTCGCTCGATTTTTCCCAATGTCTCTATGCCGGTAATAATCTCGCTTAGCATTTCTTCAAGCTCTTCTAACGCATCGAGGGTATTATCGCCCAATAAAATCGGTTGTAATGTTTCTATGCCGTTGGCCTTGGGCTCTGTATTATTGCCGGCAATTAAATCAATTTTCGGAGCTTGTGATAGAACGCCCCCTATTGAATTTGTTTCTCCGTCGCTCCCGGCGCCGCGGACGCCCTGAGCGCGGCCAGTTATAATCTTTATTCCTTCGCGTCCAATCATTCTTAAGCCATCGGCTTTAAGACATATAGCCGAACGACCCTTAATACTACCAATAGAACCATTTGCAAATCCGAAATTCTTATCAACATCTGTTTTTTGACTAATATAAATTCTTGCAGCATCGGTAATCATATTATTTTTTACCATAGTACCGTCTTCCGCGCCGCGGCCGGTGCGGGCGCCGCCGGCTCGCCCAACAACTAGATCGATAGTAGCACACCTTTGGCCACCGGCCCCACCGTAACCGGATTCGGCTCCTTTAGGATAATCTGCGCCCAATACAACTGATGCATTACTGTGTTGCATTACACTTTGATTTGGCAGTTGAAGATAGAATACTTCACATTCTGGCGCCTCGGTACCGAGAAGGCCAGAATTAGGAGGTATTTGGTTTATTATTTCGTTTGCTTCTAATCTATCAAATGTAGTTTCTACGCCACAATCATCTTTAGAATATATTTTTGTTGTATCTCTAGACATAAAATTTTTAGCTACGCGGTTGGGGCGGGGCCCAGATGGCGATGCTCTGGGCGCTCGTCGGTATCTTGAGCCTCCACAAGAAACCGGCCGGCGCCCCAGCCGCGCTGTAATACAAAACCTTTAGCAGCAAGGGACCGTAATGGAACGCTGTATGCAAGATTCCACCCGCAATAAGTCATTGGATCCGTGCGCTGAAACCCGCGGGGGCCCTCGTAGGAAAGTTGCAGGTGTAAATGCGGGCCAAATTCTGGTACACAGTGGCCCGTTGTACCAACACGACCTAAAACTTGGCCACGCTTTACGGTCATCCCGGCTCGAAGGGGTTCGCCGCCCAGTCTAGCAACTGAATCTAAGTGACAAAAAAGCCACTGAGTTTTCGGGTTTGTGTCGCATTCAAGCTTGATAGCAATACCACAGTTGGGGGACCACTTTCCATTATCTCCCTGGGAACTATCAAATCTCAAGGAGCTAGCCGGCGAGACACTCAGTATTACGCCGGCCTGTGGAGCAATAACAGCACCAAGAAATTTGCCCGGGTTCATCCCCCCACTTGCGCCGTCATCGCGAGGTGAGGTTCTTGAGGAGTGCTGGGGAGGACTGCTATAATTAGGGTACCCAAAATCTAAAGCTCCGTGGTCGCCATAAGATCTCTGAGCATCATAAGGAGAAGTAATTTTTCCTGTATATGGTATTATAAATCCGCCGGCCATGGCCGCATCGGTGGCGCCTTCGCGGATGCTTTGTTTATCTCGGTAATCAAACGCCGCGTTGAGACTGGGTGGGTTAATCATGCCGCGCTGGGAGAGGCCTTTTGAGGCGGCGTCACTGTGGCCGTATCCTATATGGGGTGCAACAACGGAAGCATATGGTGGCCCGAAAAAATCGCCATATTTGGCACATTCAGTAGTATTTGGATAGCCGACAGCATCACAAAATGTTTTTTGTTCATCGCTCGTATAAGCAGTCACAGTACCAGAACTTCTTCCAGCTTGCTGAAATTCCGACATGGCGCGTTTGTCTCCGCGGAGGCCGGCCGCAAAGGCATCGCCAGGACTGCATATGATGGTATCGGGCCCCGTGGCCGGCTGGGTTTCTGCTATTCCCAGATGTAACCCAGTTTGTAAATTAAAAATATTGTTTGAGGATTTTAATTCAACCCACACAATTTGGCCGGCGACGGGTTTGCGTTGCGATGCTGTATTTTTACCTAATTCATAGTTTGATACAAAAGTTGTATGCATAGCCATGATACTTATTGCTTCGCCAGGATGATCCTCATAATAGGTTGTGCATGGATCTGGTAAAAAGCCGTGTGGTGAATCGTCTCCAAGAATTCTTGCTTTATATTGAAAAGTGGCATATATGGCGTTTTCTTGGACCGTGGCGGGGAGTCCTGGATCTGGATTAGTAGCATTAACCATTTCTTCTGATAGATAAACAGCGTTTGTTAGGACGCGCGCTTTAAAGCGTTTCTTGCCGGCATAAGCATCAAAACGGAGCGTTTTACGAATAGAATTAGAGAATAATTCGAGGCCCGATAATGCATCAGTAAAAATTGACCAGTCTAAAAAACCTTTATTTGCCACTGGTTGCGGATCCTTGGGTCTGTATTATATCAAATAGGCTATCTTTGTCTTCATCTGTCAGTCCATCACTTTGTGCTTGTCCTTTCTGCCTTAAGCCGATTAATTTTACTAATTGTTCGTTTGATCTTTGAAGAGTCTCGATATGTTTGGCAGCTACAGGGCTAAGATATTTATTTTGCTCTGCATCTTTTGCGATTTGATTGGCGATCTCATTTAAAAATTCTCGGGCGACTTTTCTGTCGCTACGAATATTTGATAGTGCCTCATCAATAAGTGTTTCTAGATCTTTCTTACTCATAATTCTCCACTTTCCCAATCGCTCTTAAAACTATAATATCTCTTTCTAAATTTTTTAAGAGAATTAACGATCTGCTTGGTGTTCAATCCTGTAATCTCTCTCAAGTATAGATAAATAGCTTTCTTGTTAAAAATATCGATATCCTCTTTTGATTCAAAAAGGATATTGATCGCTTGATATACTTTGAGATCATTCTCTTTCATCTGTGATGCATCCCACGATTGTAGTTCGTCATAAAATAGCTTCCAAAATTCTTCTTCTTCGCGGTAGGTGATATAAGATTCGCTAGTAGATAAAAATTCTTCTTCGTAGGCTTTCGATATATTATCATAATCCACTTCACGCTTATTGCGTTTCTGCTGACGCTTAACTTTATGGATAAACCAGTTTTTTGTAATAACTGAAAAATACGAAAAGGCTTTGGAGCCTTTATTTGGATCGTATTTGTCAAGAATTGTCATTAACCAAATCTTGCACTCTTCCCGTAGTGAGTCACAATTAGGCAAATTAGTAAACTTATATGTAAACACGATTTTATCCACCATCTCATTAAAAGCCGGTTGGATATATTCTATGTATAATTGTGTACGTTCGCGCTGACAACTTGTGCGCGCATATCTTATAATGGCTTCTTCGTGATCAGATGTGAAATAATGGTTTTTACGTCGGGTTCTCTTCTTCTTCGGAGGTATCGTCATCTATTTCTTCTTCTTCTTCTGTTTCATTTTTTTGGGGTTCCTCTGTTAGTGATACGATGTAGTCAAATGTTTCCATCTGCTCGTTAAATGAGATTGCATGTTCCAAAAGACCGTGGAGCGTCTCGTCGCCATAAAACGAATCCAATTCGTAAACAGCTTTAAGGTGTCCAGCGAATGAGTTTACCATTCGCTGAAGATCTCCCAGTTCTTCCGAGACGGATACTATCCTAACAATTGCCGCGCGTGCATACAATAATAATCCTACATTTAACACTATCGATAGTGCTAATATTGCCGACAATATAATTTCAAGACGGCTCATAATTTTCTTCCTTTGCTTCTTTTTTTTGTTGCATTAAGATCTCACGATTAGATTCAATATGTTCTTTGGTAATCTCGCCGACTTCTTGTTCTTGGTCAATTGGTTCCTTTTGAACAATCGTCGGGCGCGTTAATATTTTTTTAAGCGTGTTCTCTATTTTACACATAATACATTTTTCTTTGAATACATCATTCATTCCATGAAATACTAATACAATGTGCTCACAATTACTACACTGATATTTATAGCGTGGCATTTGCGTTATTCAGTTGTTTCAACTGCTGTCTCGGCGGTGGGCGCCCTTACAGTTGGTGGATTCTTAACTATTAGTCCATCATCAGATGTAATAAGTTCAAATCCCTGTAGAACCGGCATGATATCCGTTTGGTTCATCAAAGATTCTTGGAGGGCCATCATAATGGCACCGAGTGCTTGATTCGATAATTGCATTTTAATCTCCTTTTAGCTTTATCTTTTCGCGGTCCTTTCGACCAAATGTTTGTTAGTGCGATATGTCATGTTCTCTAATCCCCTTTTAGGACTCGATGGCTATCGCTATCAAAATGTTGTGTTGAAAATTCAAACAATTCTGAATCTTCAAGGGCCACCATCTGGTGGCGTAATCCACGATATACGTGGAAGTTTTCGCCGGCGTTCAAAACAAGCTGTTTCGCTTGTGTAATATCATCGCTGTCTGAATAATATATCATCATTTTGCCGGATTGCAAGTAAAATACTTCATCTTTTAATTTGTGAAAGTGCCATGAACACCGTTTTCCTTGCTGAAAAAACAAAAGCTTGCCACAGTATTCTTCGCAATTTACAACCCATCGTTCCCAACCCCATCCCTTGTCGACATGGTTCATCGGCAAATTTATATTATTATCTAATGGCATCTTGAATCTCTTTTAGATCGGACTCATACATCATTTCAGCTAGACCCTCAAAGGTTACTTCTGGTTCCCATCCGAGAGCCTTTTTGGCCTTGGACGCGTCCCCTAACAAATAAGGAACTTCATTGGGCCTAAACAGCCGTGAGTCTATCTCTACATGTTTTTCAACACTTAGGCCAGCGCGCTCGAATACACATTCTAAAAACTCTCTTACAGAATGAGTCTCGCCAGTGGCAATGACATAATCATCAGCTTCATCTTGCTGCATCATCATCCACATTAGTCTTACATAGTCACCGGCAAACCCCCAGTCTCTTTTCGCGTCAAGGTTGCCGAGTGAAAGCTTATCTTGAAGCCCTAATTTAATTCGAGCGGCAGCGAGTGTAATCTTGCGTGTTACGAAGGTTTCGCCGCGGCGAGGGCTCTCATGATTAAACAGAATGCCGCTCGTTGCAAACATTCCATATCCATCACGATAATTTCTTATCATGTGGTGAGCGTATACTTTTGCACACGCATAAGGCGATGCAGGTTCTAGAGCGGAATCTTCATTATAAGGTGGGTTAGGATTAACCCCGAACATTTCCGATGAAGAAGCCTGATAAAATTTAGCGTTTGGACACAAGTTTCTGGTTGCTTCCAGAAGCCGGAGGGTACCCAGCGCTACGATATTAGTAGTTTCCTCGGGAGTTTCGAAAGATACGCGAACGTGCGATTGGGCCCCTAAATTATAAATCTCATCTGGTTGGTAATTCAACAATAATCTGTGAATGTTTCCTGAATCAATTAAGTTTCCATATTCCAGTGTAAAGTTTTTCAATCTTTCGGGATCATCAAAAATGTGATCGATGCGATCTGTGGAAATTAGTGAAGTTCGGCGTTTGACGCCCACTACATGGTAGCCCTTATCAAGCAATAAGTCTGCTAAATATGAGCCGTCTTGACCGGTTATTCCGGTTACTAGCGCTGTTTTTCTCATGTTTTTGTTGTCCTCGGAGCAGCAAAGGTTTCATCTACATAGGGTGCTAAAATTTGAGCCAGAAGGGGATCTTTATGACACTCATTGATAAGCTTACGATTTCTTAAATCTGCGAGTGGTGCGTTGAGATGATGATGGTTGATACCGCAGTTGGGCTTGTTAAGAGTTCGAGTTTGATAGCTCGCATCTCCATATGAACGATAAAGGCTTGCTGACAGTTCTACATGGCGATCATATTCATCCACAAATTCATTAATTATATTATCGATATTGGCACCTTCATCACCCAAGATAAACTTCCCTAAATCTTCTATTGTTAATCGGGGGTCGCGTAATAGTTCTTCATAATAAATGATTTTCTTAGGGTATTCGTAATCATTATAATAATAAATATTTCCTATATATTGGTTCCAACTATGATCACTTAATGAGCCATAATGTCGAATAGTACAATCGCGCGGGTCTCGCAGTAATAGGATCAATTTAGGGCCCGTTAAAAGAGTTTTGTTGTTCCAGGCTTCCACAACGCGGTCAGGTGTCATCCACTGAATAGTGGCATCGACCTCTGGACCAAAGTGTTTTTTCAGTATCAAGCCCTTATTATAATTTATTCGCTGGTTTCTCCATGGTATTGCAGGTTGAGAACTCACTGGGTAGTCAATGTTGTGAAGTTTAAGTGTCCCCATTTCTTCGAATGCGGCCGCCGTGAGCGTGGTCACGGTATGATCCGTATGAGGTCCACCCCGGTGCCCTTCGATTGCACGGTGGCCACAGCTTTGTCTTAAATGCCCATCATATATCGTTATAATGCCGGTTATATATTCAATAATATACCGGGTCCAGGAATTACCACTGCGGGGGTAGCTTAATAAATAAGCTACTATGTCGTCATCAATGCGATGCTTGGTTTGTTCATTCATTTTCTATATACCATTTATAAGTTTTTATAATGCCATCGTGAAATTTAGTAAATTTAAAATCCCCAATCAATTCTTTAAGTTTATGATTGCTTCCATCTTTTCTAAATTGTCCATCTAATTTGTTATTATATACAATATTAGTCTCTTTGTCTACTTGAGATAATAAGATTTGTGCCATCTCATCAATAGTTAGATTCTCATCGGGTGCTATAATCAATGGAATATCACTATTGTGTTTTTCCAAAAGTATTGGAATAATCGTGCACACATCGTCCACATAAAGTTGTTGTCGTAGGGGGCGTCCGGTGCCCCATAAATCTAATGTATCGCTATTCTGTAGTGCAGCAACCTTGAACACAAGGGCTGCGATAAAATGTGAGCGATCCGTATTAAAGTGATCGCCGGGTCCATAAATATTAGAAGGACTAAAAGTCGAATAATTCACGCCATATTGTTTTCTGTATGCGCAGCTTTGAACGTGCAATCCCCTTTTGGAGATACCATAAGCAAAATTCGTTTTAGCTGGTGGGCCCTTAAAAAAATCTTCTTCAGTAAATGGATAGTGTTCCATTTGATCAGGATATGCGCAGGTGCTCAACGAAGAAAGCACTCTTTCTACTCCACTTTTATAAGCACATTGTAATACATTAGTGTTCATCATTGTATTTTCATAGAAGAAAGCGCCCTGATTATTTATATTCTCTTTTATTCCGCCGACGCGGCCGGCAAGATGAACAACTGTATCTGGACTAACGTCTCTAAACAGTTGTTTTGTCTCTTCGGTGTTTGTCAGATCATAATCTTTTGATGATATATAAATCCAATCTGGTTTATATATCTTTAATCTTTTACCTAAAAACCCACTACCACCAGTTACCAGTACGCTCATTTAGACTCTTTATCGTGGTTCGCGTTTTTCGTTTCGCGGCGATCAGTAAATAATGGACGCATATAGGAAACATCACTATCGGGCACTGGATTTATCAACGTGCCGTCCTTGTTAATCACTGCTTTTTCATAATCATTGCAATAATTTTCTTTAGCATCGACCTTAGACATTCCGGAGCGCTCCACCCTCTGAGTTTCATGCCAACGAGCTATCGTTTTACGATCTTCATCAACTTGTTTATTATATTGCTCTATAAAGGCTTTTCTTTCTTCGGTTTCCATTTTGTCAAAAAGGGATTTAATTATCCATTTCTCCAGTTCAGTTCGAATATAATTCAATGCCTTATGATTTTTTTCACCAATGAAACCAGATCTTAAAATAAGCGGGGCCATGGAGGAGCTAGAGGGTTGGTTTAATATAAGTATCATTCTCTCAACAAAGCCGGACAGGTTCCATCTCCAGGCATATTCTATTATGGAAGCCATCACCTTTCGTTGCATTAAGAAATTTTCAGGACGATCAGCAATAAAGCGAAGAGCCACAGCATCTCTAATTTTGGTTTTCCACTCAGATAATTGTTCATACGTGTGATCGACCTCATAAAAAGGTACGTCGCCATCTGTTAACCAATAATCGTCATCGATGGGTCCATAACCTTCGATTTCCATTTTACGAGATTGTGCAATTGTATTTAATTCAGTGCCGGGATATATTCCAGCAACTCCAATATCGTCATAATACAAATATTGAATATCTTGTAATTCTTGAACAAATTCAATTGTTTCGTCAATCGTCTCGGCGCTCTCGCCCGGAAGCCCCACAATAAGAAAAGCGGTAGCTTTAATTCCCGTTTCTGAAAACAGTTTCAATCCGTGTCGAGCAGACTTTTGGGTGATCCCTTTTCTCATTTGTTTTAAAACATTCGGGGCGCCTGATTCTAAGCCAAAAAGAACATGTACAAAGCCGGCTTGCTTCATCAGCATTACCACTTCTCTAGAAATAGGCCGGAATCTAGCACTACAAATAAAGTTTGTTTTGACTCCTCGTCTGATGACTTCTTGGCAAAACTCCATCGTTCTGTCTTTTAAAATCATAAAAGCATCATCATGAAGCCAGACAGTTTCAACGGTGGGATAATTTGTTATAATATATTCTACTTCATCTACAATATTTTTCGCAGAACGACAACGAACTTTTCGGCGACTCGTAGCATCTAAAACACAGAAATTGCATTTGTAAGGACAACCTCGACTTGTGAGCAGACCAGCTACCTGTCTCCCTCTCCAAAGAAATATTTCATGTTTAGGGAAAGGCAAAATGTCTAAATCCTGAATTAGTTCGCGAGAAGGAGTTACTACAACCTTTTCGCCATTGTGAAATGCGATGCCGGTTACATCATCAATAGGCAAATCTTTTTCCCATCGTTCGACTAGCTCAGCTAGTGTTATTTCTCCTTCGCCAACAACACAAACAATCCCGGGGTATGCCCCTGCTAATTGCCTATACATAACACTTACATGCATACCACCAATTACAATTTTGATATGAGGATAATCTCTTTGAACCATCTCGATGACTCTATATGAGCCAACGCGGCTATGTGTTATTAGTGATACCCCAACTACATCTGGTTTGAATTCATCAATGTCTTTTTTAATAACCTCTAAACACTGATGGGTCGGTACGTTGTTCAAAAATTCGGTTTTAACCTCGTAGCCTCGGCCTAAGCTCTCTAAATAAGAATGCAAGTAGGCAAGCCCTAGTGGATAATGGCTATCGGCACCCTCATAATCCCAATCCGTATCTGATTGAGAAAAAGCATCAATTGACGCATAGGTTAATAATACTTTCATCTTTTTTTTCCTTTTATGATATTATTATATAAATAGTGTTTTTTTTTCATTACCAGATGAAATTCTCTTTATAATATCGAACAATGAAGCTGATCTCTTCATCAAAAACCTTCTTAGGTTTCCAGCCCAGGCGCCTTAGTTTATTGTCATCAAGGGCATAGCGCACATCTTGACCTTCCCTAACCACATTAAACTCTACGTATTGTTCCCAATTTTTATCGGTGCCAAAATATGCTTTAATTATTTTTCTTACAGTTTCTGCGTTTGTTTGTTCAAAGCCGCCGGCAACATTATAAATTTCATTAATATTGCCAGAATCAATAATTGCTAATACGGCTGCAGCCGTATCATCTGCATGAAGCCAATTGCGGGTGGGGTGCCCCTGATTGTGAAGTCTGATTTTTTTGCCTCTATTTAAATTTTTAACTGATAGTGGTATGAGTTTTTCGGGATATTGACCTGGGCCGTAATTATTCGTTGGTCGTAAAATAATATATTTAATATCATAGGTTCTAGCCCATGCATTGATTAACATATCTCCCGCGGCTTTTGCAGCAGAATAGGGATTGCTTGGTTTTAAAATATCTGTTTCGACATGGGCACCATGAGAAATATCGCCATAAACTTCATCAGTGCTAATGTGAAATAAAATAGGCCTTTCGTTACAATTTGTTGGCTTATATCTTATTAAATCTAAAAGATTTTTAACACCTAGAACATTGCTCTCAATAAACTCATCGCTATTAACAATACTGTTTCCAACATGGGACTCTGCGGCAAAATTTATAATATAGTCACAGTCGTATAATCGTTTAAGATCTTTAATATCTGTTCTTTCGAATGTAAAATTAGAATAAGTTTGAAATTCTTCTAACAGCTCTATATTGGCAGCATAGGTAATCTTATCTACGCCGCGCACCATATACCCGCGCTGCAGGGCGCGGCGGGTCGCATACGATCCCATAAACCCCAAACAACCAGTAATATAAACTATCTTCATTCTTCAAGGCCTTGTTCGATAAAAAAATCGCCGCAATCACATTGATTTGTAAAAAAGTCTTTTGTTTCTTGGTTAAACCAGTAGCTTAACCAACGGTCCAACAATAATTCAAATGATCTATCATCAAGACCTCCAAGTCCATCGGAGTAATGCCACACTTTAATCTGCTCATGGTCTTTAGTATAAAGCTTGTCATCTTTTACGTAAAATTCTTTTACAGAACTCCAAGGCTTATGGTGTATGATACCGTAGCCGTCCGGGGAGGCGGTGGCGTGTTCAGGAATAACCTCTCCTTTTGAGCGATTATTATAAACTACGCTATCTTCACCATAAGGATCATCAACACACTTAATGGTAAAATCAAACATGGGGGTACCTCCCCGGGGAGAGGGGAATAAGCACAAGTTAGCCACTATATTAAGGCCGGCCTGATCTGCAAAATAATCTACGAGATTTAGTTGGGATGAGGGCACATTACGATGGTAATCTAGCCATTTCCGACACTCATCAGGATGGAAGGTGGGTCCCACAAACGTGGGCTTTTTAAGAATTTCTGCCAACGAATTAGCACAACCCGATGCCATTTTATAATCAGACAGTGCTTTGCGGTGCGCTAGCGCGATTTCTATAACTGTCTTAAGAGCGTCAAGATTATTAAAGCATACAACATCTGCATTATAGTTGTAGTAATCTTTTTTGCCATTGACTAAACGATGTCTAGTTTGGACTATAGTACAGCTGTTGTTCTCTTTATGATAAAAAGGAAAAATGAAATCTACATTAAGACAGCGAGTGACCAGAATGTCTTCGTCATTATCAAGAAATTCACTTAAGCGCGCACATGTTATTGTATCTCCCCCCAAGATAATCATTTTATCATATGCGTGTCTTACCATTAGTTCATAAGCTAACATATATTTAAAAATACCTCCACATTCCGGTGCATTGAGTGCGCATGCAAATTTAGACCCTTTTACCTCATCAATATGATGCAAAGGAATATCGGGATGAAATTTTTTAAAACTTTGCCGTGCGCACAAGCCAATCTTCTCAAACCTCTCTCCATAATGATAGATCATACAGCCGACATTCATTACTTAATCCCCCTCTCAGCGAAAAATTCATGAATAACTTTTGCAATATAACCCATCTTTTCATCGGTGAGCCCTTTATACGTTCCTAGGAAAAAGGAGTTGGTAGTTACTAATTGCGCGACGGGGAAAACCTCGTCTAGGTCTCCATATTCGGCTGCCATATGATAATAGCCGGGGTGGGCAAGAATATTCCCTGAGAAGTAAGAACGAGTTTGAATTTTTGCCTCTTCAAGATGTTCTACAATATCTTGGCGGCTAAATGGTGCGTCTGGTTTAATAGTGAGCACATACGCAAACCAACATGGATCTGCTTTGTCAGTAGCCTTTGGCAGATGAAAGTGTTCCTTATAGGGGGCGAAAATCTCCTCTAGTTTTTGGAAATTTTGTCGACGGGCAGCATCTAACTCTGGAAGTTTTTCAAGCTGCTGTAGGCCCATTGCGGCCTGTAAATCAAGGGGTTTTAGGTTGTATCCGATCTCGTCAAAAACATAGCGGTGGTCGTAAATGGCTTCTGGCATGCCCGGAAGCCAGTTTTTAAACCTATTGCCGCATGCGGTGCCGCCTGTGACGTCTCCGGGCTTTGCAGTGTTACAATAACAGGCGCGGCCCCAGTCGCGCAAGCTAGCTATTATCTTTCTAGTTTTGCAATTCTTCGCAGCCACAAAGCCGCCTTCGCCCATCGTCATGTGGTGGGCGGGAAAAAACGAACATGTGGACATGTGGCCGAAGGAGCCGAGCTTTTTACCATCGTAAGTTGAGCCCAGTGCGTCACAGCAATCCTCCAAAAAAACAAGATTATATCTTTCTACCAAAGACATAAGCCTATCCATGTCGGGAGGGTTACCCAATACATGCGCAAACATAATTGCTTTAATTTCTTTGTTTGTGTCTTCTTCTAAAAGCTTCTCAACCGCATCTAAGTCTAAATTAAGATCCGGGAGGGTGACGTCAACAAACAACGGCTCAAATCCGTTCTGAATAATAGGGTTGATGGTTGTGGCAAAGCATACTACGGGAGTTATAATTTTTGAGCCTGCGGGTAAATTAAAAAGCTTTTTGGATTTAAGAGTAGACACCATAAGCAAGTTAGCCGAACTGCCCGAGTTGGTTAAAACACCAAAGTCTGCTCCCAAATATTGTGGAAATTCTAATTCAAACTTTCTACCATTTTCGCCAAAAATCAACCAACCAGATAACAACTGTTTAATGGCCGCAATATATTCATCTTCCGTGAAAATTGGACCAGAATAGGAAAGCCAGTCTTCTCCAGGCTTCCACTCAACCTCTTGCTGTTCCGCCATATGCTCCGAAACTAGCTTTAAAATTTCATCTAATTTGTTCGCTTTCATTTTTCTATATATCCCTTTATTCCTTTATCCAATCCAAGTAACTCAATATCCATTCGGCTTAAGCGTTTTCCGGATCCGGTATATGAACTGGCTAAATGTCTTTCTTGTATTATAACTGGTTTTTTGCTTTCTGTCAAATAAATAATTTTATTTGCAATATCTGTTAACTTGTGTTTTTGTTGATAACACAAGTTAATATCTCTCGGTATGTTTTTGCTTTGA
>Ga0080013_1000582_pt1 | contig 51467 bp, 67 predicted proteins | sample ETNvirenome_6_85_FD_69236 | JGI IMG/M metagenome (GOLD analysis project Ga0080013, IMG submission 69236) | Marine viral communities from the Pacific Ocean - ETNP_6_85 (SPADES assembly) (version 2) | ecosystem: Environmental > Aquatic > Marine > Oceanic | place: Pacific Ocean | collected 2013-06-19
TAAGAAAGATGATGAAGGGTGGTGGTATAGTATGGTTGATAATAATGGTGAGGAATTTTATAGATATCTAAAAGTAAAACAATGAGAATTGGAGTCATGTGTTCCGGTAATGGAACCAACTTTGAAAACATAGTTCGTACTTGTAGAGAAGATGAAGTTGTGTTGATGGTACACAACAAAAGAGAATGTGGTGCTAAAAAAAGAGCAATTAAATTGGGTATTCCTCATGTGTATATTAAAAGTGCAAATGAGGATGAGATTATCAAATTGCTTCAAGCATGGCGTGTAGATCTTATTGTTCTTACTGGATGGATGAGGATTGTATCACCAAAGTTGATTGACGCATTCCCTAATAGGATTATAAATATTCATCCATCTCTTTTACCTAAGTACAAAGGATTAAATGCTATTGGTCAAGCATTAGAAAGTGGAGATACAATTACAGGATGTACAGTTCATTATGTTACGAAAGAATTAGATTCTGGTGAGATAATAGAACAGTCCATTGTTAATATTTGTTCAGATGATACTATGGAGACACTGAGTCAAAGAATTCAACGGGCAGAACATAGATTACTACCTATGGTTATTAATAATCTAATTTAGGAGAATCATGACCATTGGAGATAGATATGATCAATCGGATTGGGATCCTGAAGAGTTAAACCAAGAATGGTATTGTGTTACTAAGATGGGTATCCTAGAAACTAGGATGTTATATAATGTTGTGTGTGGATATTTGGAAATCTGGCCAGGTTATCCCAAAAGACCTATCGAAGAGCAACGGTATCTTCAAGAATTGAAAACTAAATTATTTGCAATGCTTACTGATTACAATTTCACACACATGTCATGAGTGGAAAAGATAGGGTAGATCCTAAACTTCTAGCACCAGGACAAAAACCTGAGGATGTTATTGACTATACTGATGAAGAGATTAAAGAACTAATTGAAAAATGTTATCCCTTCAAGGAGAAATTAAATGAAAATAACACAAAAGATAATTGATGAACTAGAGAAAGTTTTAGACATGCGTAAGAAAAATGGGGAACCAGTGTGGGATGATGGGGATGAAATCTCTATCAGTATTGGAGGTACATTTGCTGTTGATAAATTTATTAGTATTGTAAATAGAACTAAAAATCCATACATTCCTAGTCAAGAATATGATTGATTATCTTAACGATGAAAGTTGAAACCTGGGCCCAGACAAGAACATACATGGATCATTCATGGGATGTTCCAGATGATCACTTTACTGATGATGTATTATGTCATTGGAAGTGTCTAATAACTTGTCTTACAGACGATGAAAGAGATTTTGTTAGGAGTAGAGGTAAGTGGACACCATCACTTAAAGAAGAAGATTATATAATTCCCAGTGGTGGGTTTGGTTTTAAAGGTTGGAATCCTAAATGTATTCCAACCTTTTATTATATCAACTGGAAGATAGAACAAGAAAGAATGGTTAGAGAGCGTGGAACAACACCTCAATTTGTAGAGAATAAAAAAACATCTTCAGACTTAAGAAGAGAAGAAGGTGAAAGAAAAAGAAGAGAAGGTATTAAGTACTTCTAAATAAGGAAAATCACTATGCCACTTATGAGAAAGAGAGATAAGATTAATACACAAGGAATGACCGGACCTACTAAAGCTTCCGGGTTGATGTTCACAAAACCTGGTAAGAATCCTGAAGAAGCAGGAGAAATGCCAGTGGTAAGACATAGAATGCTTCCTAAGAATGAGAGTTTGTATATGGAATTAAAAGAACTTATCAATGAGGTTCTCGATGAAAGGAGTCAAAGAGTATGAAATTTAAAGCAATAGTATTCATTAGATTGCGAACGCAGGTCGATGATTCTCCTGGTAATGCAGTAAAGGATTGTTGTGGTAGAATGTCTGACTTAGACATCAGAAAGTTGAGATTGGGTAAGATTATTGATCTTTGGTTTGAAGCACCTGACAGAGAATATGCAGTAAATGAATTGGATCATCTTAGTGATAAATTTCTTGCCAATACTGTTATAGAAGACTGGGATTATGAATTGACTGAAATCGAAAGTTTCCCCAGAGGTGTTGCTGATGAGTGAACCATTTTTTATAAAAGGTAAAGTGAAGACTGTCTATCCTACTGATGACCCAAACACGGTGATCATACAGTATGAGGATAAAGTTACTGCAGGTAACGGAGAGAAAGAAGACTATCCAGAAGGCAAAGGATCTCTATGTTGTACCATCTCTGCTATTCTCTTTCAAAAACTGGAAGATGAAGGTATTCGTACTCACTTCAAACGCCAGATACATGGGCCCTGGATGATATGCGAGCATGTAAATATCGTTCCCATTGAGGTAGTAGTGAGGAACGTAGCAGCAGGCAGTATAGTGAGGGAAACTGGCGTGAAAGAAGGTATTAAGTTTCCATACCCACTGGTAGAGTTCTATCTAAAAGATGATGAGAAAAATGATCCTCTACTGACTCCAGATAGAATGAATCTGATGGGTTACACTCACATACTCACAGACCTGATGGCATCCAAAGCCCTTAAGGTCAATGACATTCTTGTCGATCTTTTCAATAAGTTGGACATTACTCTTGTTGACTTCAAACTAGAATTTGGACATGAGAAGACTTCGGGTCACCTTCTATTGGCAGATGAAATCAGTCCAGATAGTATGAGGTTATGGTCTAAAAGTGATAAAGGAAACTTTGATAAAGACCTGTTTAGAAAAGGCGAGGGAGACATCGTCCCAGCTTACCGCCACATCCTAGAAGAATTACAGAAATTTGTATGACTTTTCATTAATCAACTATGAACTACTTCCTTAGCGCCACCTATATTCTCATCTCCTTCGCCCTAGTCGTCCCCATTACCACTGACGAAAGCTCCTTTGAGGCGTGTCTAGACGAGGTCCGACTTAGAGGAGGTGACGCTTGGGCAGCCAGGAACCCGCGCCTACCTTCTGAGGATTGCTGTCCTTATAAGAGAGCAGAAGACGACCTCGATTGGTGCACTCCTGACCAACCATTTAACCATCCATCTTGAGACCTTGAGTAAGATTGACATCCGATCAAAAAATATGGTATATTATAGAGAGTTTTATGAGTAAGATGAATACATACTTTCATACACATGAGTAAAAGATCCAAGTTTCCATTTAATCATGTTGTATTAGAAGAAAGGAAAGAAGTGTGGATCAAGGGGGATTATCCTAGTTGTATGGGTGTTCCTACACTTATGAAACAGTTCTATCCTGATTATACAGCCCACCTGGCTAAGGAAGAGTTTATTGAAGAACTCAAAAAAAAATCCTGAAGCAAGAAACCGATTTGAATAATTATGACATACACAGTTTATTCCAAGGATAGTTGTCCTTATTGTACGACAGTACAACAAGTTCTACAACTTTCAGAACAGAAATATATTGTCCTTAAACTTGGTAGGGACTACACAAGAGAAGAGTTCTATGGTAAGTTTGGACAAGGTTCTACATTCCCAAGAGTTGTTCTTGGAGATCAATTGATTGGTGGATGTACTGAAACTGTTAAATACCTGAAAGAAAATAACATTATTTGATGGACACCCAGGAACTTTATGACATCGTTGAACATACAATTGATTATGCTTTCAATGGAAAGTATATGCTCAATATGTATGAGTACTTAGTACTTACCAAAGTAACTAAGAATAGTGTTAATGAGTTTCTTCAAAGTTCAACAAGAACAGAAATTGATCAATTGATTATTGACTTGAATGATTATCTTGAGGGTGGTTCTGACGAAGAACATAAACAATTAAGAGAGGGTTATGGTCACCTTGGTAAACCAGAAGCCAGAAAAATAAGAAACTATTTGAATAGAATTCTTGAGGACGCTTTGAAATATGAGCAAGAAAAAAGACCAGGGAGGAAAAGAAAACCCTCTAAATAAAATAAACAATGACAAATCTCAAGAAATTAATAGAGGTTTGGAGTTGTTATTGAGAAAAAATCGGAGGAGAGACCGAAAACCTAAAACTATTGAAATGAAGTTTCAAAAGTTAGTTTCTCTTTTCAATAGAGAGATTAGTTTTTATTTGAATTTTCATTTAGATATAAGAAAAATAAACTCTCGGAGAGATTAAAATGGAAACAGCAATTACAATACTGTCAATTGCAGTATCAGGATTATTTCTTTTAGTAGGAACTCTCCTCGGTTGGACGGTAAAACAATACCTCGACCAAACCAGAATACCATTCATACATCCAGAAATGTTTGATGTAGATGGTAATATAATTCCAGACGAAATTTTATCAGTGAGATTTGAAAATGACTTCATCAGCGAAGACGAAGAAAACGATTAATAAACTTCCACCAAATCCATTTATCTTTGAGATTTTGGATCTTGTGAGTAAGCAGAGAAGTAGGGCAAAGAAAATTGATGTTCTTAAAGAATATTCCACAGATTCTCTCAAGGCAATTCTGATTTGGAACTTCGATGAGACTGTCATTTCTCTTCTTCCAGAAGGTCAGGTTCCCTATGAGAAGAATGATGTTCCTGTAGGGACTGATCACACCTCTCTGAGGAGGGAATGGAAGAATCTATACCATTTTGTTAAGGGTGGTAATGATTCCCTCTCCAAGACCCGTAGAGAGTCAATGTTTATTCAGATTCTTGAAGGCCTTCATCCTCAGGAAGCAAACATTTTGATTCTTATTAAAGATAAGATATTGGAGTCAGAATATAAGATTACTAAACCTATTGTTGAAGCAGCATTCCCTGACATTCAGTGGGGAGGTCGTTGTTGATGGCAACAAAAAATATTAGAGAAATTTGTTCTGATTGTGATCCCAAAGAAGCGGAAGATAGGTCTCTTCCAACTAATTCTTTTTTAGTTGAGTACGTTCAAGATGGTACTACCAAATTTGATATTGTTTCTTCAATGAAACAGTCAGAGATTTTTGATAAGTATTGGGATAACTATCGACACGAATTGAAGAATATTTCTCAAACGGAGGGTAGAGTTAATCCTAGACTTTGGAATTCCTCAGCAGTAAATAAGGGTAAAAAATGAAAGACGAAGAACTAAAAGATCAAATTAACGCACTTATTCGTGGTGAGATTCAGGAAGTTATTAATGACTACGTTGAGGATAAAGAGACTCAAGTTTTCAGTATGGAAGAGACTGGACTTGGTTTCGTTGAAAAAGAAGAAGATGATGAATTAAAAGTTAATATTTCTAATCAAGAAGTGGAGAAACTTATTAAAGAATATAAGAAGATCAAGAAAGGTCAGAAATCTAACCTGGGTCAGATCAGAAAGATGGACAAGAGAGCCTCTTGACATAAATAGGTACAGTGGTCTATAATAGACCTGTCGTTCAACCCCATTGAGGGGTCGCAAGTAAGTCGCGGAACGGAGAATTAGAATGATTTACTACCTTCTATTCGTCGTTGGAAAAAATCACTCTAATCGTTCATCCCATGTTAAATCTAATTCTGGCATCTGTCCTCACCTGTAGTGCTTCTCAAGAACTCGTAGAGAACTTGAGAAACAATATTAATGAAGAAATGACTTCTGATTATAAGTCAGAAGTTATGGAAGTCATTATGGACTATACAGAAGAAGGTTGCTGGGACGCAAACGACTAAAGGAACGGACCTTAAAATCCAATTACTTTAGGAGTCAATCATGAACACGTTACTCATGATCAAAAGGCAGATTGATAAAGCTGCTGCTCTTCATGATTCACAAATCTCTCATACCACTTATCGTGGTGTTGAGTATGATGTACATCAGGTGGAGTCAAAAGAACCCCATGGAACATTCTGTTACAGGGGTGATACTTACGTAAAGTGAGTTAAACTTACTATACAGAGAGGATTAAGAATCCTCTCTTTTTTTGTCTTTATATAAGAATGAAATAAAACTTAGTTAAGTTAGTGTATCCTGACATATTTTGAATAGATAGTGTAGAATTACTGGAGGTGAAGGACGATTTGAAGAAATTTTAAATTTTTTTCATTATATTCACACTGATAAAGGAGTAAGTCATGACACTATCATACAACCAACTTGCAGGATGGAAACAGGACATAAATGGTCTCGTGGAAAGTTTAGAAAGATCTTCTGACGAATCGGATCGTTTAAATGATTATTATGATTGCTTGGTCGAATGTGACGAGAATCAAGCAGCATGTAAACGAATTTGTAGGAGCATTTTAGTTTAGTTTTTAGGACGGGATTGACTCCCGTCTTTTTTTTGTGTATAATTAGTTGTGTGACTCAATTTCACATGGCTACTATGGAAGACTGGAGATACAGTGATGATCGATTAGAGATCAGACAGAAAGTTTACTCTCTTTTATTGAATAAGTATGGTTCTCAGATAGATGAGAATGGTCAACCAATTTATAGTATGAAAAGTATTTCTGAATGTTCCCATGACTGGGTCTCACAAGGTAATGTGGATGCATCTGGAATTATAAAGTATTTTGAGGCGTATTATACTAATGGATAAAGAGAAACTGAAATCAACTATTTGTAGAATTGAATTTCTTTTAGACACACTCAAAGCAGAGTTGTTCTCTGATGAATTGGAAGGTGTTATAGAAGAACCTACATACACAAATGTTCCTGTTGATGATTATGATGAAGTATTTTATGATGTTGAGTAATGGTTTATTCTAGTCTATCAGAGTTTGAAAGAGCACTTGCAAGATTCGGTGATAAGGTTTCTTTGATTGTTGGATTTGAGATCAGTGGTAAGATGTCACCAGAATCTGCATATCAAGAAATTAAAACTATGATGAAAGAGTTAAAAAAACTTAGAAAAATTGAGAAAGATGAATGGGATGAGGAAGAATTGACATGAATGTGAAACTTATTAGTGTTACTCCTGATGCTGAAAAGCATATGGCATATTGTGCTAGGGTAAGTAATCCAAACAATCAAGAGAATGAAAAGATTTCTGGTTTACTGAAGTATTGTATCAAACATCAACATTGGAGTATCTTTGAACAGGCTTATCTGACTGTGGAGATTGAAACCAATCGTGGTATTGCTGCTCAGATTCTACGGCATCGTTCTTTTACTTTTCAAGAATTCTCACAGAGATATGCTGATTCCTCCCTACTTGCGGAGATAATACCGATACCAGAACTCCGTAGACAAGACATTAAGAATCGTCAGAACTCTATTGATGATATTGATCCTGTTGTTTGTGAAGAGTTTCAAGTTAAGATTCAAAACCACTTTGAAGGTAGTATGGAACTTTACAAAGAACTGTTAGAATGTGGTATTGCAAAGGAATGCGCAAGATTTGTTCTCCCTCTTGCTACACCTACAAGACTTTATATGTCTGGCAGTCTGCGGAGTTGGATTACCTACATTGCTCTGCGAGAGAAGAATGGAACACAGAAAGAGCATATGGAAATTGCAAAATCTTGTAAGGAGATATTTTGTAAAGAGTTTCCCATAACAGCAGAAGCACTTGGAGGTATTGATAATGAGTGGTTGATATGATATAATCTACAACCTTTCTACCATTTCAGAATCTTTGGAGTGGTGATAAGTATAAATTATTATGAGGGAGGAATGAATTTTGGCCACATATCCAATTAGACATAAAGATACTGGTGAAACCAAAGATATAGAAATGAGTATTCATGATTGGGATCAATGGAAAGAAGATAATCCTGATTGGGAAAGATATTATACTCCAGAGAATGCTCCTTGTTTGGGTCTTGAGATGGGAGAACCTTTTTCAAAACTTTATACCAAACATCCAGGATGGAAAGACGTTATCGGTAAAGCGAAACAACAACCAGGTTCGACCCTAAAACATTACGACTAATAAAGTATGCCTAGAAAGAGTAAGTCCGGTATTGGAAGTACAAACTCAGTTCCATTTGGTATGACTAATAAACAAATGAAAAGAAAGAAACCAATTAATCTTGATTACATCAAGAAAATTGAACCCCTTACACCCAATCAAGAATTATTTTTTGATCTTTATAAGAAGAATCAAAATCTAGTTGCATATGGATGTGCTGGTACTGGTAAGACCTTTATTGCCCTCTACAATGCTCTTTTAGATGTTTTAGATCCCAAGACACCTTATGAGAAGATTTACATTGTCAGATCTCTTGTAGCAACCAGAGAGATCGGGTTTCTACCTGGTGACCATGAGGACAAGTCATCTCTTTATCAGATTCCATACAAGAACATGGTAAAATACATGTTTGAGATGCCTGATGACAATGCATTTAAAATGTTGTATAGTAACCTTAAGTCACAAGGATCTATTACATTCTGGTCCACTAGTTTCATTCGTGGAACCACTTTGGATAATGCAATTGTTCTTGTTGACGAATTTCAGAATCTCAATTTCCACGAACTGGATTCTATGATTACCCGTGTTGGTGAAGATTCTAAGTTGATGTTCTGTGGAGACGCAACTCAGACTGATCTTGTGAAGACAGTTGAAAGGAATGGTATTATTGACTTCATGAGAATCTTGAATAATATGCCATCCTTTGATACAATAGAATTCCAGGCAGAGGACATTTGTAGAAGTGGTCTTGTAAAGGAATACATTGTTGCAAAACTTGAACTAGGTATGTAATGTTTAATCATGTTGAAATAGAAGTCCCAAGATTGTCAAGAAAGACTATCAATGGGATTAGGTTTTATGATACTCCCTCTGGAAAGAAATTAGTTTCTATTACTTCTGTTATTAGTCACTATAATCGTCAGATTTTTGCAGATTGGAGGAAGAGAGTTGGTAATGAAGAAGCAAACAAAGTAACTAAACAGTCTACTAGTCGTGGTACTGATACTCATACTTTGATTGAACATTATTTAAAGAATGAGGATCTTCCTACAGTCCAACCTCTTTCTGATATGTTGTTTAAGCTTGCCAAAGGGGATCTAAAGAACATAGATAATATACATGGACTAGAAACTCCTCTGTACAGTGAGTTTTTAGGTATTGCTGGAACAGTAGATTGTATAGCCGAGTATAATAATGAATTGGCTATCATTGACTTCAAGACTTCAAAGAAACCCAAGAAACGTGAGTGGATTGAAGGATACTTTGTACAGTGTGCGGCCTATGCTTGTATGTTGTATGAACTAACTGGTCTTACAGTTAAAAAATTCGTTATTATTATGACTTGTGAAAATGGAGAGTGTGAAGTTTATGAAGAATATGATAAGTCTAAGTATATCAAACTACTCACAAAATATATTAGAGAGTTTGTTGAATTCCAATTGCATGACAATAATGCCTGATAATCAAGACATTGATAAACTTTTGGAAAGTAAGTTTTATTGTCCCAGAAAGTTTTCGGAAGAGATTGAGAAGATTCATACAACTAATACTGACATGAGTTATATTGATTCTATTGTTTTCTTTTGTGAGAAGAATAGTATTGATGTTGAGGCAGTTCCTAAACTAATCTCCAAGCCTTTGAAGGAGAAGATTAAATGTGAGGCGATTGAACTAAACTTCTTGAAGAGAACCTCTCATGCAAAACTTCCAATTTGATGTAAAATTCCTTCGTGATCATATTCCTATTCTGATTGCAAAATTACCCGAAGAAATCAATGATGAGATTGGGGAATGGGCACACGAATGTAAAAAAATTAAAGCTCATCCTCTCAGTTATCTGAAAGGACACACGAATATTGGTTATGACCCAGACAGTAACATATTTAATAATTCATATCAGTGTTCTGTTCCTGCACATCTAATTTCTGATTCGTATTGGTTAGCCTATACCATTAGGTTAACGGCAAAAATGCTTAATATAGATAATAGAAGTATTAGACTGAGACAATATCCCGGTCATTTTGATAATTATGATATCTGGGCAAATTTTTCATATGAAGGAGATTGTAATCCAGAACATGTACACGTAGGGAATATTTCTGGTATTGTCTACCATAAAAATGAAAATCACCCTATCATTTTTCCTCATTTCCAAGTAGGGTATGGAGGAAACAATGGAACAATGATTTTATTTCCAAGTGATACCGTACATTGTGTAAATCCACAAAAATCTAAGAACGAAAGAATAACTTTTGCATTTAATTTAATTCAAGATCCTACATGATACCAAAATTGAAAGCATTTGATGTATATAAGTCTTACTTAGGACTCAAAAACCATTTTACCAAGAAAACTTATGATTACCACAAATATTGTGGTAAGTCGCGTGCATCTATTCAGTCGTTTTACAAACGTCGTGACCGTTTTTTCTTTGAGAAGTTGTCCCGTCAGAAGGATGATAGTGAAGTCATTGAATACTTCGTGGCAAACTTTGTGAGTTGTGATGATCCTCAGGCTCTTTGGATTGGACAGATTATGAAGGAAGGTGATGATAATTATTCTAACTGGAAGAGAAAGAGTCAATCAATGTCTTATGTTTTTAAGAATGAAGTCACTAATTTGTTTGAAAATAAAAAGTTTGATGACGTTTTTTATATTGATGGAAGTAGACACCCTATAATTGTAAAAGAACATCTTGTAAATGATGTTTCATTGGAAACATTAATTATTTTGGATAGGATTTTGGGATTCAAAAAGAACTTTGATAAGAAATTAAAAGATCCTGTCTGGGAGTTTTTATCAATGAGAATTGATAAGTATAGTCCTTTTATACATACTGATATATTCTCATATAAAAGAATTTTAAAGAAAGTGGTAGGAATTCTATGAGTAGTTTCTTTAGTTCGGAATTAGTTCGTGAAGAGATGGACAACATTACTAAACTTCAAAAAGAAATTTATGAAAATGTTTTTATATTTTCTTTGATGAGTAGAGAAGATAAACTTGAACATGTTGAAAAACTTTCTACTCTTCTAGATAAACAAAGAGTTCTTTATACACGTCTGAGTTTGTCTGATGATCCTGAAGCCAAGAGGATGAAAAATAAGATTTTTGAGGAAGTACTTACAATGGGATTTCCAAAAGACGTTGATATCACTTATATCTTTTCAAATATGACTAAGGTCCTTGATGAAATGAAAAAAACAATCCTTGACAACCCTTGATAAATGGCTTATATTGTAGGGGTCCTCAGTTACCCCAACCAAATCTGAGACACAAGCCAAATACACTTAATACAAAACATATGTCATTTTCAAATCTGAAAAAGAATTCCTCTTTGGGGAACTTGACTGCGAAACTGATTCAGCAGGTAGAGAAAGAGAATAAGGGTCAAGGTGGAGGAGCAGACGAACGACTCTGGAAACCCGTGATGGATAAGTCCGGTAATGGTTATGCTGTTATTCGATTCCTTCCCGCACCTAATGGAGAAGATCTCCCTTGGGTAAAATTGTTCTCTCATGCCTTCCAGGGTCCTGGTGGTTGGTATATTGAGAATTCTCTGACCACTATTGGTAAACAGGACCCTATTGGGGAACTGAACCGTGAATTGTGGAACACTGGTAATGAAGCTGATAAGGACACTGTTCGTAAACAGAAGCGTAAACTGTCCTTCTATGCAAACATCTATGTTGTAAAAGATCCTGCCAATCCTCAGAACGAGGGTCAGGTATTTCTTTACAAGTTCGGTAAGAAGATCTTCGATAAGATCATGGATGCAATGCAACCTGAGTATGAAGACGAGACTCCTATTAATCCTTTTGATTTCTGGCAAGGTGCTAATTTCAAACTGAAATTGGCTAAGGTTGCTGGTTATTGGAATTATGATAAGTCTGAATTCACCTCACCATCTGCCCTTCTGGATGACGATGATGCATTGGAAGCCCTTTGGAATAAGGAATATCCATTAGCAGAACTAGTTTCTGCTGATCAATTTAAGTCCTATGATGATCTGAAGAAGCGTCTTGATTATGTTCTTGGTAATAAGAAAGCCAAGACTGCTGCTGCAGAAGAGACTGAGTACGATAAATACGAAGTCACTGAGACCAAGCGTGTCAGTGAAGAAGATGCACTCAGGAAACTGGAAGAACAGATTGTTAATTCCAAAGTCAACAATCCTGAACCCCCAACATCTAATGGTGAGGATGAGGATGATGCCATGTCATATTTTTCAAAATTAGCTGACTTGTAACCTATGAAAGTCTTTATCTCATTGCTATCACTTTTGGCAATTGCAACTCCTGCCCAGGCTATCACCTGGGAGGAGTTCTGGGATCCATTTACAAGTGATAGGGTATACGTGACACCTAGTTATAGACCTAGGTACTATGAAGAGAACGAATACTGTACAAGATACACCTATCGTGAGGAGTATATCCCTGGTAACATACATCGACCAGGTTATGTGAGAAGATATAGAGATAACTACAGAGTGCCTTGCTGAACCAAAAACGGCATTGCAATTCAAAAGGGCCCCGCAAAATCTTCAGGATTTTTTAGGGCCCTTTACTTTTTTTTTAATTATTGAAATAGTCTGATATTTTCTCCTCTTACCAGAGTTTTATCAATATATTGACTACTACCTTTTTTGTAGATCATTGAAGACTTTATATTTCTTTCGATAATATTGATATAATCTTGTTTAAGTAAAAATATATTTCTCTTATCATCTTCTTTTTTCACTTCATAGTCATAATTGGTAAATTCTTGAGTAATTCCAGTTTTTGTTAATTCAACACCAATTTTCGTATCATGATAAGTGAAGGAAAAATTCTTATCAACCTGAAGACCTTTAGGTACAATTGTAAATCCTGAGAGGTCTTTTACTTCAATAGTCTCATAATGATTAATTTCGTATAATTTTTGTTGTGTAACGTATTTGGTATCCAAATAGTTTTCAAATGATTTTTGGGATAATGGCCATTCGTCCTGATAATTGATTATATTATTAGAAAGAAGAACTATCCAATCATAGTATTGTGATCCATATATTTTATTCGCAATATTATCTGGTCTTTCATCACCAACTATGGTGTATTTCGTAAAGTATGATAGATTTGTAAAAATATCTTCGCGAAGAATACCTCTCTTAAACAGGTTTTTAGTTTGAATATATGCAGATATGGTTTGATTGTCTTTGAGTCTGTTGACATACTCAAAGTTAGGAACATATCTAAAATATGGTATTGCCATTTTTAGTAACCTGGATGTTGATCGTCGTCATCATAATCATTTTGATATATGGGTTCAATTTCTGTGAAATTCAGCGTCATTGTAGTGTAAACCATAGAACCACCATCAGCATATGTCATATACTTACCCTGGGGCGTGTAATTTACCACAACATTAATAAGAGCACATGGTTTTATTTTATTCAGATATGGATGTGTCTGTCCATTAGCAACATCATTACCATCTCCATTATATATGTATTCCAATTGGAATATTTTTGGTGTTTCTAGGAATATCCCACCTGCTTTATTAATTTCTGGTGCGGAGAACCTCTTAAGTGTATGTACAATTGTTCTGACTGTCTCTGCTTCTTTCTTAAATCTTGGTGCAAACTGAAAATTAAAACCGAATGTTCTTAATTTTGGACCATTGAATAAAAGTTCCATATTTGGGTTAATAGTCTTTCCACTAGCCCTTGTAGCCATAGAAGTGTTGCCTATAACATAACCAGCAAGAAGAGATGCGACAGCAGGTTTATTTTTTATCGCATCAGTAAGAAGACCTGTTGCTCCTTGTAGGGAATTAGTTGCAAATTGTTTAAGGCTATCTACTATACCTGTATCTCCACCTCGATCCTTTAAAAAATTATTTACAGACGCCATCATTGCCATTTCAATCGCATTGGCATTTGCTTCTCCCCAGTTAACACCATTTGTTGAAGCCAAACTGTTTGTCATTGGTAGGATGATTGTTCCCAATGTTCCTTTACTTTGTTTATATCTTTTAGATGCAGTGGTAACAAGAGTGTCTTTTGCCTTGTACCCTTTATCACCACCTACTATAGAAGATTTCCAATCTTGAATACTAATCTTAATGTAGTCATAAGTAATACCAAGAGCCTCAGCAGCTTCTAAGTTGGCAAGAGGATATCTTAATAAACCAACATTAGAGATTGAGGGAGTTATTGTTTTTGTTGTATCAGTAGAAGACCTTGAGGCCTCGTCGAATTCCTCAATTGCAATTGTAAAAACTTTTCGACCATCTGCACTTAGGTCTCCGATGGGATCAATATCTCCTCCACCCGAATTACTTGGTCTTGGTTTGGTTACAAGCGTTGTTGGGTCACCTTTACTATTAACATTCAGTCCAGTATTTGGATTAAAGATACCTGGTGTTCCTTGTTTAAAAAAACCTAGTCTTCTTAGGGTAGATTCAGGAGGAGTGTCATAAGATTGTTGAGCGTTTAATACTTTGGCCCTAACATCATTAAAACGTTTAAATTCATCTAAGTAGAATGCCTTTTCAATTTGTTTTGTAGTACTTTGTTTTCCGTTTACTCTATTATAACTATTAGTTAGTGCGATAAGGTCAGGGATGTTCCAGTCACTACCTTTTCCATCACTAGAAAATAAAAGTTTACCACCAAGACCAAATGACCCTTGACCAATTCCACGGACTTCCGTGCGAGCAGTTCTATTATTAATTTCTACCCTTACTGGAATATTATTATATTCCATGATTTGTGTGATTATGGTCATTAACTAGGGTCCATCCAGTTTAGTTATTTATCCTGAATTTTTGATATGGAATAGACCTCATATCTTGTAATTCATTTGGATATATTAAAAGTAAATCATTATTACCAACTTCTTCCCAGGTATAGTTGTGGATTGTATTTCCTCTTGTCTCCCAATGGTAGTTGATACCCCTGAATCCCCATGGATAAACACCAATACAGGCAATCAGAGGAAACTCATCATATTCAACTCTAGGTGTTTTTGCTTGATATATGAAAGTATAGTATCTACCTATTTGTGGAATTAATTCTTTGGTAGTTAATAATTCCATTAACATCAAGAACATGTCATCTGGATGACCAGAGTTTATGATATCATCTACGAGGTTTTCTACTCTTTGTGTGTCGTTTACTAGATAATCCTCTTGTTGTTCTTCACCATTTTCACTAAATCCAAAGGGATCTGCCAGGAAATCTTCTTCTTGTTGTGGAGTTAAAGCCATTACTTAATACCTTCTTTATCAACAAACATTCCACCATTTTTTAAAATAATTCATTCTCAGTTAGTACTTTAAACTCAATCTTTCTATCTTTACACCATTCAGATGCTGCTTTCCATTTTGCTTCATTAATTGCGTATGTTTGTGCCTCATACAGATAACTTTTGGTTATCTTGGTTTTCTTTTCAGGGGGCACACATTGTCTTGCGGGTTTAACCTCTACTATATATCTCTTCTTACCATTTTTTGTCTCCACTTCTACCAAACCGTCAGGATAATATTTGTGAATTCTATTATCTATAGGAGAAACATAAGGAACACTAAACTCTTCAGATGCCCACTTGGTGACATCTTCTCTTCTGTCACACCAACGCATAAATTGCAATTCCCAACTACTTCTATAAACTATGTTATTAACATTACCCATATATTTTTTAGGGTTTTTTGGATGAAATTTTCCTTGATGAAATTTGCTCATCCTTTATACATAGTATATAATAGTTAAGTGTATTTATAGATGGCTGGTGCAGTGCCCAATGGTATAAGAACGTCAGACCTAAAGAGTAGGGTATTGAATCTTGCTCAAACTTCTGTATATCAAATTAAACTAAATCCGCCACTAGAAGTAAAGAACCTTTTAAACACAAGAGGATTTAATTTCAATCTTGATTCATCAAATATTGAACTCTTATGTGATAGTGTAGCACTTCCTGGAAATTCTTTTCAGTCAACGGACATAATAAACAACTATGCTGGTGTAAGTGAGAAAATTGTTGACCGTCGCGATTTTGGTGGTGGAGTTCAAATGAGTTTCTATGTTGATAGAAACTACAAAGTCATTGATTTCTTTGAAGGTTGGATAGATTGGATGTCTAACCAGTTAAACAATGACAAATATAAGTCACAATTTGCAGCATACAGGATGAATTATCCTCTTACATATAGAGGAGAAGTTTTCATTACTAAATTTGAGAAAGATGCCTATGGAATTGCAAATGGATATACTTTAGTTGGTGCATATCCAATAGCAATTAATAATACTCCATTGAGTTATGGTCAAAGTCAGATTATGAAGTATAGTGTGACCTTTGAATATCTGAGATATACTAGAGATCAATTCAAATGGAAAAGTAGTTCAAATTCTTTAATAAACAATATTGGTAGAACTGGTAGAACTGGTAGAATCACTGCGGAGGTTCTTTCAGCATTTAATAGTAATAGTACTCCACATCTCAACGAGGCCTTAAGATAAGCTGTTGCCGATGAAGGAAATACAAGACCAGGAACAGTCACCCCACAACAAGTTAGAGAAGCTCTCTAAATGGCCATTTAGAGAGGCCTCAACAACAGGGTCAACTATAGTTGACCGGTTGACTAAATACGAGTAACTGATTTCTTTATTAAGTTATTATGCCTTTACCAAAGATTGCAACTCCAACTTATGAGTTGACTTTACCATCTAATAAAAAGAAAATTAAATATAGACCATTTCTGGTCAAGGAAGAAAAACTTTTGGTTCTTGCTCTTGAGAGTGATGATACTAAACAGATCACAAATACAATCAAGGTAGTTCTAAAGAGTTGTATTGAAACTAGAGGTGTAAAGGTAGAATCACTTCCTATTTTTGATATTGAATATCTTTTTCTGAATATTAGAGGTAAGTCTGTTGGTGAAGAAGTTGAAGTAAATATTATGGCACCTGATGATGGTGAGACTGAAATTCCTATTCTTATTCAACTTGATGATATTCATGTGAAAGAAGGAGAAGGTCATGATAGAAAAATTAAACTTGATGATACTTTGATGATGGAGATGAAGTATCCTTCTTTGGATGAATTTATTAAAAATAACTTTGATCTCACAGGTAATGTTGATATTGATAAGTCATTTGAACTAATTGCAAGTTGTATTGATAAAATCTTTAATGAAGAAGAAGTTTGGTCTACTGCTGATTTTTCAAAGAAAGAAGTGAGTACATTTTTGGAACAGATGAACTCTGTTCAATTTAAACATATTGAGAGGTTCTTTGAGACGATGCCTAAACTTTCTTATGAAGTTGAGGTTGTTAATCCTAAAACTGAAGTGAAAAGTACTGTTGTTTTGGAGGGATTGTCCAGTTTTTTCGCATAGGGATGGTCCATATGGATCTTGAGAACTACTTCAGGTTAAATTTTGCCTTGATGCAGTATCATAAATATTCATTAACGGAGATTGAAAACATGATGCCGTGGGAGAGAGACATTTATGTAGCCCTCTTACAGCAACACTTAGAGGAAGAAGAAGAAAAAGCAAAGGCACAACAACAAAGTTATGGCTAGAGATCCTCAACAACTAAGAAAGGCCTACGAGTATAAGTTAGGGAAGGAACTTACTGCTAAATTGAGTGATGCTCAGATTTCTGAGTTGTCAAAATATTATAACTCCCTACCACCCGATCAACAAAGTGATGTTGATAGTGAACTTGCAATAGGGAAGGGAGAGTTTTTAGATACTGCCAGATCATTTGCTAAAGAATCACAAAAGGAAAAGGCGAAAGTTGCCGGACAAAAGATCAGACAAAAAGCGGAAGCTGACGTTGGAGATTTTGCTCAACAGGAACGTGACTTAGATGCATTAAATAATACAGCTGCAGAGAAAAAAATACCTAAAGGTATTGATTCTCTTTTAAAAGAGATTAGGGCGGAAATAGGGCCCAAGAAGGGTAAGAAATCATCTGCACTAACAGTTATTCCTAAGAGAGTAGACCAGGCAGAAGAAAAACTTATAGATGAAGATATTGACCCAAAGATATTAGAACTCCTTGGTATTGATGATCCTACTGGATTAGATTATAGTGACTACAAATCTCTTCTGAAAGAGAAGATGGCAGCCGCCAGAATGACTGGTGACACAAATATTTCTACTGGTGATAACGAATTACTCAATAATGAATACAAGAGAATCAAAAAAAAGAGTGGTAAGTTTACAGTAAAGAATCAGAAGATAAAAGCGGCGACTTTTGTAGCAAAAAAGAAGGAACCTAGTTCTTCGGCCATGGTTGTAACACCCATATCTTTACTTCCAAAAGAGGCAGATAAGGATATCAAACCTGAAAAACAGAGTGTTGATAAGACTTTTGCACTGATTGCTTCTAAATTGAATAGTGTTGATAATAATGTTCGACAAATTACTAAGAACATTGAGAAGAAAGATGCTATAGAAAAAAAGCAGGATGACCGAGAGAGAATTGATAAAGAAATAGCTGGAAATCAAGAAAGAGAAAATATAACAGAAAGAAAAAACTTGTTGGTTGGTGCTGTAAGTAATATTAAAAAAAGTCTAAAACCAGTTACTTCTATGGTGAGTGGTTTCTTTGATTTCTTCAAAAGACTTGGTTTTGCAATATTTATTATGGAATTGATGAAATTCCTTGAAAATCCTGCAAAGTATATCAATGGAATTTCTAAATTTATCAACAAACAAATTAAAAAACTTGAAAAGAGTATAGAGAATTTTATTATTGATAAAATAATCACACCTTTGAATGGTCAAATTAGGGGCTTGAATACCAAGATACAAAATTTTGTAATTGGTATTAATAGACAGTTACAACAATTACAAAATATACCGTTTATTGGTAATAGTATACAACCTATAACCGTAGATCCGATCCCACTAATTTCTCCATCTATCATTCAAAACAAAGTGCACTTGGGTAGAGTTCCACCAGTGCCCAATAATTTCTTGGGTGGAGTGCTTGGAGGTCTTCAAACACCTGCCTCAACACCTGCCTCAACACCTGCCTCACCACCTGGTTCGGGAACACCAACACCTGCCCCAACACCTACCTCTGGTCCGGGACCAACAACACCGATTGGTGTTGGATCGAAAGGCAATCAGAGTCAGAGACACGTTGCTGCAATAATGTATAAGGAGTTGATTAGACTGGGATATTCTGATATTGGTGCGAAACTGATGATTGCTGAAATGGGTAGAGAGAATAGTTTGAATATCAAAATAATTAACGGAACACATATGGATGGACCGAATAAAGCATGGGGTGCTGTTAGTTGGCAAAAAGGTAGGGAGGAGATTTTAAAGGAAGAATTGAGAAGGATGGGTATTCCACCAACTGAAGCGGGTTTGGCAGGGAGTGGTGATAAAGGTATAATTGCTAATGTTCGTGCATTTCATAGAGAGATGGGTAATCGAGGTGTAGGTAATAAACCTAAACAAGTCGCACATAGAGAGTTGGTTGCTTTATTGAGGAAGCCAAACTTAACTGATTCTGAAAGGGAAACAGCGAGGCAGTTGTTTAAGGATGTTTATTTTGTCTATGGTGCGTCGAATGGAATCACTAGATCTAGAGAGTGGCTTAAAAATGTTAATACAATGTTGCAAAAGATAGGTGTAGGACCATTATCAATACAACCATCGTCTAACCCGAATTTATTAACAACTCAATTCCGTAAACCGGTTGTGCCATCAGTGGCTCAGTCTTTACAACCTGCCAACCAAAACACGGTTATCGGTGGTGGTGGTGGTAGTCTAAATGCTAAAGCTGACCAACCTCCACTTCCATTGAGCTCAGCTGGTGCCAGTCAAAGTACAATAGATGCAATCTCTGCATTTGATCCAACTAATTGGGCCCAACGATTTGGTATTATAACAACTTTGGGGATAGTGTGATAAACTATGGCACTTCCAATACCTTCAAAAAAAATAACAAGTGCATTAGTAAAGACGGGTGATGATGCAAAGAAAGAGAATAAGAAAATATCATCAGAGAAGTTATTTTCTGGTTCAACTGATAAGAATAAAGTAAAGGTATCTAAATTTAGAAGTAGACAACCCAAGACTTATAGTGAAAAGTTTAAAACTTCTAAGTTCTTACCTCCTTCAAAGATTGAGAAACAGTTTGATCTGAAAATATTGGACGATATTCTTACGTCTTTGGTATATAATACAAAGGACTTAAAGAATGCCACCAAGAAAGATGTTGATGATGAAAATAAAAAGAATATTCAAAAGGTTAATGTAAAAAGTAAAGTAAAGAGAAATAAGAGGGAAGAAAACGTTGAAGAGAAGAAACAGGTTACAAAAGTTTCAAAACCAATGAAATTTAAGTCACCAGACTTCTTAACGGATATTCTTGGTATGGCTGGAAGATTTGTTTTAGCAACAGGTATTATGTCCATACTCAATTATCTTACAGATCCTAAGAAGAAAGATGGATTGATTCAATTTTTGACAGACCATATAGATAAGATTGTCCTTGGAGCTCTGGCAATATTGGGTGCAGTTTTTGTTGCTTCATTTCTCCCTGTCATAGGTATGGTAGGAACTCTCCTTGCCATATTATCTCCTATAATAATATCTCTGGTTGGTATTGTTACGAATCCTGCAGTTTTAGCAGTACTTGGAATATTGGCTGGTGGAATGGCATTAAGAACACTTTTATATAAACTTAAATCACCTCTAAAAAACTTTTATACAAATCAAATACAAACCCGTGTCAATAACTATCAATATGGTGATAGGGCGGCCGAAGGTCAATTCATTAGAGCTCTGTGGGATAATTATGGGAGAATATCTACGAAAGAAGACAGGGACAAACTGACAAATAAAGAAAAAAGTACAGCAAGATTCTTGAAAATTTATGAGGAAAAACTTAAAGAAATTGCTACATTGAAAAGAAGTTTGAGAGGTGCAAGAGGACCTAATAATAAGAAAAAACAGGAAGATCAAATTAGAGCAGCAGAGCAGGTTCTAGATGGTATTGCCTCTCAACTTGAAATTAATGGTAAGTCCTTATCGGAACTTCAAGCCGATTATGAAAAGGATGGAACTCTTCCTCAGACATCCATTCAAAAAGGATCACCAGTGGTGAAACCTCAACCAACTCATCCAACACAACCTAGAACATTTCCTACATCTACAAAAGGAACTAGGGCAACATCAGCTGTTATCTCCAGCCAGATGGGATATAGGAATTTACCGATATCTCCTGGATATCATATGGGTGTAGATATTACTGGACTACCTTTAGGATCAGAATTGTTAGCTTTTAATGATGCTACGATTAATACTGTAGCATCTGGGCGTGGATATGGAAATTATATTGGATTTGTAGAAAATAAATCAAGAATGGCACATTTTTATGGTCATATGCGACAAAATATGGCACATAAATTTAAGGTAGGTCAGAAAGTTAAAGCAGGAACAGTATTAGGAACACAAGGAAGTTCAGGAAGGGTTACTGGAGAGCATTTGCATTGGGAGGCGAGTATGAATACTGATGGCACAGGAATGGGGAAAAGTAAAATAAGAGGTTTTGGAATGAATGCAAAAGAAGTTGGAAAAAATGCTAGGTTTAATCCTCTTAGTCGTTATTCTATAGGCACTCCTTTTGGTTTTCATAAAGGTGGTGAAGTTCCTGGAAGTGGTGAAATAGAGGCAAAATTATTAGGAGGTGAGGTTGTTGTTCGGGATGAGAGTGCAGGACACACAAAAGATATGCTACTTGCAATTAACCAAGCTAGTGGTAGAGAAGAAGTAATGAAAGCTATTGGAGATTATGCACCTCATGAAGCTATACAATCTCGTATGATTCATATTCCTGTAGAGAAGATGGTTCCTCTTCTTCTTGGAGGAGGACCTGGCAATGGAGGTGGAGGTTTCACAGGTGGTTCTGGTGGTGATGTAAATAGAACAGATATAATACTTGCAATGCATTATAAAGAGGCGTAATGTCGAACCCACCATATAAAGAGTCTATCAGACCTGGAGATATAAAAGTATTTAAGATTAGTGGTTCTAATGGTGAATCCGTTGACATTAGTGGATCTATTGGAGAGTTTTTTTATTATGAAAGTATCCTCTCAAATACTGTAACTGCTACTGTTGCATTTATTGATACAGGATTTGAGAAGGAAGGAAATAGTAGAATCAAAACCACTGGTATTGTTGATAGTCTTGAATTAGTTGGTGGTGAAAAGGTTGAGTTTGAAATAGTTGATAGTAATGATATGTCTAGTGAGTCTGAAGGAACGATAGACTCTAAGATTGGTGATTCAGATACAATGTTTATCAAAACTATCCGAAATGTTAGTACCTCAACTACAAAGAAGGTTTTTATTCTGGATTTAGTATCTAAAGAATATTGGACCAATGAAACGAGAAGAGTTACCAAGAGATATGATGGTAACCCAGGGGATCATGTTGAGGATATTCTTAAAAATATTTTGAAGGTTACTGATAGTGATATTGAAAAAAGTAGTTATGATTATAGCTTTATCGGTAATACAAAGAAACCACTTTATACCTGTACTTGGTTAGCATCTAAATCTTGTACATCACAAACTCCATCTGATGATCCAACGAAAGGAACACTTGAAGGTGTGAGTGCGGGTTTCTTCTTTTTCCAGACCAGAGATAGGTATTACTTTAAATCAATTGATACCTTAGCTGACCAACCAGTAAAACCTGGTCGTGATTTTATCTATAATAATACTGGTAAAGAACCAGTTGGTGGTATTGGTGGTAAGAGAGTGAACATTTTAGATTATTCTACTCAACAACAAACTGATATTGGAAAGGATTTGTCTTTAGGTGTTTATAATAACATCACTATATTCTTTGATGTTTATAGAATGTACTCTCCACCTCCTATAAACTTTAGTTTTGATAAGGATAAGAAAGGGAAAGTAAAACTGTTGAATGAAAGGACTAACCAAGCACAGAAAGAAATTACAGAAACCCCATCCAGGTTGATGTTTAGTGTTCTTGATGTTGGAACTCTACCTGATGGTGATAAACTGGTAGATGATAGAAAAAATCCGTCATTTACGACTAGATCTCGAGAATCAATGGTTCAATCGGTGATGAGATATAATGAGTTGTTTAGAACCAAAATAAATATTATTATTCCTGCAGATTTTAGTATCAGGGCTGGTGATGTGGTACATTGTACGTTTGTTAATTTAAATAGTGATGTTTCTGGTGGTAGTGAAACACTTTCTGGAAACTTTGTCGTTGCAAATGTGTGTCACAAAATTGATTCAGAACAAACACTATCAAGTCTTGACATTATTAGAGACAGTTTAGGGGACATTGATTAAATGTTAGATCAAAGTTTATACAACAAAAATTATCTAGGAAGAGACGGATTCTATTGGTGGATCGGTCAGATTCCTGATGAAAAAGTTTGGAAAGACAATATTTCTGGTTTTCCTGCAAAAGAAAACACAGAATCTAAGGGATTTGGTGAGAGATATAAAGTTCGTATCATGGGTTCTCACTTAGACTCATGGAATAGTGATGCATCAACAGAAGATCCTGATATCCCAGATAAAGATTTACCATGGGCAGTTGTAATGTATCCTGTGACTGCAGGTGGAGGACCAGGTGGATCTTCTGCATCTGCAAACATTTGTCAAGGAACATTTGTATTTGGTTTCTATCTTGATGGTGAAGATGGACAGCAACCAGTTATTATGGGTTGTCTTGGTAACAATGATTTTAATCAGGTCAGTGCCAATTCTTCACCTCTCGTTCCTACAACTGGATACACAGAAAGATTTTTTCCTTCAAACAAAATCAAAGCCTTCCCTGGAGGCGAATTTGCTGACTATCCTGATTGGCCAATAGACAACCAAGCAAAAGTAGTGATAGAGTCTGTAACTGGTAACAACGCTCTAGTTGAGCTAGCCAGTGTAGTAAGTACGGAGGATGGTCAAAAGAAAGCAGCTCTTCCACCATCACCTGACTGTAAGTCACCTATAAGTGCTATGCAGCTTCAGATAAAGAATGTTCTTCAAGATGTGCAGGAAGCAAAGAAAGCTGCTTACGATTACCGATTGGCTTTAAGTACTGATATTGCAGAGAAACAAGAATGGATCGAAAATAAGATAATAGAAGGTGCTAAGATAATTGCAGGTGCTGTTAAGTGGTTGTTTACTGAGATTGAAAAGTATGTCATTGCAAGGCTTAATTCTAATGCCAAGAAATTATACTTTCTGTTGATGCCAAATGAACGACCCCTACTGAAGGAGGGTATGGAGTTATCTAGTAATATTATCGCTTGTGTCTTCAAAAAGATTATGGGTAAACTCTTTGATATTGTTCTTGGTTTCCTGAAGGGTATGATTGGTAAAGTTATCAATACTGCAGAGTGTCTTGTTAACAACTTCTTAGGTGGTCTTCTTGGACAACTTGCTGGTCTGATTGACGGAGCTATCGGTCAGGCATTCGGAGCAGTTCAATCTATTATCAGTAGTGTTGGTGGTGTCATTGATGGTGTTCTGGATATTGCAGGTGGTGCACTTCAGATGATTCTAGATGTTCTTTCCTTCTTGAGTTGTGAGGAGAAACCAGAATGTTCTAGTGTTGAGGAATGGAGTCTATGGGATGGTGCATCACCTGCTGGACTTGGTGATATCGAGGGATTACTTGATAATATTACCAGTGTTGCAGGTTCCGTATCAAATGCCGTTGATTTGGATAACTTTGACTTTAATCTAGACTTTGATGGTCTGTTTGATCCTGGTTCTTGTGATACAAGTGCAAGAACTTGTGGACCACCAACTCTTGATATCTTTGGATCAGGAACAGGTGCTGCTATTAATCTGATTGTAAGTGGTGGTGGTGAAGTCCTTGGTGCTGATGTTGTAAGTGCAGGTTACGGATATGTCATTGGAAGTACCTATACAAAGGTGAAGGATGATTGTGGTATTGGTCAAGGTGGTGTAGTTGTCCCTGAGTTTGGTGAAGTCACAGACCCCGATGGTAATCCAAGCACTGGTATCACAGGTATTGTGGTAACTGATCCTGGTAAAGATTATCTACCATCTCCCAACGGTTCTACTGGTGGTGATGGTAGAATATGGGCAAATCCAGAAGATACTAATGTCACAAATGATGATGGGACTATTAGAGTTCCTATCCCACCAGAAAATAATATTGAAGTCGGTCCTGGTGACACAGTTACTTTACCTCCAGGAACTGAAACTGAAACCAGTGCAGGTCAAGTCATTCTTGGTGGAATACCAACAGTTATTGTAAAAGAAGGTGTACTCACAACTCCTCCTCTTACTATTGTCCAACCTCTTCCTGAATATCCAACATTAGAAATTGGTTCTTATCCAGTTATTCTTTACCTTTGTGATGTGATTATTGAAAGTCCGGGTATTAATTATACCGAAAGTGATGAAGTTGTTATTGAACCATCAATGGGAGCAACTGTAGAATTTAAACTTGGTGACTTTGGAAAGATTGTAGGAGTTAAAGTTACTAATGGTGGTGAAGGATTTACTGAAATGCCTAAGATCACAGTTAAGTCTCAATCGGGATTCAATAGTATATTAATTCCAAAATTCTGTATAGATAGGATAGGTGAGAATGATTTGGAAAGAGATCCTAGGATCGATCCTGATTATCAAGATAAGATCATTTCTGTTATAGATTGTGTAGGTAAGTTTTAATGGCACAAACTCAAGATTGTCAGGTTATAAGAGCTGCGGGTAATAAACATGGAGAACTAAAATTTGGACACATCTGGCCAGATAATAATCAGTCTGCTGTCCTTCTAAGAAGTGGTAGGAATGAAAAACATTATATTACTTTAGAAGAAAAAGGTGGACCACATAGAAAACATGGTACAATCTGTAGATCACCAGGTGCTTTCCAGGTTCAGGCTGGTGATAACTGTACCAACAAAGACGAACCTGGTGTATTCATTGATGCAAAGAGTGGAAACCTTGTACTCAATGCCCTCAATGGTAATGTTGAGATTAGAGGTAGAAACATAAGAATCTATGCCACCGCAGATGGTAATGATAATGGTACAATTGAATTGCAAGCCAATGAGAAGATCATTGGTAAGGCACAGACTATTGATATCAACTCAAAGATTTCTACAAAGATCTTCTCTGAGAAGTCTGTAGAAGTTATTGGTAAAGCAGTGTTAAATATATACGGTGGGTTCGTTGATGTTGCAGATGGTGCCACAGAAGTGTGGGGATCTAAAACATGTCTTGGTATTGGGTTGGTAACTAACGAATTTAAAAACAGAAACATGGTAATAGTATAATGAAAGTACCTGATTTATTTGTAGGAAAAAGATTTTTTCTTGGTTGTGGAAATCCTGAAATTTTAGGTCGTGGACTTCTAGAGGTTCGTGGTTCTGGATATATGGAAGGTCCGACCATTACTGGTCAACCCATTGGGCAATTTGACCCTATAACAGCTGTCGCTGATGGATTACCTGTAGGACCAACTAATGGTCTTGGTAATGTGATGATCGGTCAGAATACGAACATTGAGATGAAACCGATCCCATTCTATGCATTGTTTGTAAAAACATTTGCAAGAATTAGGGGTTTCTTGAAGGTTGATTTCAACATCACTGCCAGAACGATAAAATCAAAGATTATCTACACTGAAGTTCTTCTTGCAAGATCAAAGAATTTTATGATACCTCATCCAGATGATCCTAATAAACAACTTGTTTATGCTTGTTTGGAAGGACCAGAACATTCTGTGTATGTAAGAGGTCAGTTGAGAAACAAAGATACTATTATTTTACCAGAAGTTTGGAGAAACCTTGTAGATGAAAGATCTATTACTGTTTCATTAACTCCAGTTGGAACTCACCAGGAGTTAATTGTAAAGAGAATTCAAGATAATCAGATTGTAGTAGGAACAAAACCAGGACTACCTATCAATTGTTATTATCATATATTTGCAGAAAGAAAGGATATTCCTAAATTAGTGACGGAGGTTGAGTGATGCCTGGACCATTTCAGTTAAGAAATTATGCAACATTTACTGGACCTCTTCAGTTTGATGAATTGGCATATAGTTATGAACTTTCAGAGAAAGAGGGACTTTGGCCCTTTGACATTCCTATTGACTCATCATTTCCCAACTATGATATAGGAGTTCTTTTCTACAGAGATCTGACTGATTATACACACTTTCATTGTTTTGGTCCTTCACCACAAGTGCTTGTTCTTGAAAAACAGGCATATATGCCTCTTCCAGGTTTATTTTTACAAGTTCTGAATACTATTCATAACGGAAACATTATCACGAATGGTATTGTTGTTTCTAATGGCCTATTTATCCAGAATGGCATTAGCAGATTCAACGGTATTGTTAGCACTTTTGGATATGTCTTGATGATTGGTGGAGCATTCTTGACTGGTCTTGGTGACGTGACAGCATATTGCACCATGACCAGAGCTATTGCAATAACCAAAAAGTCATTTGATATTCCACACCCAACCAAAGAAGAACATAGACTGAGATATGTTTGTGTTGAGACACCAAAGGCAGATGTATATGTTAGGGGTAAATTGAATGGTAGTAATGTAATTGATCTTCCAGACTATTGGAAAGACTTGGTTGACTCTGACAATATTGATGTTGTTCTGACACCTAGAGGATCCTTCCAGGAACTCTTTGTAGAAGATATTCAGTGGGGAACTAAGGTTATTGTCAAGAACAATGCTGGTGGTCCTATTCACTGTAGTTACGTTGTTTATGGTGAAAGAAAGGATGTAAGTCCTAACATTCCTGAGTATCGGGGGTTGACAAAAACAGACTATCCAGGAGATAATAGTGAATATAACATCAATTCTGATTAATGAATAAAGTACACGAGATATTCCCTCTGGTAATTTATCAAGATAATATTGATTGTCATAATGAGTTTAAAAAAGAAAATTTAAACTCACTGAAAGAATATTGGTTCAATGGATATGAGAATGAAAGTCCAGAGTATTCTGGAAGAATTTTTCTACACAATGATCCACAATACAATATTTTCTTTAATGACCTGAAGAGATCAATTGATAATTATTTTTATCATCTCAATGTTGATTATTCAAAACTCAATTATCATGTGATAAAGTCCTGGGTTGGTTATCACAACAAGAATATTCCAGGACTTAATCCTCACACTCATAATGAATCAAACATAAGTTTTGTTTATTATTTAAAGTCATCTCCTAAATCTGACAAGTTTTGTGTTGTTCAGCAAAATAGCATTAATGAAAATACTGGTGGATTGTTTGAACCATCAAAACAGAGAAACACATTATTAGCATTCAACAAATACAACTGCAATTATTACACAATTACTCCACATGAGGGTACAGTTCTCCTATTTCCAAGTAATGTTATTCATCATACGATAAAGGGTGATGGTGAAGACGAAAGAATTGTAATTGTTGGTGACGTAAGAATCACTCTCAAAGAAGAACACTACAATCATCATCAAGGTTGTACACATCCAAATCAATGGAAACAGATCTAAATAACAAAATAGTAGTTTTATAAGATGCCTACATTATCCACAACTGGACAATTCGTTACTGCTGGTCTTACCACAGAAAAAGATGATAGACTTGCACAGAATGATGTGTATGAATACCCTGTTGGAATTGCATCTACTGTAGTAGATAGATATCAGGTAGTATCAAAAGAACTTGATACAGAAGTTCTTACTAATGTTGAAGGAACTATTAATATTATTAATAATAAGAAAAGTCAACTTATTGGACTTGGAAATATGGCAGCAGGTCCTTTTAAAGCTGGTATATTTCCACCAATCTGTGGTCTTTTTTCAGATGATAGTGATATTGATAATGATGTAAACTCTGGTAATGGGACAGTTGAAGCGGTTGATGGTGGTATTGGTGGAGGAACTACAACACCTGCAGTTGCATACTCTATTATAAGGGGGGATTATGTAAGAATAGAGAGATATCCTTATTTGGAAGCGCGAACTGCTCCAGATGACAATGCTCTTGCGGGTATGAAGTTTCCTATTTTGAATGGGGGTAATACAGGTCAAGGAAAACAGAATATTTACTTTATAAATTCTAAGTATACTCACGAGGATGCTGGTCTTACATATTATGTGACTGATGATGAGGGTAATTGGAACGTTCTGGGATTTGACGATACAGAAGGTGATATTTTAGGTATATACTATCCAGTAGATCCTACTGGGGTTGCTAATACTAATATTAGTATTCCAGGTAAAGTGTCTGCTGGATTAGTTTTTTCTCCAGATAGTCTTTACAGTGGAATCTCTTCATTTTTTACTGGTGTTCAACCCGGTACTTGGACTACTGGACTCAGTACAAGTTCTGTTGATTGGAATGTTCTTACCGGTCAATTGGAATCAACAGGAATTTCACTTATTATAAAGGGTACAGGTAAGTTGATTGTAGATGCTGCACAGGTATGTGCTGGTATTGCCGCATCTCAAACTTCATTACAGAATGAGATTGATACGTTAAGATCAAGTATAAATCCATATTTTGTTTCTGCCAATACGACAAAAATAAAAAAACATGGTGCCCAACTTCAGTTATGGTCTGCAGAAAGAGTAAAGACTAGAAACCTTGAAGAATCTACAGGTTTAAATAATTTTCAAAGAGATCTTGAATTGGCAGTACCAATAATTGAATCGATAGATTCTCAACTTCCAACCAATAGGGATACAACAGATAATAGTACAATTACCGCAGACAATACATTTATTACTGTAGATAGTCGGTAATAAATAAACTTACGGAGATCACTAATCATGACAAAACAAACAATTAATTTGGGTTCAACTCCTAATGATGGGACAGGGGATCCTCTGAGATCATCTTTTGGTAAGACAAATGATAATTTTAACGAGATTTATAGTACCTTTGGTGATGGAAGTACACTTAGTGGTATAGCTACCTCTGCCGGTATTGCCAATTACGCAAACAATGCAGGTATTACATCTCATGCACAAGGTATTATTGGAGCACCTGATTTAAATGTTGGTATTGTTACTGCCAATGGATTTATAAGTGCAGCAGGTGTAACACCAGTTGAGATTACCCATACTTTAACTACATTAACCTTTACAGTGGCTGGTATTGGATCAACAAACCTGACACTATCATAAGATCCTTGACAGGACATTCCGCATAACCTATAGTATGAGAGTTCATACCTAAATTTATGGAATACGATAGAGAAGATTTTCTCGTTGAGAGTGAAGACGATGAGTATATTGTTAGTTGTGTTGTTGATCTAATGAGACGTACCTTCATTTTACATTCTAATGAGGGAAATAGTAAAACTGCTAATTGTGAAACTTCAGAGGAGTTTATGGATGTTATAGAAGTAATTAGGGCAGTATTACCAGAAAAAATTATCAAATATGTACAACCGTATGAATAATCATTCTTCTTCTCTTTATCAAGAAATTATTAGATGTTATGAGTATGAGACCAGAAACACGTCAATCTATGGAAATGTTATTCTCTGCAAAATGGAATCTTCCCAAGGCGGCAGACAATGCCAATCTGACTTGCAAGGAGATGAAAATATGTTTCTCCGAATTTGTCAATCTAAATCCTCCTACTTATAAGTTAGAAAACCAGACAGATTATGACCAACTAAGTTTGGACATAGTATAGTTAATTGTATATTTAATAGAAACCTATATATATATTTTCAAGTGTGGGAATTTCCCATGAAATATAAAATTGATTCCAATACAGTGGAATATTTACTTAGTAAAAATACTGTATAAAAAAAGAAATAAATAAGGTATAAGAAGACTTGTGCACAGGTTGAAGTAAAATGCCATTATCGCGTCTCGATAACTTTCTCAAGAATGTCCGTGGAAATATCCTTTATGTAGACCCTAATAGTTTAGATGCTACTGATAGCATTACTAACCAGGGTAATTCTCTTGCCAGACCTTTTAAAACTATTCAAAGAGCTCTAGTAGAATCTTCAAGATTCTCCTACCAGAAAGGTCTGGATAATGATAGATTTGAAAAGACAACTATTATGTTGGCTCCTGGTGAGCACTTTGTAGATAATAGACCTGGATGGATACCAGATGGGTCAAATAATTATAAATTACGAAATGGTCAATCAAGTACAGAATTTGAACCGTTTGATATATATACCAATTTTGATGTAAAGAGCCCTAATAACCAACTTTACAAATTGAATAGTATCTATGGTGGTGTCATCATCCCTAGAGGTACTTCTATTGTTGGTCAGGATCTTCGTAAGTGTAAAATCCGTCCTCAGTATGTTCCAAATCCAGAGAATAGTGATATTGAGAGATCTGCTGTTTTTAGAATAACTGGTGGTTGTTATTTAAACCAATTCACGGTCTTTGATGCTGATCCAAACGGTAATGCATATAAAGATTATACTGATAATACGTCTGTTCCTAATTTTTCACATCATAAACTGACTACTTTTGAGTATGTTGATGGTGTCAATGATGTAGAAATTAATGATGAGTTTATTAGTAATTATTCTACTAATAGAACTGATCTACAGATGTATTATGAAAAGATTGGTATTGCATATGGTCCATCTTCTGGTCGTGCAATCAGTCCTGACTATCCAAGTTCTGGTGTTGATATTCAATCAAAGGTTGATGAGTATCGTATTGTTGGTCCAACTAGTGGATCTGTAGGTGTCAGTAGTATTAGAGCAGGCGATGGTTCAACCGCATCTACAACAGTTACTGTCACTCTGAGGGAAGGTATTGAGGGATTGAATGTTGACACTTACTTCCAAACCAATGGTGTCACTGATCAATCATATAACGGTACATTTGTTGCAACTCAAATTCTTACTACAGATGGAGAAGGTAAGGTAACATCTTTCACATATGATACATCAACAGTTCCTTCAAATGCACTACCATCAGTAACAGGTGTATCAATCGAACTATCTAGTGATACAGTATCTGGTGCTTCTCCATATATCTTTAACTGTTCATTGAGATCAGTTTATGGTATGTGTGGTATGCATGCCGATGGGTCTAAGGCATCTGGATTCAAGTCAATGGTTGTTGCCCAGTTTACGGGTGTCAGTCTCCAGGTTGATGATAATGCATTCGTAAAATATAATGAGTTTAATGGTACATATGATGATTCATCGTCAGTAGATAATATTCACTCAGATTCTGAAGCAAAATATAAACCAGAATATTCTAATTACCATATTAAGACATCCAACAACTCAATTATTCAGTTGGTGTCTATCTTTGCAATTGGTTTCTCAGAACACTTTGTAACAGAATCTGGCGGTGATTTCTCAGTTACCAACTCTAATTCCAACTTTGGTCAGCTTTCTCTGAAATCTAGTGGTTATAAAGAAGATGCATTTGGTGTTGATGACATTGGGTATATCAGTAACATTATTACACCAAAAAGAATTGATTCTGCAAATATTAATCTTGAATATAATTCTATTGATGTCGTCAGAACTATTGGTATAGGGTCAACAAGTAGGCTTTATCTATACAATAAAAATAATCCAGATATCAAACCAAATTCTAAGATTCAGGGTTATAGGGTTGGTGCAAAGAGTGATGATAAACTTTATGTTATTATTTCTGATGGTAGTGAATCTAAGACATATGAATCAACAATTGTGATGCCAGATAATAACACTGGTTTAAGCAATGTGACCAGTGTTAAAGTTTCATCAGTTGGTAGTGCCGTAGGAACAGGTAATAGTATTGGTAGTAATATACTCACCTTCACTGAGGACCATAAATTCTTGAATGGTGAAACCATCAGAATTCTGAGTGATAATTCAAGACTTCCTGGTGGTCTTGAAAATAGTTACCTTTATTATGCAATAACAGATGGTCTAAAGACCAATCAAATTAAGATTGCACAGACTTTAAAAGATGCAGAGTTTGGAACAGAACGTACTATTAATAATCTTGGTGGTAATCTGACCGTTCAAAGTAGAGTTGGTGATAAAGTTTCTGGTAATATTGGTCATCCAATTCAGTTTGACTCTAGTGTTAATCAATGGTATGTGACCGTTGGATCTGCTGCAACTGAAAATACAATATATTCCAAATTGGTAAGTTTGGGAGCCACTACTCTTGGAGACACTACTTCCAGAACGTATATTACAAGAATTCCTGACAACAGATCATCTGATGATAGAATTTATAAGTACAGATATGTAATTCCTGGTTCATCAGGAATTGGAACTGCTAGAGTTCCTAAAGATAGTTTTATTGTTCAGGAATCTAATAACGTTATTGGTCAGACAGACACAGAAGTAGAACTACAATATAACCCAGGATCTGTTACTATGAGTAACAGTGGTCAATTGAGAAATCCTTCTTATATCTCTGATGTAAAATATAGTGGTGGAATCGCATTCTATCTGACAGAAAGAAATCATCAACTTTCAATTGGATCTACAGTTGAAATTAACAATGTAACCAGTGCAAACTTTACTGTAGGAACCGCACAATCTGGTTATAATGGTAAGTTTAAAGTTATTGGTATTCAAAGTGCAAGATCATTCTCTGTTGAAGGTGTTTCTACTGATCCTGGAACATTTACCAATAATATTTCCAACAGAAGCATAAGTCTTCCCACTTTCAAACGTAAGAACTTCGATAATGATTATTTTGTTTATGATGTTGAACAGGTTGAAGAATATGTTCCTTCACAACAGGATGGTGTTTATTATCTGACTATTCTTAATACTTCAAACACTCCTCAGGTTGCACCATTTGATGATTCAAGTAAATATAGTTTCAGACAACCGGTTGTCAACCTTTATCCGCAACTTGATAGAGATAATCCAGAATCTGATCCACAACCATCTGTAACCTATGCAAACCCAGATAATATTGGTAGGACTGTTATTAGTGAACCAAAAAATAGTATCAGTAAAGAAACTCTTGATCTAATTACTAAGGAAGTTAATTCTGGTATAGGTATAACTGATATCCAAACTTCAGATGATGGATCATATATTATAATCTTCACTGACCGTGACCATGGATTAAATCAACTCATTAGAGTAAGTATTGCATCCAGTGGTGCTGGATATGGTAATGGTACTGGTGGAACAGAAAACCTCTACAATGCAGTTCTTTCTGGTTCACTATCTGGAACTGGTGCTCTGGCAAGAATCACTGTTAATTCTTCTGGTGGTGTTACTGATGTTCATATTATGAACAGTGGTAGTGGGTATGTTTCGACTGAAACATTGAATATTGTTGGAACTTCTCAGACCACTGGTTATTCACAAGCATCTGTCACTGTTGATAAGGTCTACAACAACATTAACGATACCATTCAAATTTCTGGTGTAGTTTCTGACAATTACATTCAGTATAATCAACTCTATAGAATTTCTGAAATTATTAATAATAATTCTATTAGAGCAATCCCAGTTGACACAATTACTTCTGGTATTAATACCACCGGAATTGGTTCTGTTACAACTATAGATTCATCATTTAGTCTTACAGGTCCAACTCTTGGTATTAGTACATTTGTATATAATAATACTAGTGGTCTGGCAACAGTCACCACAGCTCAAGGCCATGGTCTGAGAATTAATAACGCTGTAAGAATTGGTGGGGTGGATTCGGAGTTCTTCAATAAAGAATTCCTTGTTAGTGATAATGTAGGAATTAATACTTTTACAATTAATGTTGGTGTTAACACTGTTAACCCAGGAACTGGTGGAACAATTCGTGCATACAAAACAAGTACCAGTTCACAGGGTGGAAATCTTACAATTGGTTCTGATGAACTATTTGGTGGAAGAGATATTAATTTTTATGCTGGTATTACAACGGTCATTTCTTCAGAAATTTCTAATACAACGACTGATGAGATTAATATTAGAAATGTCACAGATTTCAATTTCCAAATTGGTGATTATCTGAGAGTTGATGATGAAATTGTAAGAATTAAAACGACTGTAGGAACTAACCCTGTTAAGGTTTTCAGGGGCTTGATGGGTACCAGACCTACAATTCACTTAGATGAAAGTGTGATCAAGAAGGTTAATATTACACCTGTTGAATTTAGAAGAAATTCAATCATCCGTGCTTCCGGTCATACTTTTGAATATCTTGGTTATGGTCCTGGTAATTACTCTACTTCACTACCAACTAAACAGAAGAAACAACTTTCTGTTGTTGAACAACTAAATTCCCAGGCACAATCTTCTGGTGGTGGTGTTGTTGTTTATACTGGTATGAATGATTCTGGTGACTTCTTCATCGGTAATAAGAGAATTTCTTCCAACACAGGTAAAGAAATTGTTTATGATACTCCTATTCAAACTATAAGTGGTGAAGACTTTGTTAATGGTGAAAACTCATCCTTCGGTACTGATGTTCTTGAGACCCAGGAAATCATCGCTTCTAGAGCACTGAAAGTTAATGGTGGTCCTTCAAATAATATTCTTTCGGAGTTTGATGGACCAGTCGTATTCAATGAGAAACTAACTTCTACATCTAATAGTGGTATTGAAGCTAATTCAATCTTCCTTCAAGGTGGTGCCATTGTTTCTAGAAACTACACTGTAGGAATTACGATTCCTACAGACGCAGGAAATCCTGGTGATGTTGTTTATAATGCAAATCCAATAAAGGGTGGAACCATTGGTTGGACTTATACTGTAGAAAATGGTTGGTATGCTTTTGGTTGTGTTACCTCTGATGATAATCAGTTTATCTTTGAAAAGGTTGGTATTGGAACAACAACTGCAGGAAATTGTACTCTGAAGGTTGGTTCTGGTACTTCAGAACTCTGTGTTAATGAGCATGGTGTTGGTATTGGTGGTAGCATGGCTACTGCGACAGATAAACTAGTAGTCAATGGTAGTGTTGTTGCAGTCGCATTCACAGGTGATGGTTCTGGTCTTACTAATCTCCAGAATGATAGTATGTTCAAAGGAGTTCAATCTGGTTTAGGAACTGGTATTCATCCAATTGGTGATTTGAACGTCGGTTTCGGTACTAACACATTTGATGCAACCTACACACTTCATGTTGGTTCTCCTGGAACAGGTAAGACTGATCTTCTTATTAATAATCAATCTAGATTTATTGGAACTGCTGACTTCACAGATGTCAATACATCTGGAACATTAATAGCAAGTGAAGCTGACATCAAAAGTGGAACGGTCCAGGCTGGTGTCATCACGGCAACCAGTCAACTGAGAGTTGGTACAGCTAACACTATATTCTCCGTTACTTCTGGTGTTGGCATCGGAACAGCAACTCCAAGAGATGACTTGGATGTTGAGGGTAGAGCAAGACTGAAGTCTTACTATGAAATTTCTAAAACACTGGTTTCCTCATCAAATGTTATTGATATTGATGTATCAAGAGGTCAGTCCTTCACTCATACAACAACTGAGAGTGTTAATAACTTCAGAATTATCAGTCCTCCATCAGGTGGAACTTTCGCCTTTACAGTGAAGATTGTTCAGGGAACTACTCCAAGAGGAGTTGGTATTGATACCTTTACCAATAACATTGGTAATGTTGTTAATGTCTTCTGGCCTGCTGGTGTTACACCTATAGTCACTCAGACGGGTGGGGCTACTGACATCTACTCCTTCATGAGTTTCGATGGTGGTTCTACACTGTATGGTGGAGTTGTTGGTCAGAACTTCACCTAAATACCTTGAAGGAGAATTGTGAACAATGATATCCGCCTCTCTTAGACATTTCAGAACACCAAATACCAACTTATACTTGAATGGTCCGATTCTACAAATCGTTAAAAACCCTTCAAGTGTGACTGTTCAGGGTGGTACGACTGTTGTTCTTAGTGGTTTTACTACAGCAACATTTGAGCAGAATCCAACGGCTATTTTGGATGGTGAGGTAACTTATAGATGGTATCATGTAGAAACATCTACACCAGTACTAGAAGGAACAAAGTATGTTGGTACAGCAACTTCTCAATTAACTATTAATAATCCAGTATCACCAGATGATAATTTAGATAAATTTTATTTTGAATCAGGTTATACACCAAGTGCTGAACTTGATGGTTATCTGAACGATCCGACTTCGGGGAATGCAACAAATGAGTAGTATTCGGTCAGTTGAAGCACTTCTTACAGTACTTCCAAGTGTTATAATCACCACTCAACCACAAAGTATAATAAGTGCGCCAGATTTTGATGTATCGTTTACTATAGAAGCTTCTATTACAGATACTAGATATATCATCCAATACTATTGGACAATTGATGATGTAATACAAAATAATTCAAATTCTAAAATTTTTACTATTTTAGGATCTGAGGTAGGTGAAAAAAAGGTAAGAGCATATGCATATATTGACATTACTTCAGAAAATGAGGGTAGCATTGTTACTAATAGATCAATTAGTTCTTCTGATGAAGTAACCTGGAATATTGGTCCACCAAGAAGTATTATTAGATTTGAAGGATTTACACCAACAGGTGGATATAAGTATGTTGATGCCAACCTTGATGATGGTGATTTTACTCTTGATAACTCAATTTTTGATAGTACTTACAATATCGTAACTTATTACGCAAGAGAAAAGGATCTTGACCTTACAATGCATATTGATGGGGCCCCTGGAGGTTCTCAGATTTTTCGTGATATAATTGGAGAACCCGGAGGAGAGGGTGGAAAGTCTACAGTCACACTTTCACATAAACAAAATATTGAACACACAGTTTTAGGAACTACAAATAATTCCGCGGTTTTCATTTATAGAGGTTCTAACTTATTAATGGTCGTCGCTCAAGGTGGCATGGGTGGAATTAAAGCTCCTGGATCTGGTGGTGCAGGTGGTGGTGTAAATATTGCGGGTGAAAGTGTATTAAATAGTTCAGGTGGTACTATTATTCCCTTGGGAGGACTAAGTCTTTCAGGTATTTTTGGATCTGCTGTAAGTAATCCTACATTACAATCGGGTGATACTCAAGCAACTTCCCCAAATGGTGGTAGAACAATTTCTTGTACTAAGGGTCAATATTGGACTGATCTAGGAATATCTCCTTGTTCCGACAATTCTACAGATGAAATAAAATTTAGAATTAGTGACGGAACTGAAGTCACACTAAGTGATTCAATCATTAGAGGATTTAAAGCTGGATATACTTTAACTACTACTGAAGGTAGAGGTGATGATCTTTCTGGAAATGGTGGTAGGGGTGCCACTGGAGGTACTGCTGGTATCTCTCACTTTAAGAGTGGTGCAGGAGGATCAGGTTATAGTGATGGTACTGCAACAATTTTTACCACTGAACTTGGTGGAGTTCCTATAGATGAGAAGGCAAAAATTAAATTTAGTCTTGTACCTCCACCACCACTAGTTAAAACCGGAACAATTACTCATGGATTTAATGACTGGGTTAATAGTGACACTTTCCTAAGTTTTGATGGTTCTGTCAAAGATTGTGAACCACAAAACCGTGGTTCAGCAGATGGCCAGCGAGGTACGGGGTATCATGTCAAGTATTATATCCTTACTATGAATGATAATTATACCAATCTTTCTGTCAAGATACTTCAGGATGCCACAGCAGATGGTGGTCCTGGTATGGGTCTACAACCAACTAAGATTGAAAAGATTGATTCATATAGATGGGGTGTTTGGTTCAATAAAGCAAATGGATACAATACCTATGCCAGAAATTGGTCAGTAACAGGAACACTATAAATAATAAATAAATAGGAGGTGGACAGGGAAGCCTCTGAGGTATAAATGGCCGTTAACAAGAACTTTGTAGTCAAAAATGGTGTAGAGGTCTCTACAGATCTCATCTATGCCGATAATAGTATTGATAAGGTTGGTATTGGTACGACTACGCCAGCGGCCAAACTTGAAGTTATTGGAGATATTGTAGGTGTAGGACTTACTTTATCAGGATCAACTACTGGAACAGATGCCAATTATTCGGGTATTGTTACTGCGAGTAGTGGGTTAGAAGTTGGATCAGGTGGAACTTCCATTACTGTTGACGTAACCAACAACAGTATTGGATTTAACACTACAACACCTGATACTAGGTACGTTTTAGATGTTCAAGCAGGTGCTGGTCAATCAGCAGCCAACTTTGGTGGTGGAGTTGATATTGAAGGTGACTTAAGTGTTACTGGATCTATTAGTGGTAATATAACAATAGTTTTAAATGATGAAGTTATTACTGGTGTAGTTACTGCAAATGATGCAGAGATTTACACACAGTTTGATATTGTTAACAATAGCAATGTGGCTTATCAATATCAGGCAACTGGTATTGGTTTCACACAGAATACTGACAACCCAATCCTTTATCTGATTAGAGGTAAGAAGTATCATTTCAATCTGAATGCTTCTGGACACCCATTCTATATTAAAAAGCCTGAAGCAGGTATTGGTTCAGTTGGAACCACACTCCTCTATGATGATGGAGTTGAAGGACAAGGAACACAAGTAGGTATTCTTACTTTCAAGGTTCCATATAATGGACCAAGTAATGTTTATTACCAGTGTTCTACTCATACCGGCATGGGTAATACCATGTACCTGTTGGATGGAACTGGAACAGGTGGTGGTGGTGGTGGATCAACTGGAATTTCCAGTGTAACTGTCATGGAAGAGGGCACCATAGTTGGTGTCGTATCGACCATTAACTTTACTGGTACTGGAGCTTCCGTCGCTGCTGCTGGAGACAGAATCAACATCAACGTTGGCCAAGGCGGCGGTCTTAGTTCTGCAATTAGTTATGATGATGGTTCTGAATCACCATTCTCATATATTGACCAAACTTCTTATACAGCTCAGAATATTACTTTTGATAATACTAATGCTGGTCCAGGAACATCATATGTTCTTAGTGGATCACCAATATTAGTTGTCAACAGTGGGATTGCTGTAACAGTTGGAACAAGCAAGACTATGATTATTGATCCACTTAACTTAGCAGGATCGTAGTTAGTCGATATAAAATAACCATAAATAACTAAAAAGTAATGTAAAAATGTCAGAGATTAATGTAAATATCATTAAGAACCTGAGTGGTCAAAGTGGTCCTACCTTAGTAGGTACTTCGACAGTTACTGGTGACTTAAATGTGACTGGTGCTATCACGGGTAATGGTATAGGTATTACCAATTTACCATCGGTTGCGGCTATAGGTACAGCATTAAGTGTTGACACTACAAGTCCTTTATCAAAAATTTACTATACTAGTCCGACTTTAGGTGTTGCTTCAACAATTACAGTAGATCCACCTGGAACTAAGGTTGCGTACACAAACTTCCCATCAATCATTATCGAAGGTGATGCAGATTTAATTATTGCTGATGGTGACGATCTCATGTTAGACATTCTCGGTATCAGCACTGACTGATAGACAAATAACTTTAATCAATCTATAATAAATACTCAGGAATCAACTATTTCTGAGTATTTTTTTTATTGCTTGGGTTATTACAAACTGAGGTGTTATGATTATTATTGGGGTTTATGGGAGTTTTGATTGGGATGGAAGAGAGTCACGAAATGAACTAGATGAAGACACATGGGTTCATGATGCAGGGGCATCTCTTTTTATTGATGGAAAACATATATGTAGTATTTCAGAAGAAAGACTGACAAGACACAAATATGAAGGGAGATACCCTTCAAATGCGATTACTTATTGTCTAAAAGAAGGAAATATTGACAAACAAGATGTGGATCTTGTGTGTATTCCTAGTATGTGTAATCGTAAGTTTTATCAATCAGCTGATCGAGGAGCTATTGATTACTTTGTAAACACAACTTTTCCTAATGCAAAATGGAAGATGGTATCACACCATCTAAGTCATGCTGCATCAGCAGTATTCTCTACTGATGTAAACTCAGGTTCTATCGTAACACTTGATGGTGCAGGTTCTATAATTTGGGGGCCCGATTTTCTTTCAGCGGACACAGTTGAATGTTCTACTATCGGATACTTTAATAAAAAGGAGGGTATGTTTAGACTCTTCAATAGTGTAACCGCAGCAAATAATTTTGGTCAGTACTACCACTCAATGGCAAGAACTATTTACTGTGAAAAAATTGGTAAGGATATTGATGGTAATGACGAAAAATATCGTGAGACCTGGAATGGAAAAGTTATGGGTCTTTCTGCCTATGGAAATCATTTAAAATTTGAAGATCGTCATAAACATTATTTGACAGCCGAGGAACTTTTTTGTGAAGATACGCCTCTTATCAAATTTGGTGGTAACCTACGTGACAGTTTCAAGTTTACAACAGCTGATGAAAAGGCATATATCCTTCAGAAGAATTTTGAACTTGCCCTTCTACACTACATGAGAGATTTAAAAGAAAAAGGTTATCTTGAAGATGATGTGTGTCTTGCCGGTGGTTGTTTTTTGAATGTTCTTGGAAATAGTGTCCTGAAGGAGTCTGGTCTATTCAATAGTATTCATATTCCACCATGCACAAGTGATTGTGGACTTGTATTTGGTGCCGCGGCATATGGTTCCTTCTTAAACAAAGAAACGATCAAGATGCCCGATAATATTGCACTCCTTGGAAAGAATTATACTGAAAATGAGATTGAAACCGTCCTCAAAGAGACAAACGTCAAATATGAAAAATATGACAACTTTGAGGAACTATGTGAGTTTACTGCCAAAGAATTGAATGATCAAAAAATCATTGGTTGGTTCCAAGGTCGTTCGGAGTTTGGTCCTAGGGCTCTTGGTTCAAGGTCACTTCTGATGCATCCTGGTCCTGCTGAAAATAAGGAAATTATCAACAGTCGTGTAAAACACCGTGAATACTGGAGACCCTTTGCTGGTATTATCTTAGAAGAACATCTTACGGATTATTTTAATGAAGATTACAATTCTCCCTACATGTTATACTCTCTTACAGTCAAAGACGGTAGAAAGAAGGAACTTGGAGCAATTACTCACAAAGATGGTACATGCCGGATTCAAACAGTCAACAAAAAAATAAACGATAAGGTTACAACCTTACTCAATAAGTTCAAAGAAGTATCAGGTATTCCTGCTATTCTAAATACCTCATTCAATGATAATGGTGAACCCATTGTTGAAAGTCCAGAAGATGCAATTTGCTCATTTCAAAATATGGACATTGACTATCTTGTAATCGGTAATTTTTTGGTAAAAAAATGTGTGGTAAAAAAATGAAAACAATTATTGGAATCGACGGTGGAATTGGACGTGTAATTACTGCAATTCCCGCTCTTCTTAAGTATGGTAAAAATCATCCAGACGATGAGTGGTATATTTCAGTCGGTGCCTGGGAATATTGTTTTTGGGGTATCGAAGAATTACAGAAAAGAGTTATTAACCCAGAGATGAAAGGGATTTTTGAAACCATTTTTTGGGATGCGGATCAGGTTATTCAACCAGAACCCTATAAAGAACCTCAATACTATAGAAATGAAATTTCATTATCAGAAGCCTTTGACAAAACTATAAACAATACCGATGATCATAGTGATCTACCAGATATTAAGATGGAAACTAGATTGGTAGAAAATATGTTTGTCAAAGAACTTATGGGTAAAATGGCAATGTCAGTCTATGGTGACAATGGATGGCAAAATAGAAAATGGATCGTGATTCAACCTTACGGAAGTATGGCTTCTTCATCTAATCTTGGAATCTATGACAAAAGTTTAAGATCAATTCCTGATTCATTTATGAAGAATATTTTAGATGGTCTTAAAAGTGACTATAATATTATTAATATGTCCGCAGCAAATAATTTCAGTGTATTTGAGGGGATAATTAATGACCCCACCGAATATGATATGAGAACTTGGATTTCTATTATTAAACAAGCAGATTATTTTATTGGTTGTGATAGTTGTGGACAACACATTGCAAAAGGGGTTGGCACAGACGCATCAGTTTTTATTGCAGGAACTCATGAGGTGAACATATCTTATCCAGATGACTTCCATATTATCAAAAATAGTGAAAAATTTTACCCATCTCCCATAAGAATATCTAACTGGACATGTGAACTGTCAGAAAAATTAAATGAAAAAAGAATGGTCTTTAGTGAAGAGGAACAGGATGAACAAATTGAAACTGTCATTGGCCGTATAAAGGCGGTTCCAAAAAGAAAAAAACCAAAAACACTTGAAGACGTACACTGTTGCTCTCGTTGTTAAATGAAAAAAGTTTTTGTGAATGGGACTTTTGACCTTTTACATCCAGGACACTTACAACTTCTCAACTTTGCTAAGTCACATGGTGACTATGTTATTGTTGCCATAGATACTGACGATAGGGTTAGAGAAAAGAAAGGTCCAACTAGACCCGTATACAATCAAGAAGAAAGAGCATTCTTTTTAAGAATGCTCAAACCTGTGGATCAAGTTGAAATGTTTTCTAATGATGAAGAACTAGAATTATTGATAAAAGGGTTTCAACCTGATATAATGATTGTAGGATCTGATTGGAAAGATAAGTCGGTTATTGGGTCTTATTATGCATCAAAACTGATATTTTTTGATAGAATTGAAGAATATGCAACAACAAAAACAATTCAAAGTATTATTGATAGGTGATAGTTGTGTAGACAAGTACGTTTATGGTTCTGTGAATAGACTTAATCCAGAAGCACCTGTTCCAATTTTAGATTTTTCTAAGACAGAAATTCGTAAAGGAATGGCATGGAATGTTTATTCCAACCTAAGTTCTTTCGGTCTGGACATTACAATGCTTACCAATAAAGAAAGTATTACAAAGACTAGATATATTGATAAAAAATCTAATCAACAGATATTGAGAGTTGATGAAGAGTGTGATATAAAACCTCTTGATGATGATACACCACTAGAAGGATTTGATGTTTTGGTCATATCTGATTATGATAAAGGATTTGTAACTTCTAAAAAAATATTTGAATTGGTAGAATCTTTTGATGGTCCTGTCTTTATCGATAGTAAGAAGACAGACTTACCGGTGGATAATGCATACATCAAAATTAATGATCTTGAATATTCAAAATTAAAAAATAAGAATAATCCAAATTTAATCATCACAAGAGGTTCAAAGGGTACAGAATTTAGAGGTAAGATGTATCCTGCTAAAGATGTTGATGTGTTTGATGTAGTTGGTGCCGGAGACACATTTCTTTCAACATTAGTATATTTTTACCTCAAGTATGGTATAATAGAAAAAGCAATACCCTTCGCAAATAATGCGGCAGCAATTTCCGTTTCACACACAGGAACTTATGTACTCACAGGAGAAGATATAAATGCGTTATGTAATTGATATTGATGGAACTATTTGTACTCCAGGTCCCACAGAGGAGATGCGTTACGAACATGCCATGGCAATTCAGAATAGAATTGTCAAAATAAATAAACTATACGATGAAGGACATACCATCGTGTATCTGACTGCCAGAGGAATGGGTAGGTATAATGATAATGCAGACTTGGCAACGAAAGAATTCTATGAATTTACAGAGATACAATTAAGTTTATGGGGATGTAAGTATCATCAATTATTTCTTGGAAAACCTTCAGCAGACTACTACATAGATGATAAAGGAATCTCCTCTGATGACTTCTTCAGAAATTGAACATGTTCCTAAAGGATGGGGATATGAAAAATGGATTGTTAACAATGAGGATTATTGTGGCAAACTTTTATTTCTTCAAGAAGGGAAAAGATGTTCATGGCACTATCACAAAGTAAAAGATGAAACTTTTTACTTGCAATCAGGTAAAATTCTCTTATTTTATGGTAATGATGATGATTTAGGACTTGCCAAAAATAAAATTCTAGAACCAGGAGATAATTTTCATATTCCTATCGGTCTAAGACATCAAATGGTTGCAATTCTTGACTCTGAACTTTTTGAATTCAGTACACAACATTTTGATTCTGATAGTGTTCGTGTTATAAAAGGAGATATTCTTTGACAGTTGTAAACTTATAATCATCCCATGTAGGTTTTGCACAAGTATAAGTTTGATATTTACCCTCTAAATGGTGTGGGAATGGAATGTATTCTATTTCTCCACCATATTTTTGTATACAACAATCAGCAACATGTTGGAAACTGACTGGATTACTTGTACCTAAGTCATAGATACCAGACTTCTTTTTATTATTAAGAACCAAATCAACAATATTATCAACACATACAAAATCTCTGAGAAATTTATCAGAACCCTCAAAAAGTTTCAGTTTACCAGTTTCTTCAATCTGTTTTGTAAACTTACTTACAGGACTTGCTTGGTCTCCTTTATGTTCTTCACCAGAACCATAAACATTAAAGTATCTAAATCCCTGAATGAGGGGAAACTTGTCAATATTATCTTGTACCCAGTAGTCAATAGTCACCTTTGAAAGTGCATAGTAGTTTAAAGGACTGATGATACCCTGTTCGTTACCATAAACTGATGCAGATGAAGCATACTTCACAGGAATATTGTGTTCTGCTGCTTTAGTGAATAACCACTCAGTAAACTCAATATTATATGTAAAGATTAATTTGAGATTTGTCTCTGTTGTAGAGGATATCGCACCTTGATGGATGATAAGTTCTACCTTATTCCAGTCAGTAAAGTAATGCCTCCAATACAAACTATTACTTTTTTCAATTTTTATAACTTCTTTACCTTGACGTTCTAATTCATCAAGAAACTTCTTACCAATAAATCCATCATGACCCGTAAGAATAATCATATTTACATTATAATACTATAATAGTTAGTATTGTAACGATTGTGTCAACTCACGTCTCAATACATACTATATAATAACACATGAATAGGAGTTTGAAATTTAATGCGAGAGGCTCTTTGGTATTTTAGTGATTTGCCAGAAAATGTTGTAGATACTTTAGTAGACTATTCTTCCGATAAATTTGATGATAGTATACTAAATTCTACTGTTGGTGGTGAAGGAGGAGTAGAAGAAGTTAAAATCAGAAAGTCAAAAAATTCTTGGATTTCTACCAATTATTGGATTGGTGGATTTATATGGCATTATGTGATGAAGGCCAACAGAGAAAATTTTCTATACGATTTAACAAATATTGAACAGGAACATTTTCAATATACACATTATTTTGAAGGAGATTTTTACAATTGGCATGCGGATTCGTCGGCCGAAAACATGTATGAGTCAATTGCCAACATCGACGATGTTGGAAAAGAATTCGGTCAACCCGAAGATAAACTGGCGAGAGACTTTTGTTATAAGAACAGTGAGTCTATTCGTAAATTGTCGGTTGTTGTCCAATTATCTGATCCAGATGACTATGTGGGTGGAAATTTACAACTGTTAGATGAAAAGAATATTCTACATGTTGCACCTCGTAGAAGAGGAACTATAATTTTTTTCGATTCAAGAATGAGACACAGAGTAGTTAAAGTTAAGAAAGGTCATAGAAAAACTTTGGTCGGATGGGTATCCGGTCCAAGATGGAAATGAGGTAGGTTATGAATCAATTAGATTTTATTCAAAAGTACAAATTTTGTCAAGCTCTGAAAAAGAATAACACAGGTGGTTCATGGACTCACAACAATCAATTTGACCGTCAGGGATTTTTTATAGTTAAAAACTTATGTGATCCAAAAGAACTAATTACACCAATTCCTGAAGATTTGGGACAGAAAATGTATGATAAAATTACTGGTAGGATGCATTATGCGAGTGAAGTAGAACCTCAAGTACCAGGGAGTACAGCAAGAAATAACTTTCCTCAGTACAAAGAACCGCACACAAAAATTCGGTTAGAGGTAGAAAAACATATTGGTAGAAAACTTTATAATACTTACTACTATGATAGGTTTTATTATCCTGGTCAAGTTCTAGATTATCATTTGGATCGAAGTCCGTGTGAAATATCTGTGAGTGTCCATATTGGAACTAATCTTGAGGGGGATGATATGAAGTGGCCATTTTATATTGAAAGTCCTGACAAATATAAAGATGAAAAAAAAGTAGAGGTTCTTGAGTATGGTGAAATAAGTGGACATATTCTTCAACCAGGAGATGGAATAGTCTACAAAGGGTTTGAATGTCCTCATTGGAGAGATGAAATGCCAGGTCAAAAAGATTACCACTACTACCATCAAATTTTCTTTCACTATGTACTACAAGATGGTATAATGGCGCATGAATGTGGGAAGATCGCATGAATGTGGGAAGATATAGTATGAACTTTAAAATAGTATAGTTATAAATATAAATAAAGTCATCATCCACGGGGGAGAGTGAACCCAAATGTCAAGATTAAGAGCTGACAAATTAACAAATAAAGATGGTACTGGTGCACCAACATTTCCTAATGGAGTAAATATAACTGGTGTTGCTACTGCTACCGGTGGTTTCGATGGAACCTTTACTGGTAATAGTATTGGTAATGTTGTAGGTAACGTTACAGGTAACGTAACTGGTAATCTAACTGGTGGTAGTACAGGAACTCATACTGGTAGTGTTGTAGGTGACTTAACTGGTAATGTAACTGGTACTGCGGCAACATTTTCTGGTAATGTATCTGTTGGTGGAACACTTACTTATGAAGATGTAACCAGTATTGACGCTGTTGGTATGATTACAGCTAGAAAAGGAATTCAAGTTCTGGCTGATGGTGTAAATGTTGTTGGTGCAGTCACTGCTACAACATTTGTTGGTGATGGCGCAAACCTTACATCAATTGCATCTCCCAATGCTAATACTATTAGTTGTGTTACGGCTGGCAACTGTAAATGTGATGAAGCAAACGGTAGACTCCCTGTATTTGGAGGAGGTAACTTCCAAGTATTCTATAGTCCTGGTAGCTTCAATACTGCAGGAATTAATTCTGTAAGAGCAAGAGCCGTTGGTGCTGGTTCATATGGTTGTAGTGCATACTGGCTGTATTGCGGCTGCTTGGGCCCATGGTACTGTTTTTGTAATGGAAGCAAGTGGTCTGGTGGTGTAGGTGGTGGTTATGCACATGCAACTGTGAATACTCTTCCAGGTAGTACTGTACCTGTCACAGTTGGATGTTCGTGGAAAGATGGCTCGCCCACTACACATGGAACTAGTAAATTCTGGGATAAGGTATGTGCTAGTGGTGGGATATGGCCAGGTATTAGTGGATGTGGCTATGCCGATCCTGCTGTAGTATCTGATGTCTATTGTGCAAAAGGCGGGACTGGATGTTGTGGATATGGTGGCGCAGCAGGTTCGCAACTTGGTGATGCAGTTGATAGTAATCTTGGAAGTATTGCCGGTGCAAATGATCCAACAGAGTATTCTAAACAGTTCCCCAATAGATTCCCATTTGACATTTTTGTAGGTCAGTGCGCACGGGATAGCACAAGCCAGTGCCTCTGCAACCATCTGTACTATAGTTGCGCTCCAGCATGCTGGAATACCACCGATTGTCATCAGATGAGCTCGATACGTAATTTCTTGCAACCCTCTACAATAGCGGGAACCGGCATGGCCGGTGCAAATAAATGGGTTGGGACTAGAACGGGCCAGGCCACCAGTTGCTGCTGGTGCTATATGACCTGTAAAGGTGGCCAGGGTGGAATCGGTGCTGGTGGTGGTGTAGGTGGTTGTTACCCAGGTACCGGTGCATGCGCTGGCGGTTGTGGTGGTTTAGGTGGTGGTGGTGGAGCCTCCATGCTCTGGGCTTGCTGCTACCCAACTTCCTGTGTGTCTGGTTGCAACCAATTGGGTGGTGAAGGTGGTAAAGGTGTTGTTATTGTTGAGTGGTGATAATTTAAATAAATCAAACTATAAAACCCTCTCAGATATCTGGGGGGGTTTTTTATAAATAACTAAAAAAAGTAGTGTAATGTCGCAGTTTAATGTTGACACTATTAAAGGTAGTAGTGGTAGTCATGGTCCAATTATAGTAGGAGTAACTACAGTAAGTGGTAATCTACATGTAGGATCTGCGGTTACTGTTTATTCATCTAGTGGTATTGTAAGTGCTACTAGTTATTATGGTAGTGGTGCTAATTTAACGGGTATTTCTGTCGATTCTACTGCACTAAAGGATAGTAATGATGTAGTAAGAGTTCAAGCTAATACCTCTGGTGCTGTTGTTACTGGTATTGTAACAGCAACTACTTTTATTGGTGCCTTAACTGGTGATGCTTCTGGTTCTTCAGGATCATGTACTGGTAATGCTGGTGGATTAACTGGTACTCCCGACATTACAGTAAGAAATATAACAGGTGTTGCTGCTACCTTTAGTGGAGAAGTAACATATGAAGATGTAACTAACATTGATTCTGTTGGTATTGTCACTGCCCGAGGTGGATTTGAGATAGGTGCTGCTGGAGTCGGTGGAACTATTACAGCTGTTGGTAATGCTGAATTTGCTGGTATTATAACTGCAAGGACAGGGGTAAAGGTAACTGCTGGTGGTATTGATGTAACTGCTGGTGGTATTGATGTAACTGCTGGTGGAGTTAATGTTGTTGGTTGTGGAACATACACTACTGGAGTAGATCTTCAGGGATTTAAGGTAGAAGAGTTTAAACTTGAGACTTCAACTGGATTGAATGGGGAGTTTGATTTCTTACTTGAGGATGGTCACCTTCAAAGATTTACTACAGCCACTGGGGGTAATTATTTTCCTGATTTTAAGGTAAGTTCTACAGTTTCATTAAATTCAATTATGGATGTTGGTGATGCTATTACTACAGTTCTGGTTGTTGCATCATCATCACATTATTGCACAACAGGAATGAAGATTGATAATACCTCAGCAAGTATAGATCTTGATTGGGTTGGTGGTGCTGCTCCTTCTGCTGCAAATGGATCTGGATATGATATTTATTCTTTTACAATTATGAAAGTTAATGCTAGTCCGACTTGGCATGTTATTGCTAATACGCTTGGTGCTGTTTAATGCCTATTGTAACTTTAGTGGGTATGGGTGGTGGTGGTATTGGTGGTCTTTCTTTGAGTGGTGGTGTCATTGGTGGAGATGGTTCTGTGGAGTTTGATGGATCTGGTGATTACCTAACAGTTCCTTCTAGTTCAGATTTAACTTTTGGAACAGGTGATTTTACAGTAGAAATGTGGGTTTATGCTAATAATTTTACAAATAGAGGTACGTTCTACGATTCTAGAGGCTCATCTAATCTTACAGGTATGGTAATTGGACATGAATCTTCAACTGGACAACTCAAAGTTTATATGAACCCTACTGGTGGTAATGATCAGATTGTGGATAGTACTGATTTTTCTACAGGTTCATGGTATCACGTTGCTGTTACTTGCAGCAGTACTACTGTTAGATTGTTTGTGAATGGAGTTTTAAAAGATACTGGAACTGGTAGGAATTTATCCGCAACTAATCCCGTAAATATTGGATACAAAACTTACATAAGTTCTGGTTATAATTATTTGGATGGATTTATTTCCAACTTGCGTGTTCTGAAGGGAACCGCACTTTACACATCAGACTTCACAGTACCAACATCACTTCTTACAAATGTAACCAACACAAAACTTCTTTGTTGTCAGTCATCTAATTCTGCAACTGCTGCTGATGTAACTCCTGGAACTATCGTAGCAAGCGGAAACCCAACAGCAGTTGATGATGACCCATTCACGCCAGGTTCTGTCTTCTTTGATGGAACTGACGATCACTTAGACATCACAGGACAGAGCGATCTTGCCTTCGGAACAGGTGATTTTACATTAGAGTGTTTTGTTTATTTCGCCTCTACCGATCCTACTTTAGACACCATAATGGATAGTCGTACAAGTGGCAGTGCAACTAATGGATTTTTAATCGGTAGATTCCATACACATACCCAAGCTAATACAATTGATTTATATGTGGGTGGTTATGCGATAACTTCTGATGTTTCTGTGGGTAATGATACTTGGACTCATGTAGCGGTAGTAAGAAGTAGTGGAACAACAAAACTATATATAAACGGTACGGCATCTACCACAACATATAGTGACTCAAACAACTATTCAAATGATGACATAGTTATCGGGGATCAATTTGGTAACTTGTACCCACTCCATGGAAATCTTTCCAACTTCCACATGGTCAAAGGAACTGCTGTTTATACGTCAAACTTCACAGTACCAACAGAACCACTTACGGCTGTAACAAATACAAAACTTCTGTGTTGTAAGTCATTGCATTCTGCAACTGCTGCTGATGTAACTCCTGGAACCATCGTAGCAACTGGAGCAGTGGGATCATCTGATAACCCATTCGATTAGGGATCATGGTCGAACCTCCTATCTTTCCTACTATAAGTCTACCCAATCAAATAATACCGGAACCTCCTAATATGCAGATCCCTCAACCTTACCTCCCAACATTGGTTCAGATCTTGCCTTTAGTCCTGCTGCTTAATTCTATTATTATCTATGTCTCCATACCTCCTTGACAATAGAAGGGATTTACTTCCAAAACTCCCAAATCATCAAGCAATAAATATAGATGGATAAATAACTAAAAAGTAATCAGATGTCAATAGGAAGACCGTTAAATTTAACTGCTAATGTTGCATCTAAGAATATTAGTGTACTTTCTACTGCAGGGCAGACAAGTTTTACAGTTGCTGGTGGATATAGAATAAATGAGATTGCAGTGTATCGTAAT
>Ga0080013_1000583_pt1 | contig 51440 bp, 124 predicted proteins | sample ETNvirenome_6_85_FD_69236 | JGI IMG/M metagenome (GOLD analysis project Ga0080013, IMG submission 69236) | Marine viral communities from the Pacific Ocean - ETNP_6_85 (SPADES assembly) (version 2) | ecosystem: Environmental > Aquatic > Marine > Oceanic | place: Pacific Ocean | collected 2013-06-19
CCATCACTCCAAAGAACGTCAATGCTCTGCTCAAGGTCCGGGTGCTTATCGTAGACGTGCATCACCACTCCAATATCACGGGGGACACTACATACAAACCTCACAAGATCACCGACTTTCATGTATCACCTTCAAAGCTCGAATATTAGCGGGAATGACTGTTCCCCTTACCAGTATGTCCACGAAAGAAGAGTTGACTCCATGACGAATCTCACTGACAACGATAGCTATTTTTCTGCCCTTGCTCCAGGCACCGTTATCTTTACAACTCACTAGGTCACCGATCTTCACTGACGACCTCCAGACGATAGTCATCCCACCATCCTCGCTTATTTAGTACGACCCACCAGATATAGAAGGACTTATGGTCCCGGTTGTCGAGCTGGGCCATGTCAATAATCACTCCAATGTGCTGGGAACCGTGTCCCCATCTACCGCCTTCAGTCCCAGTGTATCTTACCAGGTCACCGACTTTCATTCGATAACCTGTAAGTCCATTGTGTCTGCACCCTGCAGCTCACCATCTTCGTAGAGTACACACCACTCCCAATCAACTGGACGACTCGATTCATACATGATATCACACTTCTCAGTGAATGCACCGCCGACGACGATGCCATTCTTCCCAAGCGCGTAATCATAAACCAGTTCACCAACTTCCATCGTCAACCTTATCCGCCGGATCCAGCCGACCCATATTGTACGAAGTAACTTCACCATGAACTAGAACATCAATATCCCCGCACGGGAAACGATTGCGCACGTCGTCATTCCACCACCTGATCTTCCCTGCAACTATCCCGAAGGAGTGGCCCCAATCGACGTCCTTCTCACCAGACCAGTCGCAGCTGCCCCAATGGACTCTTACCAGATCACCCAGCTCCACAAACCACCTCCAGCTCTCTTTCAAGCAATTGATAAATCACACCATCTATAAGCACCATCCAAAGACCACGCATAGAGGGAGCAACAATCATGCCCATGCCCGGGTACACAGGGTCGAAAGGCACTGTCACCAGATCACCAACTTTCACTGATTACCTCATACTGATAAAAGCTATCTAGTGGCCAGGTTTCGACACCTCGATTCGTCAGCACAGTCGCGACTCTTTGTTGCCTGTAGGTGCTGTCGATCTTAATCAGCAAACCAGCCATCCAGTCTCGCTGGTAATGCTTGTCAACCACCATCTTGATCATGTCACCGACTTTCACTGATCACCTCACCAATCTCAACAAGATTTTCGAACGCTACCCAGTGCTGCCCAGTATCATTCATGACGAGCGCAACTTCAATGTCTTCCATTTCTGCTGCACCGTATCCAGACGCACAGTCGTAGCATGTTTCAATAACAAGTACCGGCTCAGCGTCAGTGAATCCATCACAGAACATTACGAGGTCACCCGCTTTCACTGATCACCTCCAGCCAGTCTGACGGCTCATAATCGATTCTATCTCCGTCAGACCACCAGACGCCGACACGTGGTCGTGGATCAAAGATCTGAGATGCAATGTCAACGACAATACCCACGGCTTGTGTATCTGGGTCGTAACCCGTCCGATACATCTGATTTTCTCCCGGTGGCATAATAACCAAATCACCTACTTTCACTGATCATCTCCAATCGTGCTGTTTGCACTAGACTGATGTTTTCATTTTGCCACAAAACTCTAACCTTTATATCCAGAAAACCTGCCGGAGGATAGGGACTATCATCAATAACGATGCCGTGTAACCTCTTATCTGAAAGCGGGCGAATCGCTTCTTTGAATCTTACCAGATCACCGATTTTCATAGACTTCGCCTGCCTCATCAAAGAGGCTCTATCCAGTCCTGACCCTTCTGAGGGATTGGCACTGGTTGAACCCTGTTATTATGCATGACCATCGCTGCAGGCATCGAGCTTTTCCATTCCTCGTCCGGAGGGTCATAGGTGATACCTACCACCATTCCAACCACCCAATCCCCGCTACCATCATAGTCGCAGAACATCACCAGATCTCCTACTTGCACTTCTTTAGAACAAGCTTCACAGTCTGCACCGCTTCAATTGTGAACCCATCATGTCGATAGAAAAACTTTCTGACGTCATCCTCAGCGCCACACGATGCAGCGTTAGGCGTTCGATTCATCTGTGCCTGCGCGATCTTTTTCATGTCTTCTGTAACCCCTACCTCGTAAAGCTCCTTGGCAAAACGTAGCATAAGATCCTGATATTTCTCTTTAGACATCTCCATCAATCACCTCCAGCCTGCTTGCTAGGACCCAGCCAGCACTGCCGTGATTCCACAACACTTTTGCTAGTCTCTCAGGTGTTTGATATCGAAAAGTTCCCCCTTCGATCTGGGCCAGGTTCTGACGCGCATGATAGAGATCAAACGACAGGATTGTTCCTACCCTCCGAGAATCTTCTGAGAGAATACGTGTAAATCTAACCAGGTCACCCGTTCTCATATGCTGGCTTTCTCCATGCCTATATTGTACCACAAAAAAGTCTACTTTGCATGCGCGAGAAACCTATGTGATTCACTTAAGCTCACCATCGTAGATCGGCGGCACAGTCCCTGCAAAGCACGACGGCGGTGGTCCCACATTTTCAAATGCAGGCGGTCTCGTCCCTGGATGTAGATTCTCCCACATCGCCATGGCGCAGTCAAAATCCTCTGACCACCAGCCATCACTAGTGAGACGTTTCTCCTTGGGAACATCAAGTAGATGTCCAATATATTCATTAAGTTGTTTGTCTGTCACTAATCACCTTTATCTCGTTATTGTAATACCACCCATCTCGGTCGAGTCCACCTTGAAAAAACCGATCACCAAAGTGGACGAGACACTGAACAGGAGCTCTATAATCTCGGTTATCACAATTGGGATGTCTCACCTCGAGGATAACACCGATGGTCCCCACCGCTGTTCTTACCAGATCACCCGGCTGCACTGATCACCTCAAATGCACCTGACGAAAATATATGCTCGTATCCAAACTTTAGAAAGAGGATCGTGTGGTGATCTACTTCAAGACGCTGATGTACGATTATTCCCAGCTCTCCCAAGATGGTGTGCTTCATTGAAATACAGCCCTTCCCTTTAATATACTTAGACACCCTTGGCTGCCAGATGCATCGAACCAGATCACCGACTTTCATCTCATCCTCTCGAGGCTGGCCTCATCTTCTCTGACATCTAAAACAGTACCGTCATTTGCGAGAACTTTAAGTATACGAACCTTCTCGTAATCCGTCTTCGCCAGGTGGGAGCTCACAACCATACCTGTGAAGTGTGTTTCACCCCAGCCCGTGCCAAGATGCCACCACCACTTTACTAGCTCACCGATTTCCATCTACTACTTCTATCTCTTCAAGATCAAACTCAGCAATCTCACCTAAGACCATGACTTTCACGGCCGGAATATACAGACGCTTCGCATTGGCGACGATCATGCCCATCTGACCGATCGACTCCGGCCAATACTTTGTGGAAAATCCAATATCACGTATTCGAACCATGTCACCGACCTTCATTGATGACCTCACATCCTTCCTCGAAGAATAGCAATCGACGAGCTGGATTCTCATGTGACATAACGATAAGCATGTCGCCTGCGCGTTGAGTAGCGAGAGCCGACGGGCTTTCCTTAACCAAGACCACCGCAATAACTCCGTCATGAATGCCACCTCTCTTCATCACCAGATCACCTACTTTCATATCATCTCCAGCAATTGAAACCTCAATCCCTGGATTGCTTGTCTGCTGTTTGGGTTAAACTTCATTTATCGACCTGGGTCCACGTGTCGCTCTTCAGAAGCATCATCTTCTTCCTCATCAACGCAGTAAGAGCACACGATCCCTTCATCTTCGACATCAGTATATCCCTCATAGTCGAAAAAGGGGAGACCGCAGCGGTCACACTTCATCATAGCTGATGTATTTCCTCCTAACTAGCATTATACCACTGTGTGGCTCTATTTACATGCAAAGATCTCAGCATGCGAGAAGCTCATATCGATAGCACTGCATGATACCAGTCGATGTCATGACTGTGTAGCCTCGTGGTGTGCCTGGAGTGACCTGAAACCTCCCAACAATCACACCTCTTAGAGGGTCCTCATCGACATAGGGCCCACGTAGAGGCCCTGCCTTCGGGCCATGGATCGTTACTAGATCACCTATCTTCACTCCCTGCTCTCTTCATAGTGATTAAGATACGACATGTGTTCAATCGTAACTTTATGATTGTTCCACATCACTCGATAGCTTTGTGTACCCTGGACCTCCGCAATAATCACACCGGGGTTCGCATAATCATCCCGCTGGAACACCCATGAGTCTGTATAGAAGTATACAAGATCACCCACCTTCACTGATCACCTCAATATCTTTCGCATAGAATGCACTTCCGTGGAGGTCTCGCTGGTCATGTCTCTCGTCTCCCTGAAACCACACTATTGGATCACCATCTTTATCAAAACCCATAAGGAGGCCGATTCCCAGGGAACATGGATCACTACATGTGTCACTCACATACTTAACAAGATCGCCGAGTTTAGGTCTTGGTTGAAATGCAGGTCTAATCACTGATCACCTTCACATCTCCTCGTGCCTGGTCAAACTCATCAAGCCTCCACTCGCCACAATCGAACATCACTGCCCAGCTCTTGTAGGGCTCAGCTCTGAGAACCACTCCAACACGATTAGAACTGTGGTGACAGAAAAAACACTCGCACGGAAAGTCCTGCGCAAAGACCTGAGGAGGACAGTCTTTTACCTTTACCAGATCACCCGCTTTCATTGATCACCTCCGATGCAATAATCCACTTGTCAAGAACAGCATTGAGCCACGATGGAATGTAGCTCCAGCTCCACCCACCTTTCACATTCCAGCTTTCTGTCCCAATAAGTCTTCCAGTCTCCAGCACCTCATTGAGAACGTCATCGTGAGAATAAACATACCATGTTGCTGTTATCTTATCTTCAAAGGCAACGTAGATATCCTTTCCGAAATAGTGCTTATCGAGAACCGGGCGTCCCTTGAGCTGAACCTTGAGAACACTACCGTCTGATGACCTGTAAAAGATGATGTCTGGCCCCCACTTGTCACCATTAACTGTGAAAGATTCGAGGTAACCCCAGTTTGTCATCAGTGCTTTCAGCCTAGCTGAATTGAATGACTCCTGCTCTTTTCCACTAAGCTCACTGTAGATTACTCGCTCTCCTAGCCATGCTGTATGTTTATTCATTTTTGCTAATCACGTGATAGTTTTCTGGAAGAGCTCTCATCATCCTCCCTCCGGGATACATCAGCCGCATTATATACTCAGAGTGCTCTATCACAAGAAGCGGCTCCTCAGTGTAGTCTTGAGCTTTACCCTTGAGCTGCCAAAACATCATGGGTTTCATCTTAACAAGATCACCCACTTTCACTGATCACCTCGAGATTCTCTCCCGTTATACGTCGAATGTGCGTGTTCTGGACTATCCTCTCCACTAGCACTGTCGCAATAACCTTCTTCTTGGGCTGATTGTGAAGTCTTTTCAACTCGAGCACCACTCCGTTCCCCCACATGGTTGTCTTAACAAGATCACCCACTTTCACTGATCACCTCTAGCTGATCTCTCCTAACCCATGTTAGTCGACCATTAATCATAACTCTAACCTCAATACCTCGCTTATCAACGATAAGGGCAGTATTGGTATTTACATCATCATAGAGAGGAGATCTATTTCTAACATGAACCAGGTGGCCAGGTTTTGGGCAGATACGCTTCTTCATCTATTTCTCCTCACTCTTTTGAACCTGCCACGAGCTGACCCACTTTATCTCTCCACCTGTCATCACCAGCCACTGAGGCTGAGGAGGCTTCGATTCATAGAGGGCTGCTTCATCGTCGTCCCAATCCAAAATCAAACATGGCCCTTCCGGATCAGAGCTCTCCATTGGATGCCACTTGGGCCAATACAGTGCGACGTCACCGACTTTCATGTATCACCTCAAAAGGCTCATAGTTCAAATTGTTCCACCACAGCTCATCGTAATGCGAAATGTGGCTATCTCCATGAACCGTCCACATTATCTTTATCTTATCAACGGCATGGACCCGGACATCGGTGAGTGTTACTCGAATGACGATGCCGATCCAGTCCTTGACATTCCCCACACCAGGGCGGCGTGTGTGCTCCTTAGAAAACTTCACCATGTCACCGACTTTCACTGATCACCTCCAGATGCCATTCCCCACACCACCGCTCTTCATGGGTAGTCCAAAAAACACGCATAAGTTGGCTGTCTCGCTGGGATATTGCTACAATAACGCCAAACTGCTCTGATATTTTCTTGTAAACTAGATCACCGACTTTCATGCGCACTCCCTCACGACAACGTAATGCTCTTGATAGACATGTGCCATGCGCTGAGGCCGGCCTGAGCAGTCATTGTTGAGTAGTACGAGATCCATCTGCTCATTACCGGGCCAATCATGAACCGCAATTACTACCGAGGTGGAACCTCGAATCTTCTTGCCAGAGTATCGACAAACTTTCTTTACCAAATCACCGACTTTCACTGATAACCTCTAGCTTCCAGTACCGGCTGGGCAGTGAGATCACATCGCTGTCTGAGAGAATAATGTAGTTGTCGTTTGAGATGTCAGACAGAGTGACCTCTGATCTAAGATAGACACCTACGTGGCCATCCCTTCCCCCGTCTCTTCCCCAGCCTGGGGGAGCAAGGCAGTTATCCCACGATGCGAGAACCAGATCACCCACCTTCATGAATCACATCCAATGAAGAAAAAGTAAATCGTCTCACACGACCTTCCACCATGACATCTGCTCTCATCCCATCATCTTCAATATACTTTGGTGAGAAACAGAATCTTCCAACCTTGATCACGACACCGACCAGATCACAGAAGTATTGGCCATTGCCATTCACCCTGACCACATCACCCACCTTCACTGATCACCTCAATTTCATCTGCATATGCGATATTCTCTCCGTCACTAGGCCACACAGCAATGACGTAATCAGGCTCGTGGGCCGGAGCGCCGACCTCTATCACGATGCCGATGCCCGCCTGCGGATGACGTTTGTTCTTGATTAGATCTCCGACCTTCACCGCCATAGTGTCACAAGAGTCCCAAACTCTCTGTCAAACGTGAAGAGAAGTCCTTCATAATCTGTCAGCCGCATCTCATCGAGAATACAATCCCTCTTGAACTGGTCATATCCTAGCTGCCTTGCGAGATTATCAGCAAGACTTAGGAGATAGAATGCATTCCCTTGCGGGCCAGTCAGGTCAATTTCGATAGGGGCAGCGGGACGATCCTTCTTTGCTTTGATCATTTGTCTTCCGTTAGTTTATTGTACCACACTGGGAGTCATTTTGCAGGGGTGTTATCTGTAGCGATGAACTCCACATTCGATCTAAATGTAGATGTCATTTTAACTGTCTCACGTCTGGCATTGCCCACATGCATCAGATCGATCGCTGACGCGTACACACCTGCCATGTGACCCATTCCGTGAGATTCCATCTCATAATCCTGTGCCTCCATGAACCGCTTTGTATAGCTCTCACGAATCACCACAGCGAACTTTCCGGTCTTGGGAAACCGTAGAAGGTCTCCCTTCTTAAAGAGTCTGTTCTCCATGATTAAGATCCGTCTTGTAGGAGACTAGCCTGATAGTCTCCGAGATCATCTAGGGAGAGGCAAAGCTTTTTCATGCCTTCCGTCTTCTTCCTGTTGATCTCCATCCTATCAGTGACTATCTCAATTCGACTACGAATGCGTTTCAGGCTACGAGTGTTGTAGTGGTCAAGCAACTTGGGATCATCAACGTTAACCCTGACTGCTTGGAAATCACTATCGTCTGGAATGAGGTTCCCTGCTAGGATAGTCTTTGCGAGAAAGATCGCTGACTCCCTGGTATTGGCGATGACATGGAGCCCAAAGGTCTCCCCAAATCGCACATTCCATACTCCCCTGCCGCTGCTTCCCTTAAATGAGTTAACTATGGGAGCAATCCGCTCTTCAAGGCGATTCTCACGTCGGGATACCGCCTTGACACCGATGGTGGGCCAGCGTTCTCGGATGTAAGGACGGATTCTCTCTTCATCCATTGCCCAGTGGACCTTCACGATCTGCTCCTGTGTGTAGCCGAAATTGGATACAAGCGGCACAACAATTTTGGCGTAACAGTTCTTGAAAGAGCTCCACCTCTCCTTGACTTCATAGTCATCCTTCGTCAGCCTCTTTCGTGGGCCTTGTGGAAACTTCTTAAGCAGATCATCTACAATTTGATCGCGCTCGTGGTCTGATATGATTTTGAAAGACATTATTCTCCTACTGTCTTGCGTTGTCGAGGGTGACGAGACCTTTCTTGGTCGCGATCCACATGGGGACGCAGACGCTAATTGTCTCACCTTTCTTCTTGTTTTTAAGCTCTTTGGCCTGGCTGTGTGGAATCCACATCTCCACCCCGGTTGTCGTTCGGAGTAGAACTGCTCTTCCTGTATTCTTCTTTACAATCCCGATGAGAGGAAAACCGTTCTCCTCCCTATCTTTCTTGTCTAGGGCATCCCAAATCTCTCTATCAGGATCTGGATCGATGACCTCAACCTGGCGTTCACTGGGCCACCACTTCTTTCCAGAGCTATCGGTCACGATAAGCTTGGTTGTACCCCAGTCATTTGTGAAGACCTTAACCACGAGCCCTTCTACACCCACGGGCACCCTGCGTGCCTTCGGACCGCGAGTCTGTGGTTTCACAACTCGAACGAGTTTTCCCTCAGCCAGTGTCCAGCGTCTATTCTCGATATCAATCTCACCTTGAAGCTGGGAAATCTCTCTCTCAATCTCCTTCCCTCTCACTGTCTCTTGAGCGGTGAGAGATGGTGTCCAACATGTGCCACAATTTCTATCGTATTTTGTATTTGATGGGTGGAGACCTGACGCCTGCCGCGTTTCTACAGTGCATGCCTCGTTTGGACAAGCACCGTACTCCGCGTAGCATCCTGACATAGAGTCCAAGGTGTCCCATGTGACCACCTGGCCTCTGCCTCGACATCTCGTGCAGCCATTGGCCTCTTCAAATCTCTCCTCAGCCTCTTTAAGCTTTTGTGTATCAAGCCTTCCAAGCTCAGATTTACGTTCACTAAGCAGATCTTTAAGTCTCTGCGTCTGATTGTCTGTAGCTGCCATGTTTCCTCAGTAGCATTGTACCACAGTTAGCCTCTTTTTGCACGCCGTGACGGCTTGGTGATGCTACACCCAGAGAGCAAAACAGTTCGATGGCTACCATGCACCTCATCAATCACACTAATAGCAGGACCCAGGGAGTCATTTGGGTGGAACTGTGTGATTATCCCTCTGATCAATCTGCCGTTGACAGTCTTGCACCATATTCGTTGATCGATCTTAAAGCCATTCATCTCTGTTAGTTCCATCCTACCTCTTCCACCTCTTTCTCCTCAATCAAGATAAAGCGAAAAGGAGCCCGGACTAGAATCCGATCTTTCTCATCTGACTCATTGGAGATGGGAATGATCTCAGTTCCACGTGCTATCCTCACCATCTCATTAACATCTGGATCTAAGTACCATCCCCAGCCCGAGCCACTGATTACGTGGCAGCTGTTGTTGAGAATCCCAACTGACTCAAGAATCTCCATTGCCTCTACGTCATTTATTTCGATTTTTAGATTAGAAAAGTCGTCCATCATAAAAGACCTCTAATAATATGTATCATAGTGTAAGAACATCATCTTCTCAAAGTTCTACGCTTACGAGCTCATCCTCGTAAACGTTCTCAATCTCGGAATCTGGCCACATAATCTTAACAACCCCGGGTATAGTCTCATCGCCCCATCCCGGAACCATCACCTCCACAACTAAACCGACTCCTCCGTCCCCCAAGACCTCCATTCCTGGCTCATCAGGACCACGAGCAGTCACAAGATCTCCCGCGTCAAACTTACCGTGAAGCTCGTCCTGCCACGTGGTCTCTATACTTGATGTCATTGTTCGCCTCGTCTTACATAAACTCTACAGCTTACACGCCTTCATGTACAATATCAGGTATGACCACAAGATCTTGTGGCAGCCACGTTGTGGCAACTCCTCCGTCGGCCCAGAGAATAAGTGCCCTCTTTCTTCCTTGATATCTATCGACTCTAAGAACTAGTCCTAGCTCGTCGAGATCAGGTACGCTTACCAAGCTACCTCTTTTCATCAACCACCTCCAAGGCATTCTCTGCCATTCGTTTGATTCGACCGTTTGACCATAGAACTGTCACTCCTCTTCCAAGCCATTTGTTCCACTTCTCATATTTTGCAGGCCAGCCTCTATCCTCATGAATCTCAATCACAACTCCAAACCGCCAGAGATTAGTAGGAAAATCTCGACCTTTCATCTCGATTAGCCTTCCGTTTTGTCTCACCACATCACCGATTTTCATGCTACGACCTTGATTTCAAATCCTGGGTGGTGATAAATGCCAGCACCAACCTTTTCATTCCAGAGCACTTCGAATCGTCCCTCTTCATCAATGCCAACAATCACGCCGATACCTAACTCGAAACCGAACTTGACTGCTGGGGTCACCAAATCACCGACTTTCATCAAACCTCCGCATCTTCACTATCTGGCTGCCTGTAAAGCATTGCACCCCGGCATCAATCAAAACCCAATAGATCGCTAGCTTAGGATTTGACTTTGCAAGGTGAGATCGCTCACAAGCAAGTGTGATCATGGCAACTCTACCTTGTTGGGCACATAACCTAAGCCTCACAACGTCTCCGGCTTGCATCATAGATCTGCCATCGCCATTGATAGCTCCACCATTTCATGGTCAATAACCTCTGGGAGTGTCTCAATAAAGATGAGATGCTCATCAGTAATCCCCCTATCACTGTTCCAGTGGACTACAGCTGCTTCTCCATTCCATCCCACAACGATCCCAATGAGGCTCTCTAAGCCTCTAACTTCTGCCTTGAACTTTATAAGGTCACCGACTTTCATTGATAACCTCTGCTGTTCGTCTTAATGTTTCTACTCGAAATGAGCCTCTGAGAATCCCTCGTCCTTGTCGATCGTTGTATAGAACCCACACAAAATCGTCAGACAACATGGGTGGTAGGCATGAGCTCTCAGAGATCAGAGCAATGACCCCAGTCCTCTTGAACCTAATCAGATCACCGACCTTCACTAACCACATCCAGCGAACAAAAGTCAAACAGTCGCTTCTGGCCGTTCATAAAAACCACAACAATAGGATGCTTGCCGGGCTCGTATCTTTTCTTACGTCCGATAACAACTCCTGTTTGTCCCCACAAGCCCCCTGCAGCACACATCTTGTTAACATTTACGAGATCACCGACATTCACTGATCACCTCCAAATCCCGAATCTTCTCAGTACCGGGTCCGTCGTCTGACCAGAGGATGCGCGCCCACAGGTGCTCACCGCTGCTAATGATCTTGAGTAGAATCCCAGGTGCTGAGTAACCTCGCTTCATCTTTACCAGATCACCCACTCTTGGTGTCGGCGTCATCTCTGCTACCTTCATCGTAAGACTCATTCAACCTCTTTGTCATCCGCTGTGCGGTGAGCTTATTTTTCGCCACCCCGTAACAGACTGGCTCGTCAGTCTTACAAAACTTCTGCAGTAAAAAGATTCCCCAGCCGCTCTTGACCTTCTTCGTCTTCCACTTCATTCCTCGTCCTCCTCTAGTCTAGAGATCCAATCACTTGTGAGAATCTTCCGTAGCAATGGAGCTGCCTCCAAGATCTCTCTCTCGTAAAGAAGGGGACCCAGTGGGCTTTCCATCTCCTCCACCATGCTGAGGATATTGTCACGCAACTCACAGATCTCAGCCCGAAGCTTATCACTTTCGGCACTTCTCTTTTCCTTAAGAATCTGTACCATATCAACCAGATCTCCCAACCTAGCACCAATATACGCCAACGACTGCGCCGTTAAACGGTTCGTGGTGAACCCTCTCATGGAATCCAAGTGCCTTGAGGGCTAGGTTGACGTAGTCATCCACCTTGCACCACTTGTCTGTGTTGTAGCTCACAGCGTCGGCGGGATCAAATCCAAACTCCTTGGCTTCCCAGCTAAAGTCGTGGATGTCTGAAGCATTGGGAATACCGCTCTCACAGTAGATCTCCAGAACTCCTTCGCTGCACACCCATCCTCCCGGCCCGTTGCCTGCGATGTGAATGTCCTTTTTCAGAGAGCGCAAGAGATCCTTATCAATTTGATTGTCTCCGCAACCAAATACCTGTTGGAGTCCTTCTCGATAGAGTTTTCTGATTGATGTTCTGCGTAGTGCCATGTGCCTTTCTCCGTTGCCCTTATATTATACCACTGGTGGCCCTCTCTTTGCATGCAGGGACCACTGGTAAACATCCCTAACCTGTACCATGGTTTATATTCACCATGGCATCTGACAGGGTCTGGAAGCACTAGAGATAGCTGTCACTACAGTCTACGCTGCCTGTGTTGTAATCGACGAGATAGTGGTAGTGGGCTCCCATGTGATAGTCCTCCCAGTTCTTCTCATCAATCACGTAAGGTTCTGGATCCTTGAGGAAGTCGGTCTTACACACGAGCCCAAACCCACCTGCTCCGAGATACTCCGGAGGCCACGTTACACCCTTCTCACTGGACCAGTGAAATGATCGAATGCCGCCTGCTGCCTGTGCCCTCGTGATCAGCATTACCAGACCAGTTGTCGTGTTTCTCTCCACGAAATCCTCGACACGCTCCTTCATGGTTGCCCCATCATAGTGGATGTAGCAGCCCTGAATCGACCCGTCGGGAAACCTAACTCCCAATGTTGCGTGAGTGCTCACATGTCCTCCAGCTTGTTCATTCTTCTCTCAAGCCTCTCTCTCCAGCCACGGGTCAGGGAAAGCTCCATGCATCCTCGGTGAATCCGACGGACAATGTCCAGCGAATCGTGATTGACGCTGTAATAACCTGTGGTCCCCTGCCGATCAATCTTGTCGATCAGCTGCTGACACACCTCCTGCAAGGAGACTGCCAGCATTCTAACATTCATCAGCTGCCGATTCTGTGTGACCCTGATCTCGTCAAGGATCTCAACCAGTGTGTCGCTTTCAGACACCTCACCCCACAACTCTTAAGAACTTCCGCTTAACGTGACACATCTCACCCGTCTCTGTTAGGATCTGACAGCAGCCGGGAGTGGGATTTCCGTAGCCCAACCTTGGTGCAGTCCGCCCTCGGACCACCACATAGGTCTGGTCCTTCTTGAGCTGAACTGACACTGACTGCGGCGGCAATTTCGACTCACCTGCGGAGTCATGCCACACATCCCTACCAGCCTTGACATCCTCCCTATGTCGTCTGTACCACTCGTCTGTCTCATCAGGAGTGATCGGTCTCCCACCCATGAAGATTTCTCGACTTCTCCCCCAGTCCTGCCCGAAGGCAGCTTCGGTGAGGGCGACGAGGTCACCCTTTCTAAAGCTCACCTTAGGAGATACTGACACGGCTTACCTCCATAAATCCATTCGCTCGAAGGGCCAGGAAGAAGATGTGACCGGCACCGCCGAATCGGTTCTTCTCCACCTGTAGAACCCGACATCCCATCAGATCCTCATCCTTTCGTTCCACATCCAAAGTGATCATTGCATCCACCATGTGCTTCAGGACGTTGGCACCTGCCATCTGCCCGCTCTTCGTCACCTGGCCGATGACCAGCGCGTTACAGAAGTGCTCCTTGCAGTAGTCGGTGATTTGAGACATTGCCCGCTGGGCCGTCCTCGAGTTTGTTGTGTGGTCTCCATACTTGCCATCATTGAGACACTGTAGGGAGTCAATGATGAGGAAGAATGGCTTCTTGGGATGCTTCGCCCGTAGCGTGTCACAGTTCTTCAACAACTGTGGGACCATGGTCTCCTGTCCTGCCGAGAAACCGTGCTTCAGCCTGAGCCGCTCCACTGTCATCTTCAGCTGATAGAGAGATTCCTCTGCTGTATTGAAGAGAACGTTCCCTCCATGACCCGTGATGCTATTGGCAAGCTCCAGCATCATAGTGGTCTTTCCAGCGCCAGGGGTTCCTGTGAAGAGGGTAACCATTGAAGGTGTAAAGCCCCGACCGCCCATGGCATCATCAAAGTAGGGGAGACCAGACTTTACACGTTTCCGTAGAGCCTCTGGCACCTCGACATCGAGAATGTTTGTTCCCAGTGGTAGGTCTTCAATTTTTTTCGTATTAAGCTTCATCCGTTCTTTTTATTCCTTATGATTGGAGTTGTTGCTTTGCTTATTCATTATACCACAGCTTAGCTCAGGTTGCACGCCCGGCTAGCTCATCTGCACAACCACATCTCTGGGGCTGGGACTGAAGAGCAGCTTACATCCGGGGAGAATCACCCAACACCGTCGCTTCACGCTTGTACCGGGATCTCCTGCCTCACCATCTGTGAGAATGATGTGACCATCAAACTCTCCGCCCTTCTCCTTCACGTGCTCCTCCACCGCGTGGAAGGAGGTGCCGCCTGACCGAGTTCGAACTGGGGCGATTCTCTGGTTTCTACGCCACTTAATCGCGTTATCAACGTCAACTGTGCAGTCAAACGGAAACACCGTGAAGCTAACAAGACGTCCGAGGCTGTTTAGTGCAGCGAAGAACATCTCCAGCTCCTTGTTTCCCACTGATCCCGACTGATCAATGTAGATCGCCACTGACGCTGTGTGGGCTCTCTTCACACCAGGGTGGATGTAGGGGTACTTGCGGTTGATCTTCTTATGTGTCCGCGACTTGTTCGCTCTCTGACTAGTGCCACAGAAGTTCTGCAGAACCCGCTTCCAGTCCACGGCATCACTCATCATCTTACGAAGCCGTTCCCTCGTATCCGAGGCCACGCTGCCCCACTGACCTGTGCGGTCACACCGCTTCACAGCCTCCTCCAGAGCCTGCTTAATCTTCCCTTCAGCGATCTGCTTCTCCTCGTCAGACAGGTTTCCCCATCCGTCGTGGTCATCACCGAACACTGGGTTGCCATCACCTTCAATGGTCTCCCCGATCTCATCATCCTTAATGAGCTTCTCCATGTACCACTCAGATGCCTGATTGAGTGGAAGTGATTCAATCAGATCTGACACCTTCTTCCACTTCTCAAGCTGAATGGGATCCTCGATCTTGCTGAGATCCAGAGGTTCTCCTGGCCGAAGGGCACCTTCCGGAAGCTCCTTCTTAGCAATCAGCGAGTTGATGGCGAGATCTGTTGCCCAGTTCCACAGGATGTGGGGATCTCTCTTACGGCTGGTACAGTGCTTAAAGATGAGATGATAGCACTCATGCTTTAGCAGTCCCCGAACCTGGAGCGATTCCAGCGTAGTAAGAAAGGCGGGGTTCCACAACAGGAGGAACTCCAAATCCCTAACCATCACACCAGCAGTCGGAATCTCAGTGGTTGACCTCTTAGTCAACCTCCGAAGGATCGTGCTGAAGAACGGCTCGTGAATGAGAAGCTTCACCAAGTGGGGGTTAAGATCGAAATCTGGAACCTCTTCCGCCTCGATCTTCACATTAGGAAGACCGCTAGCGGTTGACGAGGATGTTTGACTTACTGCCATGTTATTTTACCTCCTACCGGCATTATACCACCCTGGGCATCTATTTGCATGCCCAGGGTGGCAGGCAACGCACGGAGAATTAGGACCTCTCCGCCGAGTTAACCGTCTCTACGACTAGCATACCAATGAACTTGTGAACCGCTCGGATATTGGGAACGTTGTTGGTTTCCATCACCGAGTTGAAGAAGCTAACGATCATCTCCCCTGACAACTCCTTGATGAAGTCACAGGCATTTCGTGCCTGCTCCAGGGACCACTCATTTGCCTTACAGTGGTCAGTCAGCTTATTGATGACTCCGTTCTGCTTGTCGGTGGTAAGTGACCTAATGCGATCCGCGTTCTCCTTCCATGAATCCAAGACATCCTCAGCCGAGATCTGCAGCTCGTAATCTGCCACGAAATCCCGGAAGGCAATTGCCGCCTCAACTCCGATGAAACCTAGCGTGAGTCCGTAGAACCCATCCGGAGTGGACCGCCCGGCCAATGTGATGGGATTCCACCCAGCATTCTTCAATGCGGTGTCCAGCTTCTCGTACGACCGAGGGGATGGATACACCTTGCCAGGCTCAATCTGTCCGTTGTAGCGGAGGTGGGCCTCGTAGTGGCGGATGAAGTCAATGATGATATTATCAACGCCGTTGTCTTGGGCCCATTGAATCCAATCCTGCGGAGTGGGTTCAAGGTCAATTGTCCAGAACCGATCCAACAATGCAGGATCCATCTCATTCACCTGGTATTCCGGGGAGGCATTAACTGCACAGAAGATCCGTGTCTCCGGGTGAAGAACCTGTCCATTCAGCTCCCTATCAAGGACCAGCTGGAATGCACATTGCTGAACCTCAGGAGTTGCCCGGTTAATCTCATCCAAGAAGAGAGCCACCGGTTCGCGACATGCGCGAAGTAGCCAGTCCACTGGGCAGAACCGAGTCACACCGTCCACCAGTTCTGGCAGGCCGATGATATCTCCCTCAGTCATCTGAGCAAGCCGGCGGTCAATTAGAGGGAGTCCCTCTGTTCCATCCTCCCGCGTGATTAGCTCAGCGACCTGTCTGAAGAGGTCTGATTTACCGATGCCGTGAGGGCCTCTCGCCAGAACCGATTGGCTGGCAGGAAGCTTACTAACGACGTTGACGAAAGTTTTAATATCCATTTTGGGTTTGTCCTTTGTACGTTGCCCTTATATTATACCACTGCCCAGCTCTTTTTGCATGGGCAGCATTATGCCTATTTGTCACAATCATCCTCAGCGCGCTGAATCTTTCGTACCTTCTTCGCGTGAATCCATCCTCGAAACTCAGGACCCAGGATGTAGTAGCTTCCGCCCTCATCTGAGCGTGTGACCACACCATACTTGTCATCCACCTCAACGAGGTCTCCTACCTTGATGGCCCACACTCTCTTCGGTTTTGGTGAGTCCGAGCCCTGAAAGGCTCCCTTCACTGTCTTCTTGTGCTTTCTTGATATAGCCACCTAAACTCCTATTAGCATTATACCACAAACTGTTTCACATTTGCATGCGCAAAGGTTACTCACGGCCTCGGGTCCCCATGTAATATGCGAAACCTAGTATGAGAATCGTTAGAAGGACCCCCACCCAATGGTCCTTTCTCTTGAGGGCCGGAGCATTATCCTGATATGTCTTTGTAATCCAGCTCATCGTACACTCATACTTAGCAACCAAAGCACCCCGGCTGCAGCGATTCCACAGGAGAATGCTGCCACGATAAACAGGTGCATCCGCTTGAGATACTCCTTCATCCCAGAGAAGTAGCTCCGCTCGGGTTCCCTCGGAAGCTCGAGAAGGCTCACCCTGTGCTGGAGGTCCCACGTCAAGGTGGCCACCTCCTGAACGTCATCACCTACCCTCCTCACTGATATATCGATCGCACCCATCCTGGCAGCCAAAACATCCAGTGCCTCTTTCACTCCGTCACCCGGATCTGTGTCTTGAGCAATGATCTTGGAAAGCGAGAGCAACTCACGTCGAATGCTCTCGATCTCCAATCGAAGTCCCTCAGAGGAGGCCTCGATAGATTTCTCTAGATCCTTTCCCATCCATGACCATGGCCATTCAGTCATACCAATCTCCTAACACCATTATACCACCCCTTTCCTATGTTTACATGAAATGTAAAACCAACCCTGCCACCGAAATAGCTAAGGCCAGCGAGGCCAGAAAGACCGCCTCACTTGACTTTTTCAACGCCTTCATACAAGAATTGCGAAGAAACTCATAGTGCTCCGCCTTTAACGCAATAAACTTCCTTCTCTCCCTTTTCTGAACCACATGACACCTCCGAGCATATCAATATATAGGCTGCTCGCCTACCGTACGCACACGCCCGGGCGCTAGATGGCGAGTGCCAAAGCTACGAGATTAGCTGATCTACGTGCGGCGTGCGCGTCTGGGCGCTCGATGGCGAGCGCTAGTGTCTATCGGATAATAGCCGGGCTATCTGTAACATCCCAAGCGGCATATGCGGCCTTCAGAACATCAAGGACAGACTTGGCAGCGGCGGGGCGCAGCTGGGATCTCGCCTCTGCTGCACCTCGAGATGTCAGATCAATGCTGATGTCACCAAACGGGGTTGTAGCGGAGAGAACCACATCATTGAGCTCTCCTCCAACCATCTCAAGCACCTTCACCGCCAGCTCTTTGGGCCCGCCCATCTTCACCTCAACTCGGTTCAGAAACTTCTTCTCCTCATTCAGAAGAGAATCATGAAAACCCATTGTGACAAAGCTCATCAAGGTGTTATAGAACGACGGACTGGTTATCTTCAGCACTGCTAACAGGGCAGACTGCGGAGCGCGCTTTGTCCACCCAATACGTATCCCAGTAACAGTATCCTCATCTAGATTAAAAAGCTGGGCCAGGACCCAGCTGGTGTCAAAATAGGAGAGCGCAGCATTCTCTATGATATTGTGCACATGCTGGAAGTCGGCCGCAAAGACCCGCACTGTTTCATCCAGCCCCAGTGGGAGAAGAGATACAGACATGATTCCACCAGCGCGGGATGGTGCACCAGGAAAAGACTCGCCCAGTCTCAGCTCCTCAGCTATGAGACGACGGAGCTGCCGGCGAGTGATCCTCATCTTGAGGTCTCACTGCTCCAGCTTCTGAATCATCTTGATGAGCCTCTTGAGATCTGCTGGGGTGCTCTGGATGTGGACAGTCGCAGACTCATCACCCGCAGCACCTCCCAGTGAGGAGATCGCCAGGCTAAGGTTGGCGATGACACTGGAGAGCTCATCAAGCACACGACGCATGTTGCCGGTCTGATCGTCACTGATGGCGCGGATTCTCTCACCGGCACTGCCAAGGGAGCCACCCACCTTGTGGCAGGCGTTGCCGCTCTTGCTTCTACCAAACTGCACCATCTCAGGCACCCTCTCGTGATCCTCACTGAGAAGAGAGAGCTCCTTTCCAATGAGATTTCTAAGCTGGTTGCGGGTGATCTTGCTCTCATATCGCGGCGCAGAAACAAGTCCTTCCAGGGTCTCCTTGGCAGCGGCTGCTGCATCTGCTCCCACCTGAGCGATAAATGCAGGATCGGTAAGAACCTCTAGCGCATTTTGTGCAACGCACGCCTGATCAACGTCGATACCTGGTGGAAAGATTTGAACCTGAATACACTCTGCCGACTCGGCAGCTACCCGGGCCACAAAGCTTTCAAATTGAGATGAAAGATGCCCCTCAAGATCTGAGGTGAGCGTCCCAAACAAGTCGTTCCCTGTGGGGAGCATGGTTTCATTTAGTGTCTCTAAATCTTTCCTGACGAGCCTTTTTAGTTGCCTGCGGGTGATCTTCATTGTGGCTATCCTTTCTGAGATTTCAGTATCTCTTTACTTATCATCTGCCTTAGAAGTCGACGTGAGAGCCCAGGGCTTTCTTTCATGTCTTCTGGGAGTTCATCTCCGGGACCATATACACCTTCTCTGTCTGCCTCCTGCTGAGCATCATACTTGATTCTCCATTGATTGAGTGGACCTTCATCGGATAGGATCTTCTTGATGTAAGTATTCTGTTTAGAATCTGATTGCTTGAGCATCTGCGAGACTTGTGCCTTAATTTTTCCAAGAAGGTGGAGACCCTGCCTGTCTTTGCTTTTAATAATAAGACCAGTGGTGAAATAAGCGCGCTTTGCGAGTGGGTCTGGTCTCTCCCTTCTGATGCCGCCAGAATCCCTATAGGTCTTTAAAAACTGAACGCGCAAGCCGTCCCACCACCAGGACCAGCCGGCCTTTGCTGTTGCGTTGTCAGCTACTGAAGCCAGAAGGGCTTCTGAGTATCCAGATGATTCTCCATCATCTGGTATGAAAGACTCTGCTTCCTCTTGGATGATACGTCTTAGTTGTCTTCTTAGTTGTCTTCTTGTTACTTTCATATTGTCTCTCACTTAATGCTGTTAACTGATGCTGATATCTCCGGATCAAAGTCTGTCCGAAGCTTGATGAGCGGATTAAAACTGGCGCTGCGCCTGTCGAGAAGGAGAGCACCTTGTGGACGAACCAGCTGGCCCTGCACCTCAACACCCTCAAAGTCAATCTCTGTCCGCTGCTTGTAGATGACGGAGCGCTTGGTGGGCTCCTCAGCCTCCTGCGCGAATGCGAGGGAGGGGGACAATAGGAGGATGGGAAGAATGAATCTCACAGCACCTTCATCCCAGCGAGGCGCTGCCAGCGCTCAGCGATGAGCTTTCCTTGGCGGTGAGCCTCTTTCAGTGCATCTGCATCCGCATCTGGATCTGGATCCGGGTCCGTGTCCGCATCGTCGGCAGCAGTAGTTACTACTGCATTCTTGGCATTATACAAGGCTGTCAGGTCTGCAGGTGGGATTTCCACGAACCACTTCGCTGCCTCAGGAACGTGCCTTGAAAGGGGACCAATCTCATCACCTGTAAGCATTGATTGCTTGAGCCGACCGCCTACCATTGTGCTCTGTGCTATGGCACCTCTTCCTCCCGCCTGAATGTTAATACTTGACGTGGTGTTTTCTGGGTTTTGCCACCCAGTATCAGGTCCCACCCATCCGGTGGTGGTGTCCATCCCAGGGACATCGACAGTCCAAAAATCAGCCACCCACTTCTCCTCAGGGGGCCGTCCCCTGCTTCGAAGCGGTATATCACCCATCACCATGGCAACTTCACCTGGGCCACCTCCAGGGGCCTTGCCGGGAATGATCTCGATTGGATTCTGCTGGAGGAGTGTCGCATATTTATTTAAGATGGTCTCAGAATCTCTGGCTGCAACGGCAGCCATGTAGGCCTCATTTGCTCCATCGATGTTGCCCAGGATCGCATCCCAGGCCTTCTTGTTGCTCTCCTCAGAGACAGTGACCACCTTGCCGGAGGTGGGGTGGACGAACCTGATCACGTCATCCGTAACGTAGTAGTGGTAACCAGAGGGAGTCCAGCCGTCGGTGCCGAGGCTAAGCCCGCCTGCAGGCACTTCCGCACGGGCGACCTGTGTCTCAGCTGAGACCTCTGTTTCAAATGAGACATCTTCATCACGTACCTCAGGTAGGTTTAGTGCAAGACCTCCCTCCTCCTCAGGGGCATTTAACTGACCAATAAAATTGTTCCACCAGTTGATATCATCATCATGTGTGGGAGCCGACTGATCCTGGATTGCTGTCGTCATTCTCTCCACATAATCCTGATCATCTGATGTAAGCATGGCTCGGAATACTCCTTGCCACTGGCGCTTTGTCGACTCAGGCCAGCGACCTGCCTCAACGACCTCCACGTCTCGCTCTGCCTCACGTGACTCGACACCAGCCAGGCCCTGCTCAGCGGCAGCTCTTGTGGCAGCTCTCTCTCCTTCCTCAGCAGCTAGATCCTCTAGTGCCTCCTCGTCTGCTCGGCGTTCCCGTCGATCTCTTCTACCTCTCTGCTCCAGAAACTGCTGTCGGTGGCTAGTGTGCAACTCCTCACGGATAAGCTTCTTTAGCTGATTAAGGGGGATTCTCATATCTCTCTCCTAGTTACCCTTTAAAATGTCGAGGCCAGCAAGTCGTCCCCAGCGTTCGGCGATAAGCTGGGCATCACAGTGCTCTGCTTCACGAAGCTGTGTGTACCCCTCACCCTCCTCTCCGTATCTGGACAGATATTGGGCTGTTAGATCTTCTTCCTCTTCTCGGGCAGCATGGACAGTGCCGACATCTTCTGCGCTACCCAGCGCAGTGCTGACTTCTTCGTCTTTAATCATAATAGAGTAAAGGTCACTGTCTCCGGGCACCTCAAACGTGTGGCTTAACGGCTTCAGGGTGCTCCCCATTTTCTTTGTTACAGCTGTTGCGTATAGCTTTCCAAATGCATCTGTCTGTGCCCTGGCCTCGTCGTCAAAGTCGTATGTGTAGAGAGAGCCATCAGCAAACTGTCCCACACCCTCAGCTGTGGGAACAGCCTCAATGCTGAAATCAGACAGGTCTTCAACCTGTTGGACCTGACTTTCCACGGCAGAAATATAGGACGTAAGCTGCTCTTGCTGGTCCTCATCAGCCTTCTCGTATGTGTCTCCTCCAGGTGCAAATGGTGCCAGCAACCCTGCCAGCTGGCTTGCTATTCTCTCACGCTGAAGATCAGCCACAGCCACTTTAAGGGTGCGCACCATCCTATCAACGTGAGCTAGCGGCAACTCTGCATCAAGCTGAGTCGCGAGGGCCTCCATCCCAGTCTCTTGCTCCGCAGCGGCCTCAGCATCAAGCTCTTCGGCATCCCAAAGATCTTGCTCTCTAATAAGCTTTTGACTGCTAGCGTGGACCTCTTCGCGGATAAGCTTCTTTAGCTGATCAAGTGAAATCCTCACAATTCTCTCCTATGCATTTATATCTATTCTTTAGCTAGCGAAAAATTCTCACTCTAGAACGATCAAGCTATCAAAAGCTGCAACCTCAGTCTTCTCCCCTTGCAAAAGGCGGGCCATTCTCGATCGCCCAGGCATATCGGATATCTCGACCAACACACCCATCTTCCTCTCCACCTTTCCCAGACGTTCGCTCACAGACATCACAAGGTCTCCTAGCCTGGGAGTTAAGACCTTAGCCAATGGGTTTGCCACGATCTCTTCCACCTTCGCGCACCTCTCTGCAGAGATCTTAAATGTACGACCGTTAAATCCCTCCTCTCGCACAAAGACATCCGCCTTGCCGACGTCCACCACGTTTGCGAGAATACGATGTCTCTCTGTAGAGCCATCGCTGGTCACAGTGGCGCCGACAACCACAACTAGATCTCCCGCCTCCAGGCTCACTCCTGATCCTCAACCCTTGGCTGCAGCCTGCTTTCAAACGCATCGTCCACAGCTGCACGCATCTCCTCCATGGTGTGACCACGTTCGAACATCATGTTTAGAAAGTTATCAACCCAGATGACACGCATATCGTGCTGAACCTCATCACTAAGATGCTTAAAGATTGGGTTGGCCTCAAACAGCGTCTGGCGGATCGTCTCTCTTAGCTGTCGGCGTGTGATCTTCATCTTAGCTCCTCATTACCACTGATCTGAAATTCTCCACCGTTTGTACATGTGCTTATTAACCGAGTCGTATAGCTGGGATGCGGTCTGGACGGGTGAATCACTCGCAAACGCCGTGGATATCGCCAGGCGGACCTGAGCTGAATCAGCAGCGAAATCAACATCCGATGCATCTGTCCAGTGTGCTTCCCACACCTCAGTATTGATCCGACTTGAATCAACAGGGGAGTTAAGCTCCAGTCCCAGACCTGCGAGAAACTCCCTCTTCTCATCAGCCTCCTCCTGTAAGCTCTCAGATCTCCACTGCCTCTCTTGCTCCTGCTGGTCGTTGGCGCTAAAAGATGGCCACACCTCCTCCTCTTCATCAGATGGCACGTCAGTCTGAAGTGAGATGTCACCTGGGTCTGCGTCACTCTTGTTGTTGAACCAGTCCTCCACGAGTTTCATGTGTGCAGCGAGGTTAGGGTATGTGTCCCACAGGGTAACCACAGTGTCTGGCCACTTCTCACGGTGCAAGGCATCGGACAGTCCAATCACAATTTTCTCGACATCCCGGATGTTAGGCTTCTTTGACTTCTCCCCAATCTCTCTGATTAGTCGTCTTAACTGTCTTCGCGTGATCTTCATGCTCGCTCCGTTCTCCTATAACTATTCAAAACGTCCTTAAACTATTTCCTCACCGCCAATAATATCGGTGACATAGTCGATGACAGGTCGTAGTCGCTTGGGCATGACAATTCCTGTCTCGGGATCTACGTTGTTCAAGGCCTCGATCGACACCCACCGCCACTCGTCGTGCTCAGGCTTGCCAAGCTCATCGTTTATCGGTAAGGTGGGTTGCTTGTCACTTATCCTAGAAGCCAGAAAGTATGTGGCTGTCTTCCTGCTCTTTCCGCTCCCATAGGTTGTAGACGGAGTTTGCTCTCCAGTTAGCTCATAATCCTCGCCCACCAACAGACCAGACTCCTCAGCAGTCTCTCGGACAGCAGCATCTAGGTGGGCCTCACCCGGCTCTAGCCTCCCCTTTGGAAACCCCCAGTTTCGATAGGCGCGAAGCACGAGGACATCATCGCTGTCAATGATGATAACACCTGCACTCTGGATGGTTCCGTCAACCTGCTCGTATTCTGAATCTGGAATACGCGATCTCTCTGGCACAACAGTCTCATTCAAACTTCTCAGCTCCTCACGAATCAGTCGTCTAAGCGGAGTCTCTGCAATCTTCACCCGACGAAAGCCAGACGCATGACACTCAAAGGGAATGCTCTCACCCGTGTCATTGTTCTGTATATCCACCCAAAATTTACAGGGCACATCCATCCCAACATAGGCATAGACCGGTGGGTCTTGTGAGGCAAAATCACCGGGATGATGTCTGAAGACATTCTCCCAGTCCTCTGTCTCATCACCGCTTCCCACATACATCATGTCGGGAGCTATCATCCGATATGCATCAACAGGGAGATTAATTAGAATTCTAGCAGTGGAGTATCCAGGCACACAGAATGAGCACTTATCTCTGTGCCCTAAGCTAGCAAATATCCCCTCATCTCCAAACCCTATCATACCGGCAGCCAAGATTCCAGGACCATGCTCCTCAGTCTGATAGAGATTTTCCATGGGAGTCTCATGCGTTATCGGAATCATGCCACCATTTTTATCTGCAAGCTTGAGAATCTCTCGTTCCCATCTTCCCATAAGCGGATTATAGGCTTCAGATAGCGAATATCTTATAAGCCTTCTAAGATGTGCTTCAGTAACTCTCACGATATCACCTTTAGTCAAACCACGCGAGGGTTCCGGCAATCATACAGTCTGCCATAGCATCTGCCGTGTTTCTAAAAATCGCGGCCCATAACACATTAGGACCTGGCGGATCTATCTCGTCAGCAAGCTCTTCACTCTTCTCAATAAGCCAGCTCGTAACAGTAGCGTGAACCACATCCTTTTTCTCTCCTAGCCAGCCCGAAAGCTCTTCAAGATCAGACCCAGACGATACATCGTCGGTCGGCACGGGTAATCTATCTCTGGGTTTGGACTTGGGTGCCTCATACCCAGAATCACCTGGAAAATCATATTTTCCTTCCACAAGCGTAACTGCCTCACATAACAGCTCCTCTCGAATGAGTTGCCTTAATTGTGACTCAGATATCTTCATCTGCTACCCAACATCATAATTATTCTCTTATGACCTCCATGATAATATGTCGCAAACGATTATCAGAGGAATCCCGTTTCTTTATACTAGGTAGCCCGCTTATCTGACAACCTGCAGCTATGCCATTTTCCTTAAACCACCCCTGGCGCACCTCGAGCGCAAAGGGAACCGGAGAAGATGACACCACGCTGTTGAGGCTATGAGGTGTCATACGCTCGATATTAGTGATGAAACCGTCACCATCAATAAAAGCTATGGAGAGAGGAACAAATGTGTTCTTCATCCAGAAGGATTGGGTCTCCTGCAATGGGAAGAAGAAAAGCATTCCGGTTCCGTCGGGTACGTTGTGTCGAAACATAAGCCCCATATTTCTAGATTCTGCGTCATCAGCTATCTCCACTTCCACAGGGATGGAGTTGATGTGAACCACACCAGTTTCCCTCAGCGGAAAAACAGATTCTCGAATAAGCCTGCGGAGCTGCGGTCTCGTCATCTTCATTGTGCTCCCTTTGCCTAACAATAACTATTCAGTCTGCTTTAAGACTGTCCCACAATGTGTTAAACTCCTGCCGATAGTCAACCACCACGTATCTCAACCTGATGATAACAAAATTCTCTGCATTTCTCTTATCAGCATTCTTCGTCCAGTTAAAGGAACCGGTTCCTACTGCTGTGTCATCACCTATAACAAACTTGTTATGCATGGAGCCTCTCCAGTGATAGCCGCCCCTCTTAACTGGAATCGATGCCTCCTCAAGCTTCTCATCATCTGACCACTTCCCAGCTGCCTGCGTCTTATCTGTAATGATCCTCACATCGACGCCTCGTTGCTTAGCACGTATAAGTGCATCAGAGATACCGTCATGCGTGATGGAATACACTGCTGCATCAATCGTTGTATTGCATCTATCTATAAATCCGATCAGCACCTTTGCTCCGCCCCGATTGGGGCTAAAATATGTGGAGACGTATGACATCTCTCCTCCCGTTTAGTGTGATCATATATATGGAATAAAAAACGTCCAGGTTCCACTAGCTGGGAACCTGGACGCCTAGACAGCCTTGGTGTGATTAACCAGACTGTCGATTATATAGCGAGGCCAGGACCCAGACTGCCACCAGTCCAACGAGTCCCTCACTTCCAAGCTGCTTAGTCACGTCAACAACCGAGCCGACAACGTCCACCTGGAGAAACGGAACAGCAGCACCAAACAGCACCTGAAGCACAACGCCCAGCGCAAGCAGTGATAGTCCCAGCTCTGTGAGTGACCTAAGCACACCCGAAGCCTTTTCCAATAAATCCATTTCTTACTCCTTTTGTAGAAAACCACCTGAGCGGTGACAAAGCATCACATCAGGTGGCATCTATAACTATTCAACTAGAGACGATTTATCAATCAGGCTCAAAATATCCGCCCGAGATAGGCTCATAGATTTCCTCTTCCTCAGTTCTCGCTAAGTGGACAGGAGGAGAACGGTCTACTTCAGCACCATGTCTCATCCACCAAATCGCATCATGGATCTCCGGACGGCCAGACCACTCAGCAAATGCACCTGCATCAAGAGGTTTTCTCTCAGCATTCTCTAGTCCAAGCTCCTCTGCCATCTCTCGGTCTATCACGAACCCGTGTCCCACGTTGCTTATGATTCCCACCATCCCGGGCGGAGGAGAGAGCTGAGCCTGAAGAGGTCCACCGCTTAAAGCGAGAGACTGACCGATGTCAGCGGCTTGGCTAAGCGCTCGATCATCCAACTGATCACGCTCAGAGGGTGTCATCAGCATGACGTCGCGAAGGTTTTGAGCGTCACCATCGCGGGCTAAATAGCCATAAACGAGATATGCACCGCTGCTCTCAACAGGTCGAGTTAGCAACACTAGACTCGCGCCTTGCGGCCACGCGTCAACAGAAAACTCCCCTGCCTCCACGGGTGTCTGCTCGAGAAGGACACTGATCTCCTCCTTGATGAGCCTTCTAAACTGTCGACGTGTTATCTTCATATCACTATTCCTTACTTTGAGAGCTTGGCCTTGAGACCCTTTAGAAGCCCCATCACCTTGTCATACACGCCGACAACCGCGTCTCGAGCAAGCCCCACAACGCGTCCGACCCAGCCTCTAGCTGTATCCCAAAGGTCACCCACGACCTCAACCACCTGATCCCACGCGAGATCTAGAATGTCAAGCAATAGCTTGAGAGGAGAGCTGAGAACCCTAAGCAAGGGATGCTTATCTCTTCTCAGCAGCACCCAGGCCAATGCAACACCTACCACCAGGCCTTCAAGTCTGGGAGCGTCAACGTGAAGGTGAAGTAGCACCTCACCGACAAAGGTTGATACGGTAACCACCAGTCCCCACAGGGAGCCCAGCACACCTACCAGGAGACTCCAACACGATTGTAATAGCTCTAACATAATACTTCCTTTATTGATTAATAACTATCTTGCTAGATTCAAAACTTTACGCTTAAGGTCTGCTTCTAGCCCCGCTTGAGATCACTCTCGTCTCGAGCAGTATGCTCGTGGGTTTTCTGGCCAGCTGCCTCCAACATGGAGGCTGGAATCCCTCTCTGCACCACATCTCTCTTCGGCTAGTAGACATCATAGACCTCAATCTCCTCTCGTATAATTCTTCTTAATTGTCTGCGCGTGATTTTTACCAAAATATTCTCCCTAATGAGTAAAATGGAACCTCGACCTTATTGATTCCATCACGTCCTGCTGCCTCTGCTGGTACGAGCTGAGTCTTCATATTGTGTTCTGATGATTCATACCAGGTCCAGTCAGATGGCTGGCTTCCCTGGTCGATAACACTCCCGACGGTCCCAAAGATATCAGGCATGAGAAACCCACCTTCATCTCTTATTATTCCCACTGGGTGATCTTTAGAAACTCCGCTAAGCTTTAGCTCTCTTGCATTATTAACAAGTTTCCTATTTACCCTTTTGGCATAGCCTCCATTAGTATGTGAGTTAGCTGTCTCCTTACTCATCATCTCTTCATCAAAATTTAAATCGTCTTCCCAAGAGGATTCAGGTTCATCTTGTATTGCCTCGTAAGGGGTGCCGCCTCTTCCTCTATATGAGAGAACCGCAAGAACATCTTCAAACGTGATGTTCATATCTTCGGCGCCTTCTTCTCTAACTATTTTGTTAAAATTATCCATACTCAAAGGAACCCTATTTTCTCCTTTGAACCTATCAGCGATGATTCCCACTACTCCCTCACGTGATAGCTCGTCTGTGTTCACCATGTCATCTGTGCCGAGCAGCCTTAGTTCTTCTTTTATAATCTGCCTAAGCTGGCTCTTTGTGATCTTCATCATCAGACCGGATAAAGCCTGTCTTGGGCCTCTTCCTCTCTGGCACTAACATAGTCTGCATACATATCTAGGGCGACTTTTTCGGGATCAGTGCCCGTATTGAATAGATGCTCATAGTCATAATCAGGAGTATCTGGGAGATCTTCTGGATATTCGATGTCTAAAGCATGCTGTATTCCGCGTCCCGCGAGCGCATCAATCAGGTTCAACTTCCAGTCTTCTAAGCTCTCGCCAAAGATCGCTTCGTCGCTCGTTGGGTCGTATTTATCCTCAAGCTTATCATCAATCGCTGTTGCTAGGATCTCATCAGCGGTGATCCCGCTCGATTCATCACCCAGCGTGTATGGATTATCATCTCCCCTAAGGCGCTTGCTTAGTGCCTCACCGCCGCCGTCGTCGCGCACCACCCAACCGGCTTCGGCAGCAACTTCATAGCTTGGCTTGTAGAATTCCCTCCACTTGTCTTGATCGATCGCCTCGACGAGTGTCTCAAGAATAACATCGCGCAAGTCAAGGGCACCAAGGCTCTTTGCCTCGCTTATCCTCTGGCCTCGCCTGGCGTAACGCGCTGCACCCTGTCTCGGTCTGCGACCCATTCCTGTACGTTTGGGCATCTCCTCTCCCTCCTCTGGAGTTTTCATTCTTTCTTTCTCAGCAGCTGCTACAGCTAGTTCAGCCTCTCTTGCATCATCATAGGCGCGTTGTGCATCACGTCTTTCATCTTCGATATCACTTTCCCACCCCTCTTGCTCCTGATGAAATCGATCTTCCATCCACTCATGCGGATCGTCAGCCTCCTCGGCCTCATACTCAGTCTGGGCCTGAGCGAACCACGCCTCACGCTCCTTTCTCTCCTGTTCCTCATCATCTCTAAATATCTGATACATGTCAGCGACGGGTCTTGCACCAGGCGTCCCTTCTTCAACGCCGATGACAGTGTCACCGTCTTTCCCTCGCCAATCCGGATCGTGTAGATCATGACCAGGTGGGTATCGATAATAAGGGTTGGCAATCACTGCCCAGCCTGTATCTATGCCAGACATATTCCAGTGAAGACGAATCTCCTCACCCGGGCGGACAGCGTCATCCGACGTGGTGAGTGTAACATAGTCATCTTCGCTAGGCCCTCCAGCAAACATCCCAGGACCCTCAGGCATCTCCCACGGCTCCTTAGGTCCGCTCTCAGTGTAACCCCAGTCGATCGCGCTCACGGGAAAGACGAGCTGTTCCTCATCTAGCCCAGGGGATGGCTCATAGGCTCCGACAAATCCGGGGCCTGTTGCGCCAGCCACCCACTCCCACTGGCCCGGGGGCGCAGGATCGCCAGGGACGGTGGTTCCAACGAGATCCTCTATGTTTCCCAGCTCAACCACGCGAACCGGTGGAAAATCCTGCCCAAAGGCCCAGATTTCTGCATCCATGTATGCATCTCTTTCCAGATACACTGTGTCTCCCACTGCTAAGCCGGTCATCCCTGGGAGTGGGTGAGGAGAAACAGACATCCCTCTCTCACGACCGGTAACATCTGAACCCGTCTCTGCCTCAAGAATCTTTCCGATGTTCTCGAGTATGAATCGCCTAAGCTGTATACGAGATGTCTTCATCAGTCCCTATCCACCATCGAAGCAACAAGCCCATCCAAAGATGTTTTAAGGGTATTCCACCTATCATCATCCAGGATTACGCTTATTGATCCATGCTCCGTCGCAAAGTGATGTCTGAAATCACCAACACCAGGCAGTGCTATTATCTGTTCAGTGACGCCAAGCGCGCTTGAAAGCTCCTGCTCTGCATTTGAAAGTGCGAAATTGGAATTATCAAGATGAGATGCACGCAGAGCAACAAGCTCATCCACCTCTCGCATCTCCTGTGGAGATGGGCCGGGAGGAGCCTCCAGCAACATGCTCTCTCTAATAATCTCTCTGAGCTGTCTTCTGGTTACCTTCATCTGAATAAATCCTCTAAAGATAAATATTCAGCGTAAAGATAAATTTACCGGTTTGCTAAAACAATCCGCGAAACCAATAATTGCGCAGCATATACAACCGTCCGGGTCTTGAGCAGCCATCCATTTCGCAGGAGTCACACACAGTCTGCTTTTCTGTAATGCAGTGTGGGACCTCACCTACGGGAAGAAGAATCCAGCCCAAGATGAGGTCGTATCTCAGGATCACTCATCCCCATGACCTCAAGCTGGATCGATTCCTTGATGATTCTTCTTAGTTGCCTACGTGTGATCTTCATAGTTCCTACCAGGCTTCTACGCCATATTCTGTGGATGTGGGAGCAACCACCTCCAGCGGGAGAGACACCGCATAGTCAGACCACAGCTCAGCGCCTTGTTGCAGCGCTAGCCTATAAGCGTCAATATCATCGTCAGAAAAGTTGTCAGTTGAGGACTTGTATCGATCTGTAGCATATACATGCAGCTCATTGAAATAATCCCTAAAAGACTCAGCCACTTCAGCAGAATCATCAGAAGTGATCTCCGCTGGGTAGCCTTCATCACGAAGATTGATCTTAACATTAATAGTATAGTTGCCAGGCTCAACGTCTATATCATCTGAGGCGACTGCATTGTTAAACATTTTTCTCGCCTTTATGATCACATTGTTAAGAACAGTCTTAACATCAGATTGGCTCTCTCTTAGAAGCTCCTCTTTGATAATTCCTCTTAACTGTCTACGTGTTATCTCTACCACAGCTGACTCATCAGCGCGGGCGTGAAGCGCAGCAAGATAGTCATTTACATCTCCTTCAGTGCAACCCACCTTTTTCCCCTGAGAGCCATCAGCATTCTTTCTATAAACACATTTTCCTTTTACTGTATATGGCATTAGTGAATTACATCCTCAGATATTAAATATCTGCTTATAGGATAGAATTCTCAACAATAAACAGGAACAAGTGTCTCGGACTGAACGTGTAACACGTCACCGCTTTTAATTACCTTTATGGCCCACCCTTTTTCTGTAGGCCATATGTCTGGATCAGCTAAGAACTCTGCAAGGTCGTCCTCCGGCACGGGAGAAGGAACAGCTGCCGGAGAGAGAATTATGGCGATTCCGTTATCGAGATATTCAACCAGGTCTCCTGCCTTCATCCTTCACTCTCTTGCGTTTGCTTAAGCGCCTCAATTTCATCCTTAATGCGGAGCTTAGCTCTCTTTACGCTCCATAACCTTTTGCTATCAACTGGAGTCAGAAATCGCTGCTGACTAAGCTGATCTGCCTCCTCATCTAAATGCTTGTGCTTTTCTATCAAGATATCTAATTGAGTTCTATTAATGTTCATCTTACCTATTTTCCTTTAGCTGTCTTCCTCGAGGCACAGCATACATTTTTACATACCGATCTTCGCAATATAAACCCCAATTAGAATGCATTATGTCATAGTCATGGGGAACTGCATAAAATGTCATTCGAGTCCAGAAATCATCTTTAGGTGCGTATGTGCAGTGAATCTTTAGTTTAATTCCTTCTGGCTGGGTTCCCCAGTAAAAACTTTCGCACCCAGCTTGATCCATGTTTAAGATCGTGCCGTCGATGCATGGGCTCTCTGAAAGAGTTATATAATCCTTTTTGAATATTCGATGCGGACTGCAACCAAGTATGAAAATTAAAATAAAAAATTTATTCATTGTCTTCTTTGGTCACACCCCTAAACAGATTATGAAAAAGAGGAGGCACAGATAGCTCCTCGACAAAGCTATCAAACCCATCCTTCTTAATTTCCTCAAGTAGCATCTCTCTGGAAGTGCTATCCCATGATTTCTTAGGATCGCTATACACCATTATGAATGGTAATCTTTTGTGACGCAATACAATACTCATCTTAGTCTCCTCCGTATGTCTTGTAAAGATCTATCTCTTCTTCATACTCAGACTCACAGCCCTCGATTGCGAGATCCAATGGTGCTTTCTTGTTTCTAGATTCTTCCTCAATTACTCTTGCGAGTGCCCAGTTCATCGCCTTGTGGAAATGACGATCACTCCACCGCTTGCGACCGGTTTGCTTTTTAAACCAGCCCTTAAAGTCATCATTGACATCAAAGGTTAAAGACCACGTGCCGTCACCATTTTCAGTCTCCTCCACAATCTCCACTGTTGCGTTATGCGGCATTAAGTGCATTGCGCCATAATTGTTAATCATTTAATCACCTCTAATGATCCCATCCAGTATCGAATTTTTTTTCCATTCACCATAAGATCTACAACATCTCCGTATCCCAGCGGAACGCCTATCACTACTCCAACATCTCCGTTTTGAATTCCCATATTAATAGCTCCATTAAAATTAAATGCGTCTCTAACCCGAACTAGATCACCTATCATCATTAATTATTTTCCTGTTTCAAACCTTTCTCTTGTAAAAGCTCTACACATAAACGGGCTATGATAGCATTATAATCATAAAAAACATTAAGTTCACACCGCTGAGCTAACTTTAGCCATTGCAATATATCGTCTTCGGAAATTTCACTTCGGGGAAGAGGTGAACGAATATGACTGTCATAGATTCTCATAGACACTTCTCTGCGTACGCTGTGGTGTAAAGATCATTTACGCGCAGACTTAACGTAGACTCTTCTTGAAGCCAGCGATGATACTCACTATTAAATGCAGCATAGGAGATCTTACCGGCAGTGTAACCTTCACGAGTGATGGAAAAATCCTTGCGTAAAATTTCACGATATTCCTGAGTCTTAAGAATATCCTCAACGATTGGACGACATCGTGCCTCTAGATTCCCCTCTGTCGGAGAAGAGCATGCTAAACAAAGTACTGCCACGACATAGCTGCGATATAGTTTACTCATCGCAGCACCCGACTTTTTCGATATCGCACAAAAACGATGCCCTTAGCAGGGTGCTTGTAAATAATTAGACCCACTATCTCACCCTCTGAATTGCATCGCTTAACTAGATCACCTTTCCTCATGTCCCGTATCTGACGTGTCCGCCGTATCAACTAACAACGGGTGCCCAGGCTCTCCATCAGGTCCTATCCATATGGGCTCTAGCCCAAGCTCGCAGCAGCAAATGGCAATTAAAAAAAACATATCGCGTAACTATAATCCGGGTGCTATCACCATGAATATGATACACCCAATGATATATAGTCCCGCACAATATCTAAAACAATCTTCCATTAATAGCCTCCACCATGATCCCAAACGATACCCAGACCGGAGCGTGTGCAAAGCTCACGATACCTCGCCAGTGAAGAGAGTCTGGTAGATAGTGATAATCCCATATTCTTAGACCAGCCTTTACAGTCGGAAGACCAAATAAAACCTCAACCAACCATATCCACAGCGGATACGACATCCACCTAATGATATCATACTCAATTATATCTCTAATTAAATCAAATCCGCAAGTTAGGCCTATTGCATAAATGGGAAACATCCACAATGAGGTGTGCCCGATGAGTGAGAAATCCCTATTCTTTACAAATGATCGAGCTGCTGTGAATCCCACCTCACAACAAATTCCAAACATTCCAAAGAAAAGCAATCTCACAATTTATTCACTCTTTTCTAATACCTGCTCCAGCACAATGCCGCCTTCAAAACCGCCGCGTGTTTCCCGCTTGTCTTCTGCCACATTCATTACCACCTCAAAGTCAAGGCTGTGAAGATAACAAAATCCCTTTAATACTTCCAGCATGTCTGCAGCTTCTTCATAACATGGGTCTTTAATAAACTCGTCTACTTCTTCCTGCATCTTCGTTCTCAAACGGATGGTGTGCTCCCCTTCATCAGCGACTTCGCGCCACTTACAAACTCGCCCGTCTTCTTCAATGATTTGGGGGATGCAATCTCTAACCAGTTTCATAATCAACTATCTCTCTGCAAAAATTGCCAGAAGATACTCAGAGATCGCTTTATCCTTTTTCTTGCGGCTGAGTTTCTTAAACTTTGCCTCCGCTTTAGAGGCCTCCGATCGATTCTCATACTTGATCCAATATATCAACTCTACTGGTCGACGAGTGCGCGTATACTTAGCACCTCTATTGTTTTCATTATGCTCTCTCAAGCGACGCTTAATGTCTGTGGTGATACCTGTGTAGAGCGTGTTATCGTTACACCTAACGACGTACAGGTACCAGCCGCCTGGGCTATTCATCAATTACCCCTTTTAAAAAAGGATGTAAACCACAGCCAGCTCTCATTTACACCAGGATAACTAACGTGATGCTCGTGTGCAGTTTTTTCATAGCTTCTATGAAATTCCCAGGCAGCTTTTTCAAATTCTTCACCGTAAAGAAATGTCGCCCCTGGCATGCATGAATCGAGCCAGACATGCGTCATCTCGTGAGCCAGAGTAGTTTCACGAAAATGATGGTCCCTCTCATAAATGAGTTTTTGGGAAAGATTCACCATTTCATCATAGCAATAGGCCACAGCAAATGTACTAGTATAGTCCGGGTGTCGATCTTTTAGTGTTATTCCCAACACCACATTTCCAGACCTCTCTGTTTGATCTTCTTGGAGATAGCCTATAGATGTCTCGTTGTTAAGGGTAGAGCACGGAACGTGATAAAGCTCGACACTTCTAAGAGTATCGATACAATTAGCGGCATCAATCTTATGGTGCACGTCAGCCTTTGCGGCTACTGCTGGGACAACGTCTCGAAGGATCAGCTCTGACGATCTAACAAGGTGATGAATATCATCTTCAACTGACATCTCTGACATGTGAAAATTGACTGTCAAAGAGTGAAACTCTTCATCCTGTGGAATCATCACCTCGTGCGTGTTAGTTTGAATCACATGGGGAGAAAACTGTTGGATATAACGGTCATAGCGACTCGTACTCTTGTCATTGACGCTCCGCGTAATATTGGGAGCGAAGTGAGGTGCAGTAACATTAGCTAGCTTACCGCTAGAAGCGTCGCAGCCAATTAAAAAAAATGATAGCATGGTAATCATGCTATCATTGTATCATCCTGTGGCGTGATTTACACGAAATTAATCGTAATCAAGAACCATCGCTGCGGCACCAGCCTCTTCCACGCCCGCTCTAGCAAGTGCATCCAGGGCATCCATCGTGTTCTGCTTGGCTGCCGCAAGGTCGTCTTGCTCGCTCTGAAGTCGCTCAGCGATATCTAGAAAGATCTGCTAGTTTCCTTCATCTGCCATCAGATCAGCAGCATCATAAAGCTGGCCTGTAAAGTCTAGCTCTTCTTGAGGTACGTCTGCACGTCCGGTAGTTATTCCCGTATACAATGTATTATCACTACACCTAACAACGTATAGATACCACATGTTTTCTGTGCTCATGCTCCTGAGAGAAATACGACATCAATGCGTTGCTCGCAGTTCAAAAAGGGCACGTTCATTAGACCCTCGATCTCCCCTGACTCCAGGCGCTCCATTGCAATTACGTAATCACCATCCGCTGCCTCAATGACAGCTATGTCTGACAGGGAGGTCGGATCTAGTCTCTCGCTCTCCAGTGAAGATACGTAAACGGTTGTACCCTCTACATCAGATGGGCCGCACATGACAAAATTAGGTGGCTGCACCTCAGCAGCGTACTCGTTAACTAGAAACTCTGCCTCCTGACATCCTGCAGCCAAAAGAGAAAAAGTTAAAAATATTCTATTAAGCATAATCACTCCAATGATTTCTAATAGAATTATATCATATCTACCATAAATTTACACGAGTCGCTACGTAAATCTATTAAGTTAGTATAATTTGAATAGTGTAAGAACCCTGCGGAACAGGTGCTGGGCCGACCTGCTTTGAGCGCCATTTGTAAGGCCTCTTTACAAAGGCTTCTCCTACGCTTTTCACGTCCTTCTGGGTTGAAGGATCAATTTCAACATTTGTCATCTTAGAGCTTATGATACCTTCTGTGCTAGTAGAGGGTGCATCCACTACATCAAAGTGTAACTCAAGCCGTCCACTGGCTCCAGGGTCCTCTTCTTTTAGCTTTTCATAATAATATAGGGCTTTACTCGACAAGTCCTTGCTCGCCTTAGCAGGAAGATTATCTCCGCCTTCTTTTAATAGAAATCGCGAAAGTTCCTCTCTAATTAAGCGTCTAAGCTGTGTTTTCGTGACTTTCATTGTCTACCTCTAATACTAAATATTCTCATCTTTATTAGAATACCAATTCCTTTAAAAAGAGATTAATCTTTAGCTGCGTCTCATTTACACCAGGATAGCTAACGTGATGCTCGCGTGCTGTGGATTCGTACTCTGCATCAAATTCCTGCGCAACTTTCTCAAACCTATTAGCGTAAATAAATGCTGCACCTGGCATACATGATCCAAGCCAGACATGTGCTATCTCATGAGCTAGAGCAACCTCGCGGTAGTGATGATCTCTCTCATAGGTAAGTTTTTGAGCTCGACCTGCCATCTCATCATAACAATAGCTTACCAAAAACGTATCTGTGTAATCTGAATGCCCCTTTTTCAAGGTTAGGCCAAGCACAATCTCATTCTCACCTGCTAGCCCATCCCTTCCAATTAGATGGAATGAGGCAGCATCATTTAAAGCTGCACATGGCACGTGATAAAGCTCAATGCTTCTAAGCGTGTTAATACACCTCAAAGGGTCGACGAGCTGTTCAAGGTGCAGGCTCTCTGCCACCTGTGGGACCACATCTCGCAAGACACGTTCAGATGCCATAACTACGTGATCAATATCGTTGTCAACAGATGCAGGTGACATGTGAAAATTAATCCTGAGTGGATGTAGCTCCCCTACCATCGACACCATCACGTCATACACCTCAGTCTTGACCACATAAGATTCAAGCTTTTGTGTATATCTCTCATACCGTGATAGAGATGCATCCTCGCTCACAGCAGAGACGTTAACTGGGCGCCCACGTGATTCATCCAGAGTCAACGAATTGTCAGTATAGTCACACGCAATTAAAAAAAATGATAGCATGGTAATCATGCTATCATTCTATCCTAAAAAACTGTGATTTACACGAGACTAATTAAATATGAAATGTCACATCGCGGTAGGAAGTACCATCGCGACTGCGCTCAGCCATTCCGAATTCTCTGGGCTTCTGGCCCACTGGTCTACCTCGTAGTCAAGAAGATTTTGAGCATCTGCTAGTTCTACAGTGTTGTCTAGTATCGAATCATAAAGTGATCCTAGCTTATCTACATAAGTCTGGATTCCAGGAACATGTCCCCAGTTATCGATGAGCTCCTGTTCGGCAGCCTGAACCGCTTCAGCAAATTCAAACTCTCCCGGTTGATCGACTCCTACACCGTATCCCCCAGTTTTGTCTCCGGCACGAATCTCCATGTCCTCAAAGCGCACCGGCTCTTCTCGAAGAACCCTGCGAAACTCTTCTTTAATTATTCTACGAAGCTGTGAACGTGTAACTCTCATCGTTCCTCCACCTTATTATATATGCACTTACAGATGATTAATCCTCTCATTTTAATCTCCACAGCCACACTCTAATCCTGCGAGGCAGTCGTCACATCCGCAGCCGTCATGTCCAGGTGCACTTAGTGATAGATGCGGACCGGCATTGCTCTCACCAGTCTCTAAGTGGGCGTGATCAAGAGGGTCAACGAGATTGTCCCCACCGGACCAGGCGTCCTCATGTGGCACCACATCGCTAGGATACCAGGCATCCTCCACAGCTGCAGGCTCTATCTCAAAATCGGGAATGAATATGGCTGCCAGCTCCTCCTCAATGAGATCACGAAGAGCACTTCGCGACAGATGCTCATTTACATCTGGGATGGCCTCCGTGTCTCCGCCCATCGCTGAGCGTGCATCGTCACCAACCTCCTTGCCCATCATCTCGTTTTTGGGATCACCATCATCGTCATCATCGTCCTCTGTCAGCCAGTACTCCCAGCCACCCTTATTTCTCACGTCAAGGGTGAGCTGTTCCATCATCAATCTTCTTAATTGTCTACGCGAGATCTTCATTTGTCTTCCCAATCCCCTGTAGATAGCCCCCTCTTTAGACGAGCTATGCTCTGAGGTGTGACGTCTACTCCCCGAAGGTCAGCGGTTCCAGGCTCTAGCGGATCTTTCTGCACAAGCCCTTTCACCCACCGAGACAGCTCCTCAACTTTCTCATCTGTTGTTTTGCTATTCCAGGATGAATCGTATATAGAGAAATCTTCATTCATCTTGAGGTCTCACTGCTCCAGCTTATCGGGAGGAAGTTGACTTCCTGTAAAGACGTCACCAGCGTGCATCCAACCACCCGTCTGGAGCATGCTTCTTATCTCGTATTCGGAGTCTGGTTCCAGGTTTGAGTTCAGGAATGCGTCGTCCACACCAAGCTTAATCATGTCCTGTATGAAGTCGTTTGCCTGCTCCTCATCATCGGCGAACCATCTAGCAACAAATTTTACGAGATTTGTATAGATGTCACCGTCTGCCATCATGTTACCCAGCTCCTGAGGATCATCACTGTCGTCGTCTGGATCATCAACTACGTCAGGCCGCTTCCAGCCACCAAATTGATTTAGGTAACCTCGATCTCTAAGAGCTTGGGAGATCTCTTCCCAGACTTCCTCATCCAGCTCCCAGTTCTGGGCAGCCGATTTAAAACCCAGGGCCTGGATGTCACTAAGAAATTGTGTTGCCTTATCCCGATCGGTAAACCACTGTGAGACCTCATCTTTAAGTTTTTCATAGCTCTGGACCCAGTCAGCAGGTAACGGTTTACCCGTTCCCATGTGGGCATTCCACGGACGCCTAGCTTGCGGTGCAATCCGTCCTGAGCTCCACTTAGAGGCTGTTTCCTGGGATGTTGTTATAGCAGATGGAATGTGCAGACTGCTATCTCCGGTCCTTTCCCACTGAACCTGAACGAGGTGTCCCTGCTGTGGATGCTTATACTTACCCCTCACAACACCTTTGCCTCTATCAGGATCGTCCTTTAGCCACACCACGTCGCCCGCTCGCACTCCTGCTGTATATCTAGCCTCGTCAAGAGATCTGATTAAATCCTCTCTAATGATTCTTCTTAATTGTCTACGTGTGATCTTCACCTGGTGCCTCCTCTGCCCCCTGCCGCTGTCGCCAGCGCCTCTGCTGACGACGCCACCTGGCAGCGTGTCGAGCACTGCTCTCACTTTCACGTTGCGCCATGCGTCTTATTTTTTTCATAGCTTTCCCTTGTGCTGTTCTAAAGGGCTTTTCCTCTTCGGGTTGATCTTCTGATTCCTTGTATTTGTCTACGTCTGGATTTGCTCTTAGAGCTTGGATAGCTAGTGCAACCATCTCTAGCGTCATCTTGACGTCATTTATCGCTTGGTGATGTCCCTCTACTGACAGTCCAAACCCTTTTCTTATTGGTGCCAGGCCGCTTCCACTACGGGATGCAGCTAAGAATCTAATCGCTGCTGGATCTTTCATGTGTCTTAAAGTCTGCATCACAGGCGTGAGAAACAGCTGATTGATTCTTAATGTATCCACAATAGGATACCTTTTCATCTGCTGCTGAAATCTTGCAGACAGCCACTTAAGATCAAATGCTGCATTCTGAATTACCAGAACAGGGTTGGGATATGACTCTATAAATCTAAATAATCCGCTGATTGCGTCCTGTTCATCGATATATTCTCTGTCCCAAACCCAGTAGTTTGTAAACTCTAGTGTCTGTGATAACGTCCACTCCCCTCCGCGGGAGGGCCCCCACCTGCTGGATTCAAGCTCTTCGGGTGTTAAGCTCTTTTCACGCTCAAGGCGATCTTCTGAGCCTGAGTGCAGCTTAATCTTTTCATGATACTCACCTAACACCTCGGGCTCTCCCTCCCAGTTGTTAGTCCTGACCGCAATGGCAGCTATCTCAGTTAGCTGACCATAATGAACAGTTTTCGCAAAGCCGGTTGTCTCAGTGTCTAAGATTATCCACGTGTTGTCTCCCAGGCCGTCAAGATAGGAGTTCATATCCCCTAGTGACATTCCAGAATATTGAGACTCTGTGAGCACTTCGAATATTAGGGTTCTAAGATCGCTTCTCAATAGCTTCACAAATTACCTCAATGATAACTATTTCACTGCAGCGCAAACTAGTCTAATAAGACTATATCATGTCCGGTGTAACGATAATTGACCTGTGATCACCTTTAATAATAAGTGTAACCCTCCTGTCTGCAACTTGGCTCTTAGCCTCCTGCCACGCTCGTTCTTTGTCGTGAGAGCTTTGCATTGTAAAAGAGCTAAAGGTGTTATCGTTATTTTCAGTGACCACAGTCCAGGTCATTTTATCGCCTCTTTCTTCTAACCTTTATAGGCTGAAGACTATACGTTGTGTGTCGTCTATGCATCTCAAAAAGCAAAGCAGACACAGAAAGAATAAAGAATATTTTACTAATCAATACCATGTTAACCTCTTATCTTAGCTCAGGAATCTTAAATGTTTCACGATAGATTGTGAAATCTTGGCTATACCTATAGGCAATAAGGCTCACCTTTATGCTTTTCTTATTTTCTCTCTTTCTCTTTTTCGTGTGCTCATCTAACCCGGTAGAGATAGATACCACTCCTATAGATACGGAAATCAAATATGAGATAACCAATGTTGGATTTTTTTCTCCACACATGGAGAGGCAGGCAACATGGAGCTTCCCACCTGACATTCGAATCTGTCCATTTTCGCCAGTAACTAAAGAGCAGGTAATCAAAGCTGTTAGCTGGTGGACCGAGCGAGGCTACAATATCGGCATTGTTACACAGGGAGGTGTGTGGGGTGGCTGCGATGGTCAGCGGGCTTTTGGCTTTATCACCATCTCCTTAAACGGACAAGGCTTTACAATGGATGGTCACCTTGGTGAAACACGCTTTTATCGCCGTGATGAAATCATCATATTTTCTGAAATCCAGCTAACTGAAGAGGCTGCTCAGAAGGAAAGGGTGCTAGAGCACGAGATAGGCCACGCACTCGGGTGGCTTCACATAAACAAAAGGGACCACATGATGCATCCCGTGTGGGCTCAGGGCGGCTATCTTGATGATTTCATTGACCTAAGAGATGAAAGCTCTCCTGCTGCAACAGATTAAACTATCACTTTAATAGATCGTCTACCCAGCCCAGAATCGTAGACTCATTCCACCCGTTTATGCCTTGAACCAGAACCATCTCGTCGCTTATCACGACCAGTGTAGGCCACGATGAGATAGGATAACCACTCATGCCTGTGAGGTCGACCAGCGCTCTGCTTCCCACTAATACGGGAGATGTGGTCATCCCATAGGCATTAGACCAATCCTGAACCTCACTAAGCTCTACAGTGCCTCCAGCTGCATCATCAATTAACACAGTGACCCATAAGAAATCATATCCCTGGGAGGTATAAGAATCCTGATGAGATTGAATGTCAGGAGCTATTGACTTGCACACAGAACACCACATGGTAGAAAAGTCAATAACCATCGTGGTTCCATAGTGGCTATAGAGGTTCCAGTCATTTCCATTTTGATCAGTTAGGGTAAAATCACATGGGTGACTCCCTGGCCACTGATCACAGTCTGTCCACGTGATGGGGCTTTCCTCTTCTTCTGCTACTGATGTGTCAATATTGGTGTCGTCTGTAGTGTTTCCCACACCAGGCGGATTTTCACTTACAATACCGTCGCCCACAGTTGACTCATCTGTATGCGCGTCATCTGTTGATGACGCATCTGGATCTACAGCATTACAGCCAAGCAGTGATATTAGTGTTAATATTATTAATTGTTTCATTATTTGTTCTCCTTATGATTCCTGAATGATGAAAAGATCTTCATGATGTTCTTCTGAAAATCCGTTCTTACCATTCCAGGATAAATCTGACCACCTTACCTTAACCGTTTTCATTATAGCTTGCTCGTCTTTGCTTTCACCAATAAGATTCTCAGTGATAGAAATTACAAGTCCAGTGGGATGTCTTGCTGGAGGTACAACCTGAGGTAGTGCCACCTTGGGTTGTCGCTTAAATGTCACTAAGTCTCCAGGCTTGAGTGTGATATCCGGCTCCAGGGTCCTACAATTAAATATAAAGCAGGGAAGACATTGTCTTCCCTGTGAATAAAAAACTAATATTGAATCTATTTTTCAATAAGGTTCTCTAACAATTGCTCCATTCGATTACTCACACAAATTGCATTATGAATTCTAATAACTGAATCGACATCCCACTCCTGAGAGATTCGAAGCCAGCTCTCTACCATGTCTTTAGAAGTGCAAAATCTTAAAAATGTGACTGCATCAGCGATCTCTTCTGGATCTGGGCGATAGTAACTGTTATTTTTCATCTGTTTAAATGATAACAGGCTGTACTGATCACTTAAAGGCTATGGGCATTATCTGGTATGAGATATCTAAATTGATATCCAGTTGTTAAAACGGTCTTGCCTCTCGTAGATATAATGTGATGCTTATTAACTCCGTCAATTAAGAAATTTTGATGCTTGCAGCCCAAGTACATCATGATAAAATTTTCTGTGCCCTCTTCATCACTTATCATAACAAGCTCAAGTGGGTCACAATCTAGAGGTGACTCAGCATTTAAAGGCGAAATTGCTGGCTTTCGCCCATCTACGGGTCTTAAAAGCATTCCAGGTTCAAGATCATTGATTTTCATCGCTTATCATCTTAAAATTTAAAAACTTATCGTTGCCATCGATATCCTGATATTTCATCTGATGGTCGTAATCTTCATCAGTCACAATCGTATACCTCTCAGAAGAAACTACTTCGTTTTCTGATATAATTTTATTCAAATTAACATCTCTAAACGTTATCTTTTCAACTCTTCTAAAAAAACCGTCTTCTTCTTTGTTAAAGAAAACGGCTTTTTCACTTACAATTTCTGGAATGCACGGCCTTATCTGTTTTGAACCCATTACTCCAGTCTCATAAGCTCATCAGCACTAATTTCTAGAATATGCTTGGTTTCATCTAAAAGAACCTTGGCAACAAATCTATCTGCAGGAACCCCGCCAACAAACCACTCGCTAGATTTAACACGTTTCATCTCAACAACTGTACCAGTTAATGACATTTTGTTAAATGGTGCGACTCTGTCTCCTTCTTTGATCATTTAAAACCTCGATCTGTTAAAGGTAAATATAGACAAGCAAACATATAGCTTTAATAAATTACCAATTCTTTTTATTATAACAGGCTCATCAAAAAGGTTTCTATCAAAGAAGTTTTAAATAAATATTTATTAACAATACAAGCTCATAAGGAAGAACAATGCCTAGAACTATCATAGGGCCTAATCAAATAACTGAAGACAAGATCAAGGATGCAGACGGTGATACTTATGTGACTGTTGAAGCGTCTGCAGATGAAGATAAGATTTGATACAGCTGGTACTGAACGTATGATCATCACCGAAACTGGGGCGGCTGGATTCGAACCAGCATCCTTCCGGTTAACAGCCGGATGCACGGCCAGTTGTGCTACACCCCATTCCGTTATTTAAATATGGTAGGCTCGGTGGGACTTGAACCCACAACCTGCGGTTTATGAGACCGACGCTCTGACCGATTGAGCTACGAGCCTGTATCATAATGGAATTATACCCTGCATGATTTAAGGTTTATAAGTCCACGCTTCAAAATCAACCACGTCCTCCTCAGGCACAAGACGAGTAGATGAGCCACACATTACTCGATACTCCCTTTCTCCCTCTCGGGTATCATGCACTGAAAGAACAACGCCGTATCGAGTAGAAAGATGAGAGTGTTTCCAGCTGTGGATACCAACCCACGCGATTAGATGCCCAGGATCATAAGTTGTAACAGATGTGTTTATTGGTTTTGAATAATAGCAATCTATCTTTTTTTCAAAATAATCCCACAAAATGCCTTTTTCAAATTCAAAAGAGCAAGGTTCTTCCTTTCTAGTCATTCGTCAGAATACCTCTAGATCGAATATGTGTAGAGCTCTCAACTCCTCCTGATCCTGTCTGCCTAATAAATTTGGCTGCAGCTTGAAGCTCGAAAAGATCTCTTGCTCCGCTGTAAGACATACCGCTTTTAATGCCTTGCTCAATCTCAGCAAGAACATAACATACTGCTCCCTTGGCTGGAATCAATGAAGAAACTCCTTCCACAGAAGAGGTATGTCCTCTCCAGTCAATTTGAGCATCCTTGCTCGCCATTCCGCGATATGTCTTATATCTCTCCCCGCTATTGATTATAATTTCACCGGGAGTTTCATGAGTTCCTGATAGAAGTGATCCCATCATTACAAAGTCTGCTCCAGCTGCAAGGGCTTTAACAGCGTCTCCGCTATTTCTAATTCCACCATCAGCAACCATAACAACATCTCGATCTGAATAAGAGCAATCATCAATAGACTGAAAGGTAGGAACGCCATGACCTGTTTGAATTCTCGTGGAGCAGATGGAACCACCTCCAATACCCACGCGAATAGAGTCAGCACCCCAATCTGCAAGATCATTGAAGCCTTCAAGGGTTGCAACGTTTCCTGCCATAATATGTACGTTATTACCAAAAATTTCACGGAGCCTAAAGAGAGCGCGCTTCATCAAAACATGATGACCGTGTGCAATATCGATGCAAAGAACACTAGCACCCGCATCATAAAGTGCGCAAGCCCTTTCTTCGAAATCTCCAGTCACTCCAACTGCAGCACCTACAAATACGCAGCCATTGTCTCTTGCCAATTTGACAATTAAGCTCTGAGCTTTAAGCGTATTATATCTATGAACAATTCCAAAACCCCCGGCATTCTCCATTGCAGCTGCCATGGCAGATTCTGTTATAGTATCCATCGGACTCGAGATAACTGGTAGTCTAAACTGATAGCTATCACTTAGCTGTGAGCTTGTATTTATTTCCTTTCGTGTAGTGATATCACTAAATTTCGGCACTAAGAGTACATCATCAAAGCAAAGACCAGTTGTGGCATTAATCATTTTAGATTCCTCGTTCAATTTTTTTTCTAATTACAGTTCTTAAACCGGGGTTGATTTTCAATGCTTCTGGAAGGAGATTGTTTCTAATCCTACTTCTAGAAAATCTAACATTAAAATTTGAAGGGTCAACAAGAAAAGGAACATTCTTTCTTTCACACCAGCTAACAAGATTCGACTTTGGTGTGATTAAAAAGGGCCTTATGATATTTTTATTTCTATAGGGAGTAAGCTTGGGATTGCCGTGAAGTGATGTAAACATCCACCACTCAACAACATCATCTAGATTGTGTGCTGTAATAATCTCTTGAGGAGCATGATTATGAAAAAATCTAATTCTCTCATTTCTCCAGTATTCTTCTAGAGATTCTTCAGGCAAGCGCTCTCGTTGAATCTCGCCTACAATAAGGGGGATATCCTTAGACTTACAATACTCCACCACAAACTTGCGTGCATCAACACCGTGGGGTGTGCCATGATCAAAATGAGCAACAGTAACTCTTTTTCTTCCGTTTCGAAGAAAGTCAATAACTGCCATAGAGTCTGGACCACCACTACATGCCACTATAATATCGTTAGGAATCTTATATAGAAACTTAATCATCAAAACAAACCTATGTCTATTCTAACACAAAAAAGGTATTTTTGCATGATTTTAAAGCTACCTGACAATTCTTCTTTTGTCACCTTTGGTTCCCGATTTCTTACGAGTGGTCTCTTTTGTTTTTCTAATTTCGCGAATCACTTGAAACGAATACACAGTACCCTCGCATTCAGCTGGCTGCACGTCCTTTTCATATGGAACACCAGCGTTACGAAGATTTTTTACATCTTCGTCTCTGAGAAGAATTCCCGTATAGATTCTCTTCTCTTCATCACAAATGCTTGTTATTGTAGAGTAAACTTTAACACCGGCAAATGTTTTTATTTCGTAAGTTTTATCAATGTAAAGCTTTCTTTCTCTCTTAGATTTTGTCATCTATGTGATTTAAAATGCCAGGTAAAAACAGAAATCAGCCTTTTATAATCTATCAAAATAAATATTATCATGGAGGTTTAGATTGTTCAAGTATCTTAGACTCTTTTTATTATCACTGGCGCTGATCTTTGCCACTCCGATAGAAGCTACTGACCAGTACAATACAGTTCAAGTTTCTGATTATCTTAGTCCCGTAGAAGAACAGGTGAGAAATGCTGCTGTAAAAGTTATCTCTCAAAGAGGGCATGGATCGGGAACATACGTAAAAATTGAAGGCTTTGATATAATCCTGACGGCAGCACATGTTACGCAAGGAGCCATAGGAGACTCTTATCGTGTGCTGGGAGTCAACGAACAAATTATAGGAAAGCTTATATACCAAAATAGAGAACTAGATATTTCTGCAATTCTTATTCCTGAAATGACAACGCGCACCAATATGCGCTTTCATCCACTAAGAAACATTGCAAATATCGGCACAGATATCACCTATTCCGGTTATCCCTCTGATCATAATCTCTTAACGTTTAAAGGAAGTGTAGCTGGATATGCAAATGATTCCCTGGGAAACGTAAACATCATCCTTCACGGATTTGGGTGGTTTGGATGTTCTGGATCAGGAATATTTGATTTAAATGGAAATCTAGTCGGAATTCTCTGGGGGATATCATCTGAAAAGCACAGAGGGGCTCCGCAAGCCATCGAAGATATCATCTGGGTTACTCCCGCACATGAGATTGACAAAGACAAAATTTTTGAAAATGCATGTGAAATCTCACTACCAACACCTCGGCAATGTAGAAGATTTTTAAGAAGATAAAACTAGTGATATTTTTGAAAAAATCTCTTCGTAATCTCTCTTAGATCTATCTCTTCTCCCCCAATAGCATCATCAGTACTTTCGGGGTGAACGAGCTTAACCTCTCCCGTTTCTTCGTCTTCTACGACCTGTCTAATATCAGAGGAGATCATATCCTCTTGGGATCGCTGAGCATTCATCGTCTCAATGAAATGTTTTACCTTTCTTACGTTTTCTCCAGAATCATCGAAAAAGGAAACAAACTCAATGGAAGGGTATGTCTCAAGATACTGCTTTATCACCTCGACCTTGTCTTCAGCGCGTGCAGGCCTGCCAGGTTCCCCCACACCTACAAAGTCAACAATGCTTTCGGGATTCTTAATTCCAAGCTTCTTATCAAGAAACTTCATCACAAACGGCTTTACAGCCTCGTTTCTTGCTGTCAATATTAAAATCTTTCTACTTTCAGGAGACTCAGCTGACACAAAGGACTTTAATAAATCAGAGACAAATGGAATTGGCTTTGCAGTTCTCACATTCACCTTTTCAAATTCTGAAAATCCCACCTCTGGATCAATAAACTCTCCCGGGCCCAGCTCATACGTGGCAAACTCTTTAGAAGGTAAAAACGTTGGACCCCGGGGCGTTTCTATTCTAACTAGCTCTGTCGTGAGCGCAATTGTGTCATCAAAATCAAGAATTCTAAGTTTTTTAACGTCAGGATGTATCATCGTATTAGATTATGTGTATACTCTTAAATATGTAGAATTATGAGTAATATTATTCAATTCCCATCACACATCATAGAAAAGGAAAGACAGCTGGCTGAACTAGAGCACACCTTAGTTCTTCAGGAGCAAATGCTTAGAGCAAATCTTAGTGCTGTAAAACAGCAAAAGAGATCTTTAGCTTTGCAAAACATTATATCATTTGTTCTCGGCATAGTGAGTGCCTTTTTGTTATTAGCATTTACATCTATGGGCTAATATTATTTTGTGTGTTTGTCTGCGATAGATGCAGAGGCCCATGCGTCCGGCTTAATCTTGCACACAAATCCTGAAGTTTTTGTCCATCCCATGAACTCATCAACATACTTTCTAGTTGCTGATTTCTCACTGGTTCCAATATCAATATGTACTTCAATATCTGATTGTGGATATCTTTCTAGCAGGTCCAGTGCAATCTCTATTGAATAATTTACCTCTTTCATTATTCTTAGCTTGAGAAATTTATATTGACTCCCGTGCTCCTTAAATTTTCTAAAAAAGTATCTTCCTCCCATCGTACCTGGCGCGCCATGCAAGCAGATAGCTGTAACAAAAATACACTTATCAACGCTAAGCTGACTATCAGATCCTACAAAAACTTTCCCGCCCGACTCTGTGTATGAATAGATGTCTTTTAATAAATCCTCAAACTCAATCTCGCGACCTAGCGCAGTAAACCAGCCTGTTTTCATGGGATATCCATGTGCTTAAAGCACTCATCTTATATGTATGTAAGGTGTATGATCATAATATAAATTCTTCCCACACACCTTCCCAGTTTGTATATCTAACTTTTTTAATTCCGGACTCTCTAAGGTGAAAAGCACAAAGTGAACACGGCTTCGCCATAGAGAGGGTATGATCACATTTCTTAAACCTCATCACTTCCACCTCATCACCAGGCTCTGCAAACCGAAGAACATTCATTTCAGCGTGCATGTGAGAGCCCCAGGTGCCATCAGTATATTGCCGCTTAAAGCGTGGATGTGTTTTATCAGTATTCTCGCCCACGCGAACTACACATCCGTTTCGGCGTAGAATTGCGGCTACGTGATAATCACGGCCATTGCTTAGTGCAAGCTTTTTAGCTTTATAATACACACGACATAACATACCCCCTTCAATAAACTATTATTTCTTTCTAAGAAGTTACCGATCATTTCTAAAATGAACAAGTGTAGGAAATCTAAGAGATCCGTCTGGTGTTATCTCTTGATATCTAATCTCCACAATTCTACCAATAAAACTATTTGGATCACTCCAGATCTGTTCCCTCAATACATCAGTCAATCCACTACCAACACCAACCTCTACTCCATTAAAATCAACTACCAGGTTTCCGCAGGTTTCAGAAAATTTACCAGTTCCTGCTTCTACACGAAGAACTACACAATCGGCGTCATAAAATGCCTTAAGCTTCATAACCTCTTCTCCGCGACCAAACCTGTACGGTGCATCAAGATCTTTAATCATCGCACCCTCGTAACCATCGATGACAAATTCATCATGAAGTTTTTTAATATCGTCGTAATGTGATGTAACAGAAAATCTCTTTACCACCTTTAAATGTTCTTTCAGCCGGGGCTTTACTCTCTGGAGTCTTCGAACAAGAATGTTATATCGATCTTCACAGGTGAGCTTTGCTCTGCGGTCTTCCCACTCTCTTAGAGGCAAATAATCAAACAATGCGAGATATGTTCCTTCTGTGTTTACGTCTTCCTTGCGATATGCTTGTCGCATTAAAGCAATAAAATCCTCTCCCATAATCTCTCCATCGTAACATCCGTCACCTAGTCGAGAAAGTTCCACACCAATCGTGCTATCGAAGTTGGTGATAATCTTTCCAGATCGTGCATACAGTATCGCCTGATCATTTTTAACTATCGCAAAGCATCGAATTCCATCTAGCTTGGGCTCCACAGCAATTCTCTTACCAGCAATTCGTTTTTCTTCAAATTTTTGTGCCAGAGCAACATCAAAGGTAGGAATCAATCCAGGGAAAACCTTGTTGATGGTCTTTGTAGACGCACCGATTGCGAGGTGCTTTTTAAGAATTTTTCTCATCCACATCTCTTCTGATTCTGAGGCGATGCAAAATGCATCACTCATCATCTGAATTGCAGTATTTCCTGTATAGCTCCTGCTGGTACACAGGTCTGCTATTGTAAAAAACCCATTCCATCGAATCTCTTCTTTTGAAGCTGAATGTCTGACAATAGTCCTGGGCACCTTGACAATATTAAAAGCCATAAACGGATCTAGACCGTAACGCAAAACCTTTTTAAGGATTTCATTCTCTTTGTGAGTTTTTAGAATGTTCATCTTTTCAATTGAGCCGCGTGCATTCTTGATCTCTTCAAGAATCTCAAAAACCATAGTCATCTTTTTATACCTTTTTAAAAAATAGAAATTATCTTAGGGGTGTCATTTCGCTATTCATCTTAACCCATCCCCAGAGAAGTAAACTCAATAGAAATGAAATAGCAAACAGCAGAGGGTTTTGTACCTTAATATACCTGTGTAAAGCTAGATTAAGATCTATAGTCTTATTGATCACTTTAGTCTGCAATCTAATAAAAAATTTACTAAATCGTTTCATTACCAGTCTCATGATTCTTATCAATTACATGAAAATGCTTGGGCAAAACCCAGGCAGTAATTTTAGCACCGCTTGTTGAGAGTGCTGATGCTTGTACGGGAATTTTTTCTCCTAGCCACATTACTTTAATCCGATGATGAAAACTAGAATCAGCATGCATCTCTTTTACGACAAGCCCTAAGGGTCCTTTAAAGCCAAACCACCTGCGATATCTCACTAGATCACCGACTTTCATCACACCACGCGATACTCTTCTTCACAGGGTCCTGTGAATTGTATAGTCCGAATGACATCGCTATAACAGCTATTGCCATAATTAAAAAAGCACCCTTTTTAAAGCGAGCTTCGCTTAAGCGAGCTTCGCGTCTCCTGAAAGCTTCTTGGACTTCTCGCACTCGTTCATTAGCCTGTCGAAGGCTTCCTCGACACGACAGAATCTCATGTTTATAGTGGTTTTTCCAATGCTTATCTTTTACAGCTGTCACTTTTATAAGTTTTTCTTGATATGACTGCGCACAAGCAGACTTATGCTTATCAAGCTTGGATTTGTATTCTTTTTCATAATAAGCTATTAGTTCTTTGTATTCTTTTTCATAATAAGCTATTAGTTCATCGTAATTACAGAAAAAACCAATGTCTGAAATACCTGGTACTTCTTCTAGCACTTCTGCCGGCAGATCATTTTGAATGAGTTTTAACTTAGAAAAAGACGTTGCCAGGCTTCGCTTTCCTTTTTTGACCTGCGCGATGAACGTAGATCCGATCTTGGGATACTCACCACGCCACGCCCAACAAAAGATACTCTTATAATCTCCAGTGTTATTGATAAAATTAAT